>OKSD01003049.1_pt1 | contig 13336 bp, 11 predicted proteins | sample 1601221 | NCBI WGS metagenome assembly OKSD01 (sample SAMEA3541550, study PRJEB24748) | human gut metagenome | biome: human gut; feature: human-associated habitat; material: faeces | place: China | collected 2012
CCTTCATGCTGGTAAAGCCGCCGATGCCCAGCGGGCTGATGCAGCTCTCGGCACCGCCGCAGACCATGGCGTCCTCGTAGCCGTCGCGGATGCGGTGGAAGGCATCGCCCACGGCGTTGGTGCCGCCGGCGCAGGCCGTGACCGGGCAGGTGCACATGCCCTTCAGGCCGAAGCGGATGGCCACCTGGGCCGCCGCCATGTTGGCAATGGACATGGGCACGAAGTAGGGGCTGACCTTCTCCATGCCTTTTTCCTCGCCGCGGGTGTGCTGCTCCTCGATGGTGGGCAGCCCGCCGATGCCGCTGGACAGGATGACGCCGGTGGTTTTGGCGTTGGCTTCGGGATCAAGGCCGCTGTCCTGGATGGCTTCGGTTGCGGCAGCCAGTGCCAGCAGGGTAAAGCGGGCCATCTTGCGGGCCTCTTTTTTGTCCACGACGGCTTCCGGGTCAAAGCCCTTCACCTCAGCCGCCAGTTTGCACTTGAACCCAGCGGTATCGAACTGGGTGATGGGGGCAATGCCGCACTGTCCGGCCTTTGCGGCGGCCCAGCTCTCGGCCACGGTGTTGCCCAGCGGGTTCACAGTGCCCAGACCGGTAACGACCACTCTGCGTTTTTCCATGAAAACGTTCTCCTTTACATTGCCATGCCGCCGTCCACACAGAGCACCTGCCCGGTGAGATAGCTGCTTTGTTCTGCGGCAAAAAATGCCGCGGCGTTTGCCACGTCCTCCGGCTTTCCGGCCCGGCCCGCCGGGATGCTGTGCAGCATTCCGGTGCGGACGGCTTCCGGCAGGGCGGCGGTCATATCGGTCTCGATCAGGCCGGGGGCCACGGCATTCACCGTGATGTTCCGGCCTGCCAGCTCCTTGGCCAGGCTCTTGGTCAGGCCGATGAGCCCCGCCTTGCTGGCGGCGTAGTTGGCCTGACCGGCGTTGCCCCGCAGGGCCACCACGCTGGACAGGTTGATGATGCGGCCATGCCGCTGGCGCACCATGCGGCGGGCGGCCTCCTTGCAGCAGAGGAATGCGCCCTTGAGGTTTGCGTTCAGCACGGCGTCAAAATCGGCCTCAGACATGCGCAGGAGCAGACCGTCACGGGTGATGCCTGCGTTGTTCACCAGCACATCCACCCGGCCAAAGGCGTTGACCGCCGCGTCAAACAGCGTTTTGCAGCCCTCAGCGGTGGAAACATCGGCCTGTACGGCCACGGCGTCCACGCCCTCGGCGCGGCAGAGCGCTGCCGTCTGCTCCGCAGGCTCTGCGCCGTGGCAGTAGTTGACCACCACGTTGCAGCCCTGCTTTGCCAGTGCCACACACACCGCCCGGCCAATCCCCCGGCTGCCGCCGGTGACCACCGCCGCGCGGGTCACAGTCTCTTCGCTCATGCTTCGTCCCTCCATGCGGCCAGCGCGGCGGCCAGCTGCTCCGGTGTCTCCACCGAAGCGCACGGCACGCCGGGCAGGGTCTTTTTCACAAAGCCGGACAGGGCACTGCCGGGGCCGACTTCCAGAATGTGGTCCACACCCAGTTCGCCCAGGCGGCGGAGGGTGTCCTCCATGTAAACACTGCTCTGCACCTGCTTCACCAGCAGGTCCGGGATGGTGTCCGCGTCGGCCTTTTCGCGGCCCAGACAGTTGAACAGCACCGGGACCTGCATCTCACGGAACCGCTCGGTCTTGAACCGTTCGGCGAGGGCATCTCCGGCGGGGGCCATCAGCCGGGTGTGGAAGGGGCCGCTTACCTTCAGCGGAAGGCAGCGGCGGGCACCGGCAGCTTTGGCCAGCTCCGCAGCTTTGTCCACAGCGGCTTTCTCGCCGCCGATGACCAGCTGGCCGGGGCAGTTGTAGTTGCAGATCTGCACACAGCCCAGCGCCGAAGCCTCTTCGCAGCAGGCGGAAAGCGCAGTGCGGTCCAGGCCCAGCACGGCGGTCATGCCGCAGTCGATGCCCCTGGCCGCATCGGCCATGGCTTTGCCCCGGTAGGCGGCCAGCTCAATGGCCTGCTTGGCGGTGAACACCCCGGCAGCTTCCAGCGCGGAGTATTCGCCCAGCGAAAGCCCGGCAGTGTAAGCGGGCTGCACGCCATGCTCGGCCAGCACGGCGGTGACGCCGCAGGCAAAGGCCACCATGCAGGGCTGGGTGTATTCGGTCTGATTCAGAACGCCGTCCGGGTCCTCAAAGCAGACGCGGTGCAGGTCAAAATCCAGCGCCGCGCTGTCGAAGGCGGCCCGGAAGGCGGGGGAGCTTTCGTAAAATTCTTTGCCCATGCCGGGGTGCTGGGCACCCTGACCGGCATACAGAACAGCAAGTTTCATAGGTCATGCCTCCATTCGGCGGTCAATTCGTCCATCAGTTCCCGGACGGTGTACATCCGGTCCAGTCGGCCCACGTTGGCCCCGCAGAAGAACAGCCCCTCTTCCACATTGCCCTTCACCGCTTCGATGAGGGCGTGGGTGATGCAGTAGGGCACCTTTGCGGGGTCGCAGGTCTTTAAACAGCGGGCGCAGTGCCGGGGCGCAAAGCGTTTGCCCTTGGCCAGCGCCTGCACCAGCGAGGTGTTCAGCGCCCGGCCCGGCATGCCCACCGGGCTGTGGATGATGCGCACATCCTCCGGCTTTGCGGCCAGGAGCACGTCCTTGTAGGTCTGGCTGGCATCGCACTCGTAGGTGGGGATGAACCGGGTGGCCAGCTGCACCCCGGCGGCCCCCAGCTTTGTATAGTGGGCCATGTCGGCCCCGGTGTAGATGCCGCCCGCCACGAATACCGGGATGGCATGGCCGAACTGCGCCTCATAGGGCTGTACCTCGGCCAGCACTTCCGGCAGAATTTCGTCCAGAGACTGGCAGTGGTCTGCCAGCAGGTCGGCCTCGGCAAAGCCCAGATGCCCGCCTGCCTTGCAGCCCTCGATGACCACAAAGTCGGCGGTGCGGGCAAACTCCTTGGCCCAGCGGCGCAGGATGAGCCGGGCGGCTCTGGCACTGGACACGATGGGTGCAATGGCCACCTCCTGCGTGCCCACAAGGCCGGGCAGCTCCAGCGGCAGGCCCGCGCCGGACACCACCGCGTCCACGCCCGCTTCTACCGCGGTGCGGATGGCGGCGGCATAGTCCTGGGTGGCCACCATCGCATTGATGGCCACCAGCCCGGCACCTTTGGCAAGGGCTTTGGCTTTCTGGATCTCAGCGGTCAGGGCGCGGTGGTTGGCGCTTGCCGGGTCCCGGGCAAAATCCGGCTCCCGGTAGCCCGCATCGGCGGTGGAGATGCACCCCATGCCGCCGCAGGCCGCCACGGCCCCGGCCAGCCCGCCGAGGGACACGCCCACGCCCATGCCGCCCTGCAGGATGGGCACGGGCAGGGCTTTTCCGGCAAGGGTCAGCATAGTTCGTTCAGCGCGGCGATGCGCTGCCTCCCGCCTTCCCACAGGTCGTTCAGGATGTCGGCCACGGGACGCACCTCGTGGAGCATCCCGGCCACCTGACCGGCCATCAGGCTGCCGGTGGTGGTGTCGCCCTCAAACACGGCCCGGCGCAGGCTGCCGAGGGTGTATTTTTCCAGTTCCATCTTGTCGGCCCCGGCCTTTTCCTGCCGGACGTACTCGCGGCTCATGCGGTTCTTCAGCACACGCACCGGTGCGCCGACGCTGCGGCCGGTGACGATGGTGTCACTGTCCTTGGCCTTGAGCAGGGCGGCTTTATAGTTCTCATGGATGGGGCACTCCTCGCTTGCCAGCAGGCAGGTGCCCACCTGTACGCCGCAGGCACCCAGGGCCAGCGCAGCCGCCAGCTGGCGGCCGTCGGCGATGCCGCCCGCCGCAATGACGGGCACGCTCACCGCATCCACCACCTGTGGCACCAGCGCCATGGTGGTCATTTCGCCCACATGGCCGCCGCTCTCGGTGCCCTCGGCAATGACGGCGTCGATGCCCAGCGGCTCCAGATGCTTCGCCAGCACGGCGGCTGCCACCACGGGAATGACCTTGATGCCGGCGGCTTTCCACATGGGAACATACTTGCCGGGGTTGCCCGCACCGGTGGTGACCACCTGCACGCCTTCTTCCACCACGATCTTGGCAAACTCGTCGGCCTGCGGGTGCATCAGCATGATGTTCACGCCGAAGGGCTTGGCCGTCAATTGCTTGCAGCGGCGGATGTTCTCGCGCAGGGTGTCGGCGTTCATGCCGCCCGCGCCGATGATGCCCAGCGCTCCCGCGTTGGAGCAGGCGGCGGCAAACTCGCCGGTGGCGATGTTGGCCATGCCGCCCTGGATGATGGGATATCTGGTCCCTAAAATTTCATTTAAAAGTTTCATAAAGTTTTCCTGCGAAAGGCTTCCCCCTCGGGGGAAGCCTTTATTTCTTATACTCCACGATCATGCCGCCCCAGGTCAGGCCGCCGCCAAAGCCGATGCAGGCGATCGTCTGCCCCGGCTGCAGCTGCCCGGTCTCGGCCAGCTCGTTCAGGGCTACCGGGATGCTGGCGGCGCTGGTGTTGCCGTGGCGGTCCATGTTCTTGTAGAATTTGGCCGGGTCGGCGTGCAGAGCCCGCACACAGTGGTCGATGATGCGGCTGTTGGCCTGATGACAGACCACCCAGTCTACCTCGTCCAGCGTCTTGCCGGTCTCGTCCAGCACCGTGTGCAGGCAGCGGGGCAGGGCATCCACCGCAAAGCGGAACACTGCCTTGCCGTCCATGGTGATGGGGGCGGAACCGTTCCGGTCCGGCCCACCGGCGTGCAGGACGTCGCTGCCCCGGGCCCCCAGCGTGAGGGCAAAGGGGGTGTCGGCCAGCCGGAAGATGGCCGCGCCCGCGCCGTCGCCAAACAGGACGCAGGTGGAGCGGTCGGCGGGGTCCATCAGGCGGGAAAGGGCTTCGCACCCGATGACCAGGGCGTACTGCCCGCCCAGCGTGGCCAGCAGGCCCCGCGCCACAGCAGTGCCGTACAAAAAGCCGGAGCAGGCCGCGTTGACGTCCAGCGCGGGCCGGTTCTCCGGCAGGCCCAGCGCCGCCTGTACCTGACAGGCCACACTGGGAGTGGCGTCCGGGGCCGACAGGGTGGCGCACACGCAGCAGGCGATGTCTGCCGGGGCGAGGCCGCTGCGCTGCAGCGCCTGTTTTGCGGCGGCAATGGCCAGCGTGGCGGCGGATTCGTCCGCGGTGCACCAGTGCCGGGTGCGGATGCCGGTGCGGGAGGTGATCCACGCGTCACTGGTGTCCACAGTGCGGCTGAGCTCTTCGTTCGTGACCGTCCGGCCGGGCAGCGCCCCGCCGGTGGCTATCAGCTGGAAGCCCTTCATGCGTTCCTCATTTCTCCGATCTGGCGGTATTTCTTGTAGCGCTGGTCGGCCAGGGCCCTGCCGTTCATGCGGCACAGCGTTTTCAGGTGTGCCCACAGGGCAGCGTCCAGCTGCTCAAACAGCACCGTGTGGCCGCGCTGGGCACCGCCCACCGGCTCCGGGATCACTTCTTCCACGATGCCGTCCCGGTACAGATCCTGTGCGGTCAGCTTCATCATCTCGCAGGCTTCGCCGCTGCGGGAGGCGTCCTTCCACAGGATGCTGGCAAAGCCCTCGGGGCTCAGCACCGAGTATACGGCGTTTTCCAGCATGAGGATGTGGTTTGCCACACCCAGCGCCAGCGCACCGCCGGAGGAGCCCTCGCCGGTGACGACGGCGATGACCGGCACGGTCAGGCCGCTCATCTCCATCAGGTTGCGGGCGATGGCCTCGCCCTGGCCGCGCTCCTCGGCGTCCTTGCCGGGGTAAGCGCCCGGCGTGTCGATGAAAGTGATGATGGGCCGACCGAACTTCTCGGCCTGCTTCATCAGGCGCAGGGCCTTGCGGTAGCCCTCCGGCCCCGGCATGCCGAAGTTGCAGGCCAGATTCTCCTCCAGCGAGGAGCCCTTGCGGTGACCGATGACGGTCACCGGCATGCCGTGGAAGCGGGCCACACCGCCCAGAATGGCGGGGTCCTCCTTGCACTGGCGGTCGCCCCGCTGCTCAAAGAAGTCGGTGAACAGGGCGGAGATGGTCTCGTCAATGTGGGGACGGTCCGGGTGCCGGGCCAGAAAGACCCGGTCCTCGGCGGTCAGCGGGCCGCAGGCACGCAGGATCTCGTCCTCCTCTACGGCAAGTTCTGCCAGCTCGGCGGCGTGGGCCGTGATGGCGTCCATGTCGTCGCCGCTGCCCTTCAGGGCGGTGATCTGCGCATCCAGCGGAGCCAGCTGCTCCAGAATTTCCTTGATCATTCGTGTTTTCCTCCCACATGAAGCTGCAGCACCCGGATCAGGGTGTCGCGCAGCTGGTCGCGGGGCACCACCTGATCCACAAAGCCGTGCTCCAACTGGAACTCGCTGCGCTGGAACCCGGCGGGCAGCTTTTCGCCGATGGTCTGCTCAATGACGCGGGGCCCGGCAAAGCCGATTAGCGCCCCCGGCTCGGCCAGCATGATGTCGCCTAGGCTTGCAAAGCTGGCGGTCACGCCGCCGGTGGTGGGGTGGGTGAGCACGCTGACGTACAGCCCGCCTCTGGCGGAAAAGCGCTGGATGGCGGCGCTGGTCTTGGCCATCTGCATCAGGCTGAAAATGCCCTCCTGCATGCGGGCACCGCCGCTGGCCGAGAAGATGACCAGCGGCAGGCGTTTGGCTGCGGCGTACTCCACCGCGCGGGTGATCTTTTCGCCCACGGCGGTGCTCATGCTGCCCATGAAAAACCGGCTGTCCAGCACGGCAGCCACACAGGCCACCCCGCCGATGCGGCCGGTCGCCGTGACGGCGGCTTCGCGCAGGCCGGTCTTGTTCTGGGCGGCGGTCAGCTTTTCCGGGTAGCCGGGGAACCGGAGCACATCCTGCGGGGGCAGGTCGGCGTCCAGCTCCCGGAAGCTGCCGTGGTCCAGCACCAGACTGAGCCGGTAGTAGCCGCCGATGGGCATGTGATAGCCGCAGTTGGGGCAGACGTAAAGGCTGCGGGCCCAGATGGTGCGGGTGGCGCGGCGGCCGCACTGCTTGCACTCCACGAACTGGGGTTCATGCCAGACGGCCCCGGCATCCCGCCGGGCTTTCAGCTGGAACGTGCGTTCCCGCATCCGGCCGGGGAACAGGTCTCGGATCTCGTTCATGGTGTTCTGCCTCAGACGTGTGCGGTGATGTAGTTGTAGATGTCACCCACGGTCTTGAGCTTTGCCAGCTCCTCGTCGGGCACGGACACGCCGCAGGCATCCTCCAGGGCCATGTTCAGCTCCACGGCATCCAGGCTGTCGGCCTCCAGATCCTCGGTCAGGCTGGCCTCCATAGTCACCTTGTCCTCGTCGCAGTTCAGGGTATCGACAACGATCTTCTTCATTTCTTCAAACGTCATGGTAGTGTTCTCCTTTTGTATGTTGGATGTTTTTAAATAGCTAAAATGTTTGAGTAATTCGGAACACGACCATTATAGCCGAATCGTTGGATAAGTCAACAAAAATAACTAAAATAATTTATCTTTTACAGTTCTGACACACTTTCCTTCCTTTTTATAATGCACGGTACAGGCGGCGGTCTGCGCACAAAACCCATTGACACGATGTGGTGGCGCTGGCCATCGCGGTCATGATCGGTGACGGCTGCTGTGCCTTCGGCAGCATCAGCCTTGGGCAGGACGAAGGGCACCGCGCAAAGCAGAGCGTGGGCAACGCGGTGGTGCTGTGCGCAGAATGACCAATTCTTCCGGCAAAAAACTGGAAATGTTGATGCAATGCAAATCTTGTAAAATGCGCTTGCCTCGGCTATAATATCTTTCATGTATGTACACAACGTCCTGCCTCTTTCCGGCAGGGCGTTTTTCACGGCAAAAATGCAGAGCAACGGCTCTTTTTTGCATGGATGGGAGGAAACCTATGACCAAGGATATGACGCAGGGCAGCCCGCTGAAGCTGATCCTTGCCTTTGCAGTGCCGCTGATGCTGGGCAGCCTGTTCCAACAGTTCTACAACCTGGCCGACACCATCATCGTGGGCCGCTTTGTGGGCGTGGAAGCGCTGGCGGCCGTGGGCAGCGTGGGCGGCCTGAACTATCTGGTGCTGGGCTTTGTCAACGGCATTGCCTGCGGCTTTTCCATCCCCATCTCCTGGACCTTCGGTGCCAAGGACTATAAAGAGATGCGCCGGTACACGGCCAACACCGTGTGGCTGTCCATCCTGTTTGCGGTGGTGCTTACGGTGGTCACCGTGGCGCTCACCCGCGCCGTGCTGGTGTGGACCAACACCCCTGACAACATCATCGATCTGGCCGATGTCTACATCCGCACCATCTTTGCGGGCATCCCCCTCACCTTATTATACAATGTCACCAGTGCCCTGATGCGCGCGCTGGGCGACAGCAAGCGCCCGCTGTTCTTCCTGCTGGTGGCCAGCTTTCTGAACATCGGGCTGGACCTTGCCTGCATCATCGTGTTTGACATGGGCGTGTTCGGCGCGGCCTTTGCCACCGTGTTCAGTCAGGGCGTGGCCGGTGTGGGCAGCCTGCTGTACATCCTGCGCCACTACCATGAGCTGCGCTGGAGCAAGGACGAAGGCGCGTTCAGCCTGCCCCACTGTGCAAAGCTGTGCAGCATGGGCATCCCCATGGGCCTGCAGTGCAGCATCACGGCCATTGGCAGCGTGGTGCTGCAGGGTGCCGTGAACGGTCTGGGCAGCGACATCGTGGCCGCACAGACCGCCGGCAGCAAGGCCGCCCAGTTCCTCTGCGTGCCCCTGGAAAGCATCGGCACTGCCATGACCACCTACGCCAGCCAGAACATGGGTGCCCACGACCTCAAGCGGGTGGACCGCGGCGTGTACACGGCGCTGGGCATCGGCTGCGTGTACAGTGTGGCGTCCTTCCTCATCCTGCGGTTCACGGATAAGCTGCTCATCGGCCTGTTCCTGGAAGCCAAGGAGACTGCCATCATGGCCAACGCCCAGAGCTTCATCTTCTGGAACAGCGTGTTCTACATCCCGCTGGCGGTGCTGATCATCTATCGCTACACCATCCAGGGGCTGGGCTATTCGGGCCTTGCCATGTTTGCCGGTGTGGCCGAGATGGTGGCCCGCGCCATGGTGGGCTTCTGGTTCGTGCCGCTGTGGGGCTACTTTGCGGCCTGCATCGCAAGCCCGGTGGCCTGGTTCTTTGCCTGCTTCTTCCTCATCCCGGCCTACATCGTGGTGCGCAAGCGCCTGCAGAACGAAAAACAGACCGATGCGCAGCAGGCGGCAAGGGCCTGAGCGTTTCCGGTTTATAAAACAAAAGGGCTGCTGCACAGCATTTGTGCAGCAGCCCTTTTTCGATGCAAGTTGGTTGAGACTTAGTTCTCCGGTGCAGCGAAGGCGATGGGGGTAGCGCCTGCAGCGGCGTCCACGCTCTTCAGGGAGATGGGAGTGGTCTCGTAGTGCAGGGTCTCGAAGGCCTGGGTCTGGCCGTCCTCGGTGGTGAACTCCAGCACATAGGTCACGTCAGCCTGCTTGTCGGCCTCCACGTCGCGGGTGATGACCACGCTGTCGCCGTCAGCCAGGCCCTCACCGGCCAGGTTGTCGCCCTTGTCCTCGGCGCCGACTTCGTACAGGTACAGGTCGGTGACCTTGGAACCGGTGGTGTTGTACACGGTGTACTCGGCAGTGGTGGGCTCAGCGGCCTCGCTGGAAGCAGCCTCAGAGCTTGCAGCCTCGCTGGATGCGGCAGGGGATGCCACAGAAGAGGAAGCAGCGGTGGAAGAGGAGCTGCCGCAGGCGGTCATGCCCACAGCCAGTGCCAGAGCGGCAGCAACGATAGCAACATTCTTGAGTTTCATGCGAAATACTCCTTTGATCTTTTTTCGTTCTTCTCGTTTCAACCCAACCAACCGGGTGGGCGGGTTGTTGAGGTTGATTATACGCAAGATTCGACAAAAAATCAAGTCTTATGTCGGCATTTTTCACGATGAAACAGGAATTGTTACCATTTTGACATGAATCTGTCACAATTTAGCAGAGACTAACTTGAAGTTCCGTCCTGCTGCACCGGCGCATCCGGGACGCAGCACCGCCGGGACGGGTGCCGCATTTTTGCCCCATCTCCCGATTTACAAATCTGCCGAAAAAGGCTATACTATAAATAATTATGCAAACAGGGAGGTGAGCAGATGGCAGAACAGGAGCTGGAACAGCTGGAAGGCACGGTGGAAGATATCATCTACGAGAACGCCGACAACGGCTACACCGTGTTCGAGGTGTCCGGCGGCGGGGTCATCACCGTGGTGTGCGGCGTCGTGGGGGAGCTGCACGCCGGGGAAAGCGTCATCTGCCGCGGCCGGTACGAGAACCACGCCACCTACGGCCGGCAGTTCCACGCGCAGGAGTGCGAGACGGACATGCCCAAGGATCTGGAAGCCGTGTACGCCTTCCTTGCCAGCCGGTCGCTGCCCTACATCGGGGCCAAGACGGCGGACAAAATCATCGACCTGTTCGGGGCCGAGGCGCTGGAGGTCATTGCCAACGACCCCGCCCGGCTCACTCAGGTGCCCGGCATCTCGCCGGACAAGGCCGACCGCATCCAGCAGGAGTTCAAGCGGATGTTCGGCATGCGGGAGCTCATCGCCTATCTGGCACAGTTCGAGATCGGCCCCCGCAAGGCCATGGAGGTGTTCCGGGCGTTCGGGCCGGGGGCCATGCAGGCGATTTCGGCCAACCCCTACCTGCTGTGCGGGGAGCCGCTGCAGCTGGATTTTCGCCATGCGGACAGCATCGCCCAGTATTACCACATGGAGGGCGACTGCGCCCAGCGGCTGGAAGCCGCGCTGCTGCGCACTTTGCGCCACAACGCGGGCAACGGCCACACCTGCCTGCCCCGGGCCCAACTGCTGGAAACCGCGTCCAACTTCATCCACCAGCCGCCGGAAAAGCTGGCCCGTGCGCTGGACAAGTGCATCGAGACCGAAGAACTCTGCGTGAAGATGTTCGACGGCGTGCCCTACATCTACCTGCCGGACCTTCTGGCCGCCGAGCAGGACATTGCCCACCGGCTGGCCATTCTGGCCCGGCGGGGCAAGAACACCGCCCGTGACCTGGACCGGAACCTGCAGGTGCTGGAACTGACCCAGGGCTTTGCCTATGCGCCGCTGCAGCGGGAAGCCATCCGCAAGGCCATGACCGAGAACTGTCTGGTGCTCACCGGCGGCCCCGGCACCGGCAAGACCACCACCGTGAACGCCATCCTGCAATTGCTGGAAAATCAGGCCGAGCGGGTGGCCCTGTGCGCCCCCACGGGCCGGGCCGCCAAACGGCTGAGCGAGCTCACCGGCCGCAAGGCAAGCACCATCCACCGCCTGTTGGAGGTGGACTATACCGGCGGCGTGGTCAGCTTCATCCACAACGACAAGAACCTGCTCAAGTGCGATGTGGTCATTCTGGACGAGATGAGCATGGTGGACGTCAAGCTGTTTCAGGCGCTGGTCACGGCCCTGCGTTACAGCTGCCGCATCATTATGGTGGGCGACGCCGACCAGCTGCCCAGCGTGGGCCCCGGCAACCTGCTGGGCGAGATCATCCGCTCCGGGTGCGTGCCCACCGTCTGCCTCAACGAGATCTTCCGGCAGGCCAAACGCAGCCTCATCGTGGAAAATGCCCACCACATCATCTGCGGCGAGCCGCTGCAGAAGGGCGGCAAAACGGACGATTTCTTCTTCCTCGAAGCGGACGGCGACGCCGCCCAGAAGCTGGTGTGCGACCTGGTCACCACCCGGCTGCCCCGCAGCTATGGGTTCGACCCCGTGCGGGACATTCAGGTGCTTTGCCCCACAAAGCTGGGCCCCACCGGCACCCAGGCGCTGAACGTGGAGCTGCAGAACCTGCTCAACCCGGAGCAGAAGGGCAAACCTCAGCTGCAGAGCGCGGCCCGGGTGTTCCGGGTGGGCGACAAGGTGATGCAGGTGCGCAACAACTACGAGATCGTCTGGCAGCGCATCGGCGGGGAACAGGGCGTGGGAGCCTACAACGGCGACATCGGCATCGTGGAGAGCATCAACACCAGGGAGCGCTCCATGGTGGTGCGCATGGACGACCGGCGGCTGGTGTACCCGGCCGAGAACCTCAACGAACTGGAGATCGCCTACGCCATCACGGTGCACAAGAGCCAGGGCAGCGAGTTCCCGGCGGTGATCCTGCCGGTGGCGCAGGTGCCGCCCCGCCTGTGTTACCGCAACCTGTTCTACACCGGCGTCACCCGTGCACGCAAGCTGTGCATCGTGGCGGGCCGGCGGGACGTGGCCAACCGCATGATGAGCAATGTGCGCCAGAACCTGCGCTACAGCGGCCTGTGCGCCCTGCTGCAGGCGGAGCTGCCGCCGGAGCAGGTGCGTGTGGATGCTGCTTCCGCAGAGTGAACGATTTAGAATAGCCTCCGCGCTGCTCTGGCTATATCCAGCGGAACTATTATTTTAATTTGCAGCTCCGGCAGGGCTGCGGCCCTGCCGGAGCTGCTCTTTCACAGAGATGGTCGTTACGGCAAGCGGCATCGGATGACAGAAAACGCGGAACGCGCAAAACTTGTATACTTTTTGCCGCAACTATGTTATACTGAACTCTGATCTGATTTTTGCCCGCCCGGCGGGCTTTTTACGATAGAGGCACAAGAGAAAGGAACGAACGACTTATGGCACAGAACGATATCGGCATCGACCTGGGTACGACTACCATCATCATCGCGCAGGAGGGCAAGGGCGTGGTGCTCAACCAGCCCAGCGTGGTGGCTATGGACACCCGCAAGAACTCCGTGCTGGAGGCGGGCGACAAGGCCCTGGCCATGGTAGGCCGCACCCCCAACTACATTTCCGCCATCTTCCCGCTGAAGGACGGCGTCATCAGCGACCACACCATGACCCGGGAGCTGATCTGCCGCTTTGTCAAGCAGGTGTACAGCTCCCATATGGTCAAGCCCCGGGTGGCCGTGTGCGTGCCCGCCGCCATCACCGGCATTGAGAGCGACGCCGTGGTGGAGGCCGTGGTGGCCGCCGGTGCCCGTCAGGTGTACCTCATCGACGAGCCCATCGCCGCCGCCCTTGGCTCCGGCATCGACATCACCCAGCCGGACGGCCGCATGATCATCGACATCGGCGGCGGCACCACCGACATCGCCGTGCTGAGCCTGGGCGGCAAGGTCAAGGCCACCAGCGTGCGGGTGGCCGGCAACCACTACGATGAGGAGATCCTCAAGCATGTGCGCAACAAGTACAGCATCGCCATCGGCCAGCGCACCGCCGAGGAACTGAAAAAGCATGTGGCCTGCTGCCCGCAAAAGACCGACTTCCACGAGACCATGGAGATCAAGGGCCGCAGCCTGCTCACCGGCCTGCCGGTGC
>OKSD01003055.1_pt1 | contig 13317 bp, 9 predicted proteins | sample 1601221 | NCBI WGS metagenome assembly OKSD01 (sample SAMEA3541550, study PRJEB24748) | human gut metagenome | biome: human gut; feature: human-associated habitat; material: faeces | place: China | collected 2012
GCCGATCATTACCGGAATGCCTGCGGCCGCGATTTTGGTGCCGGCGGCAGCGATCGTGTCTAAGTTCGCTTCCGATACAGTGGCTGGAGTGATTGAGAGTGTGGCTGATCGCCGCAATAACTACCGCCTCCGCACATCTGACTTTCGTATGTCGGCCAAGGCGCTCTTCAGCTGCTTCGAGCGTATGGAACTGGCTTTTCCGAAGAACGATATCCTCTCCTTAATGTCTCGTCCAGCAGATTTCATTCGTGTGATTTCCGAGCGCTCTAAATCGATGGAAATCGAATGCATCGTGATTTCTCTCGATTTGATGTATATCTGGTACTACCAGCCTTGTGCACAACATGCCTTCCTGACGGAACTCAAGAGAATGTCTGCGGAAGAGCGTTTAGTTTTTGTTCGCTTCCAGAAATCTCTCACTGAGTACAAGGAAGTTTCAAGGTTGTTCTTAAGCGGAATGCTTGGTTCTAATTTCTCGAAGGCTTTGGCTTTCTACCTTGATAACTACAAAGCCTATCTCTCTGCGATTGAGGATATTTGTAGAAAGATTGAGGAGCGTTCTCCGGTCGAGTTTCAGGAGACCCACTTGAAAGCCAGTCCCCTCGTCCCAGCGGTAGTTTGGGTGAAGACTCAGGCCACAGCACTCGGAAGAAAATTCCGAGGAAAGAAAAAAGAATCTTTGGCGCAGGAAACGGTGGAGAAAACTACGACTGAAAACGTCTAACCGCAATTGAAGAAACGGTGGATCGGCGCATCTGTTTTTGAATGGATTCGCCGATTTTTCGTCTAAGAATTCTTACGTTTTTGTTGAAGACCTGAATCAATCGCATTAAGTCAGATTCAGTTTTCGACATAGATATTCAATAATATTTCATATCGATGTTGAATAATATTACATATGCATGTTGAGTATTATCCAATATGTAGCTTTGTCAACTAGAAAATAACGGTCAGATTTGCCAAATACTATGAGCAACAATACTTGGCGAAATAGGGAAGGCTTTCTCAGTCATACAAACAATAGATGCGTTTTCAGCAAGATCCGGAAGAAGATCCTCAGCTTTATTGAGCCATTTTGCATCATGAGTGTCGGGTGAAGTTTTAGACTTAATCTCCACGCAGCTGTACTTCCCATGGGCATGAATGATTAAGTCAATTTCCATTCCGGTGTTGTCACGGTAAAAATAAAAATTAGCTTCTTTCCCGTTGTGAGCCCAGCTTTTTTTAATTTCGTTAACGATGAAGTTCTCAAAAATATTTCCGGCCAAGTAAGAGTTACTTAACACTTTCCCATTTTGAAGATTAAGAAGATGGCAAACCAATCCAGTATCAGTGAAGTAGAGTTTGGGACTTTTCACTAATTGTTTTCCAACATTATGAGCATACGGACGCAGTAAATGAATAATGCCGGACGCTTCAGCAATTGATAGCCACCTTTTAACCGTGGGCTGTGATACTCCAACTTCCTTGGCTATCTCTTGAAGCCTGAGTTCTTGGCCAACTCGTCTGGCAATAGTGATTAGAAATTTTTCGAATTCATCAAACTTCTCTATGCCGGATAAGCTTCGGACGTCCCTTGAAAGGTACAAGTCTACTAATGATCTAAAAAAACAACTTCTCTCTGTTTCGGTCGCTTTCTTTAACTCCGGCCAAAATCCTTGGAAAACAGCATTCCAAGTATCAGCAGGATCAAGAATGGGGAGATTTGATGAAAGAGAAAAACTAGGAAGGTAAGGCTTTTGTTCCAGACCTTTCCCTGCAATTTCATAAATGGAAAAAGGCCACAATTCGAAATTCATTAGTCTGCCCGGCAAAGCATCCGATACCTGCGACATTAAAGATAGTTTTTGCGAACCGCTCAACCAATACAGGCCTTTTTCAGATCTTGAATCAACTGAAATTTTTAGAGCTTTAAAAATTTCCGGTACACGCTGAACTTGGTTAAAGAAACAAGGGGGAGGATTAAGCTGCAGGAATTGGAGCGGTGCGTTTTTAGCCGATTCCAGATTGTTAATATCGTCAAAACTTATGATGGTTCGCTTATCGGACGACAACTGTTTCAATAATGTACTTTTGCCAACCTGCCGCATTCCTGAAACCATAACGATCTTAAAGAATTTGGAGGCTTCTTCAATAACGGGCTAGATCGTGCGTGGTAGGTAATTCATAACAGGAGCTCCCTCATACTTATCAAAAGTATAAGTATTGGTGAAATTTTATTCAATGTCCGTATCAAATAATATTTAATATGAATGTTCAATAAAATTTGATATATATATCAAATAAAATGTGAACGACGTTTTCCTAATTCAAAAAAGCTTGCTAAACACCAAGGAGTCGAAAAATAGCCTCAAATCTACGGATCAGAATCCGGGCACCGACTGCCTTTTCAAAGAAGCCTAGGAAAAAATATCTAACGCTCAGCTTATTAACCACACAGGTCAGGATTTCTGCCTAGTGGGTATTTTGTTTTTGGCTAAAAACCGCTAGAGTGTCGATCATAATTATTCACCCGACCAAAAGGCCCAACATGATCGACAAGGCAACCAGAGAGAAGATTATTTCCTTAATTCATCGGGAGGTTGTGCCGGCGCTGGGATGCACTGAACCGATTGCAGTATCACTGGCAGTTGCCAAAGCAACCGAGCTCTTAGGTATGCAGCCTGAAGAAATCAACCTTGGCCTTAGCGGGAACATCATTAAGAACGCAATGGGAGTCGGCATACCGGGAACCGGGATGATCGGGCTTCCGATCGCAATCGCCCTTGGAAGTCTCATTGGAAAATCCGAATACGGTCTCGAGGTCCTCAAAGAAGTCTCCCCAGAAGCTGTCGAAAGAGGAAAAGCTTTTATCGAGTCGGTTCCAATCAATATCAAACACTTGCCGGACTCTCCTTCTAACCTTCATGTTGACGTTGAGGTCCGAGCGCAAGGTCATTCGGCTAGGGCGGTTATTTCGCGAGAGCACACGCTCTTTGTCCTCTTGGAAAAAGACGATGAGGTGATTTTTGCGGAAGAAGAAGGTTCCGGGAACGGTGATGCTCAAGACGCAGATGATGTACAACTGAATTTCAGAATGGTTTTTGATTTTGCGACGACGGCTCCGTTAGAAGAAATCCGATTTATGAAAGAAGCTCAGAGACTTAACGAAGAGGCCGCGGAGTTCGCATTAAAAGGTGACTACGGTCATTCCCTTGGAGCAATGATCCGGAACAACGGAATGAAGTACATGGGCGATTCAACCCTGGCCCATATGGTTGAATTTACTTCGGCCGCATGTGATGCTCGCATGGGCGGAGCAACCGTTCCTGTGATGTCTAATTCCGGCAGCGGCAACCAAGGAATTACCGCGACTTTGCCGGTAGTTGTTTTCGCTAAAGATATGAACGCGAGCGAAGAGCAGATGATTCGGGCCTTGACACTTAGTCATTTGACCAGTGTCTACATCAAGCAAAGTCTTGGGCGCTTATCGGCCCTTTGCGGCTGTGTTGTAGCTTCGACCGGAGCATCTACTGCTATCACTTGGCTAATGGGCGGCGGATATGAAGACGCGTGTGCCGCCGTCAAAAATATGGTAGCTAACTTGTCAGGGATGCTTTGTGACGGAGCCAAGCCCGCCTGTTCCATGAAAATCTCTTCAGGTGTTTCTACTGCTCTGATGTCTGCGATGCTGGCGATGAACGGCCGCTGCGTATCTAGCATTGAGGGAATCGTCAGCGAAGATGTGGATCAGACGATTCACAATCTCACCTTAATCGGTAAGGAAGCGATGGTCGAGACGGACCGTCAGGTTCTCGAAATCATGACCCATAAATAGGGGATAAGAGCCAAGCTTGGAGTCGGTATTTCTCCCTCCAAGCTCTCATACATAAGAATTATTTGGCTTCTTGCAGTTTATTCAGTCTCTCGAGCGCCAAGTAGCTGAAGAAAGCTCCTGCCGGAATCAATGCTTTGTCATTGAAGTCAAAATACGGGCTGTGAAGAGCTTCTTTGTGTTCCGAGTCTTTCACTCCGATAAAGAAGAAACAGCCCGGCAAAACCTTTTGATAGGAACTGAAGTCCTCACTGATCATGTAAGGCTCGGCAAGTTCAATGACATTTTGAGCACCGAAACAACGATCTGCCGCTTCCTTTGCATCTTTTGTGAGTTCGGGATCATTATTGACGGCAGAAACGCGGCGTTCATAGACAGTTTCTGCTTTGATGCCGTAGGCCGCGGCGATGCCTTGAGAGCGCCGTGTCAGCTCTTCCTCAATTGTGTCTCGAATGGATTCGTCAAAGGTTCGAACCGTGCCGATCATTTTTACAGAGTCGGAAATGATGTTGTAAGCGCGTGATCCTTCGGTATTAAAACTGCAAACAGAAACAACAGCGGATTTAAGCGGATCCAATGTGCGCGAAACTAAGCTCTGCAGAGCGTTATAAATTTCTGTGGCAACCGGCAGCGGGTCTTTGCCGAAATTCGGACGTGCACCGTGTGTCCCTACACCGACGACGCGAATGGAAAACAGATCGCAGGCAGCCATGGTCGGACCGGCTTTGAAAGCGATCGTTCCGACATCTAAGGAAGGTTCGTTGTGCGCGCCGTAGATCTCTTTAACGCCGTATTTTTGGAAAACGCCGGAGTCAATGACGCTTTGAGCGCCGGCAACATTTTCTTCGTCTGCTTGGAAGATGCAAAGAATTCTTCCGGGGAAATCACGATGTTTGACCAGATAGATAATGGCAGCGATCAGCCAAGTCTGGTGGCCGTCGTGTCCGCATGAGTGGGCATTTCCGTTTTTGGAAGCCCATTCGCATCCGGATTTTTCTTCGATCGGGAGGGCATCGATATCGGCTCTAAGAGCCACCGTTGCTCCGGGCCTATTGCCTTCGATCAAAAGGAATCCGCTTCCAGGAGAGGTTTCTGTATCTAATCCCGAAATTCCGAATTGTTCAAGAATGGATTTGATGCGGGCAAGCGTGCCTCGTGTGTTGAAACCGACTTCGGGATTTTCGTGGACGGTTTTGCGGAAGGAGATCAAACGAGATTCGTATTGTTGAAGCTCCTGACGAATGCTTTCTGGATCTATTGTGTTTTTCATTTTCAGCTGAGATAGCTTTATTAAATAAAGCGTCATTCTCGGAAGGTCGAGGCCGATAGTCAAGAGCACGACTAATTGTTGAATTAAAAGAGCTGATGAAAATGTCTAACTTCAATGTTTCTGTGCAGAAGTTGTGTGTTGATTGCCTATCACTTTTGGTTTGATGTTTCTGGAGAGAAAAAGTGAAAAGGGAAAAAACGCCGTGAAATCAGATCAATTTGGAAGAAAAAACTAATCGAAAATACTCATTCGCTTGTTGTTTCAAAAAAGAAATTCTTCAACTTGTGAAAGATAAAATCAAAGAAGAAGAAAAACTTTATTGCCTTGAGCCTGATGGGGACGAGTCTTTTGTAGAGGGTGTAGTTGGAACATTCGAGAAGTTTTTCCTCCTTCATAGGTTTTGCCTGTGAGGCTAATTGATGAAACAAACCTTAAATCTCAAATAAAGGAGGGTGCCTTTAGAGCGCCGGAATGATGTTTACTTCGATGTATTGGTATCTTTTCATCTGCCTTTTATTCTTCGGAATAGGCGACTTCCTTGGCGTTGCCACAAAAGCCAAGGTTTCTGCAGTGTTCGTGAGCTTAATGCTCTTTTTAATCGCTTTCATGGCCGGGTGGATTCCTCCCGACATCATTAAGAAAGCCGGCTTGGATCAGATCGCTAAATGGTCTGTGATTCTGCTCGTGTTCTCCATGGGAACTACCATTAACATGCGTGAGCTGATTGCCGAATGGCGCACGGTTGTGACGGCCCTTTTGGCAATGGGCGTCATTATGCTCGGCGCATTTTTGATGATGCCGTTTATCGGTTACGAAAACACTATGGTCAGCGTGCCTATCGTGACCGGCGGTATCGTTGCAACTCAGATCATGACAAGCGGAGCGATGGAACATGGTTTTGCTCTGGCGGCAGCATTGGGTACGATCGTTTTCGCAGTGCAGAAATTCATCGGTACTCCGTTAGCCAGTTACTTCGGACTCAAAGAAGCTCGTTTCTTAATCGATGAATACCGCAAAACCGGTGTCGTACCACAAGATACTTATGCACCTAAGAAAGAATCGGCTGCCGGTCCCACTTTCTTTGAAGGTCACAAGAAGTACTACGGCCAGTTCACTTGTTTAGCGATTACAGCGCTTTTCTCTTGGATCGCCTTTGTAATCGGCAAATGGACAGGCCTTTCTGCAACAATTTGGGCCTTGATCTTGGGCGCTGCTGTCGGCAGTACCGGTTATCTGCCTCGCAATATTCTGAAGCACGCCAATGCCGGCGGTTTACTGAACTGCGCTGTTTTCTGTGCCATTATCCCGTCGCTTGCCACGATTAAACCGGAAAATCTCTTGACCCTGTCTTACTCAATCTGCGTGATTTTCGCGATTTCGATCTTCTGCATCATCGTGTTCTTCAAGTACCTTCCCTTGTGGAAGATCATCGGTTCCAAGAACGTTGCCGTCGGCGTTGCTGCCTGCCAGTTAATTGGTTTCCCGGCTACCTACTTGGTCGTTAATGAAATTATTAACGCCGTTGCCGAAACTGAGGAAGAAAAGAAGATTATTCATGAACGCTTAATGGCGAAATACCTCGTTGCAGGCTTCGTGACCGTGACAACCTTCTCCGTGATCGTTGCCGGCATCTTTGTGAAGTTCATCTGATCCCGATTTCAAGGTTAGGAAAGAAAACATGATTAAATTTGATCCTCAAAATTATCCCTATCCGTCCAAACGCAACGTGGTCTATGCTCGCAACGGCATGTGCAACGCTGGGAATCCGCACGCTGCATCCGCTGGTCTTCAGACTCTTCTGAAAGGCGGCAATGCAGTGGACGCAGCTATCGCAATGGCCAGCGCTATGCCGGTTGTGGAGCCAACCGGCAACGGTTTGGGTGCCGACTGCTTCGTAATCCTTTGGTATGAAGGAAAAATGTACGGCCTGAACGCTTCGGGTCCCGCTCCTAAGTCTCTTTCCGTTGCTGCACTAAAGGACAGAGGATTTGAAAAAATTCCTTCTTACGGCGTTGAACCGATTGATGTTACGGGTGCGGTTGCAGGCTGGATGACGCTTCATGAACGCTTCGGCAAACTTCCTTTGGAAGAAGTGATGGCACCTGCCATTCGCTACGCAGAGAAAGGCTATCCGGTGACTCCGAATATTTCTCGTCTCTGGCAGGAAGCTTTCGAAAACTATTCCAAATATCGTGATCGTCCTGAATTCCAGGGCTGGTTTGATACATTTGCACCCAACAACACTTGGCTCAAACCCGGCGAGATGTTCCGCTGTCCGGATATGGCTAAGACATTGAAAGAAATCGCTGCTACCAAGGGCGAAGCTTTCTACCGCGGAGCCATTGCCGAAAAGATTGATGCTTTCTTTAAGAAGCACAACGGCTTCTTAACCAAGGAAGACCTGGCTGCTTTCAAACCTGAGTGGGTTGATCCGATCAGCGTGAACTATCACGGGGTGGATGTATGGGAGCTGCCGCCTAACGGGCACGGTATTACCGTTCTGATGGCCTTGCAGATTCTTAAAGATATGAATCTTGCTGAAAGAGATTGTGCCGACACAATGCACAAGCAGATCGAAGCAATGAAACTCGCGATGGTAGATACAGCTGAATACGTCGCGGAACCTTCTTTCATGAGAGTTTCTGTTGATCAGCTTTTAAGCGAAGACTATGCTGCCAAACGCCGCGCATTGATTAACGATAAAGCCATCATGCCGGAACCGGGCGATCCAGGATGCCCGTCTACCGTTTACTTCTGCTGTGCAGACGCAGACGGCAACATGGTGAGCTTTATCCAGTCCAATTTCCGCGGATTCGGCTCCGGCATCGTTGTTCCGGGCACCGGCATTTCTTTGAACGACCGTGCAGAGAATTTTAAATTTGACGAAAACCATGCTAATGCGTTGACGGGAGGCAAACGTCCGTACCACACCATTATTCCGGGATTCCTGACTCAAGACGGAAAACCATTAGGACCGTTCGGAATTATGGGCGGATGGATGCAGCCCCAGGCTCATGTTCAGGTGGTTATGAATATGATTGATTGGCACCTGAATCCTCAGCAAGCGCTTGATGCGCCACGCTGGCAGTGGGTCGGTGGTAAGAAAGTCGAAGTGGAGCAAGAAACTCCCAACTACATCATTCGCCAGCTTCAGCGAATGGGACACCAAATCGTCGTCCAACCTGATCCTTATCATATGGGTCGTGGTCAGGTCATTCTTAGAGATGAAAACGGCGTGCTTTGCGGCGCAACCGAGAAGCGTACCGACGGACAGATCATGTCCTACTAATCAACAAAGGTCTCGATGCCAAGGCGTCGGGACCATTGATTCAGGATCCGGTTCTTTAGCGAGGCCCGGTTTTTGTTTGAAGATTAGATAATTAATTTAACGTGACCGTGTGCGTTTAAACGATATCGGCGCTCGGTTCCGTCAGACAGGTTTGACACCTTGAATACATAGGCTTCTGGATCTTTCGCTTCCGGCAGCTGCTGAAGGGCTTTTTCGATAGCAGCTTCAATTGAACGGACACCGGAGACTTTAACGGTTCCGATGACATCTCCGTTTTCCTTGAAAACTTCTACCTGATCGATACTTTCGAAATCTAATCTATTGTTTGGCATGACTCTCACTCCCAGCCGAGTATTTAGCAGGAGAATTATCAGGCTCTGCGGACAACAATCTGAGTAATCTAACCAATTGTGAGCAGGAAGCTGTCAGGACGGCTTTCTTATGAGAAGTGATTACCGAGAATATAAGTGAAAAGGCCGCCTGATGAAACCGGCGGCCTATAACTCATAAGCCTACTTATTGCTCAGAAGCGGCGCCTTCACCGGCGATTCTTCCGAATGTGAAGATATCTGCAATAGCATTTCCGCCAATACGGTTGCTTCCGTGGATACCGCCTGTGACTTCACCGGCAGCATACAGACCCGGAATCACATTTCCGTCGCGGTCCAGTACTTGAGCTTTCGTATTGATCTTGGCCCCGCCCATTGTGTGATGACGGCACATACCGATCGGACCCGCATAGAACGGGGCTTTTACGATCTTGTGACTCAGCATAATCGGGGTACGGCCGAGAGGATCTTTCTTGGAATCAACCATTGCGTTGTATTCATTGATGGTCGCGACCATAACTTCCGGCGGTACTTTGATGAGTTTGGCGAGTTCTTCAATCGTGTCTGCTTTGAACAAGGTGCCGTTTTCCAGAGCACGATGGTTCATCTCGTTGTAATACTCGTTGTTCTTATCGAAGCCGTCTGTATCGCATACCGGGAAGACCGTTTGATCGGTTTGAGCCAAAGTGGCGTCACGAATTACGTCACGGCGAGCATCTTCGGCAACATATCTCTTTCCTTCCTTGTTGAGGAAGATGGTGTATTCGATAGCTTGGAAAATATCAGCGGTGTGTTTGTAGCCGGGAGCAGTCCACGGAATGCACTGGATGTAATCCAAACCAACGGCTAAACCTCCGATACCTTGGATATATTTGAGTACTTCACCGGTAGAGCCTGGCTGGTTCGTTGTGTTGAGTTTTGTCAGACGCGGGTCAAAGTAAGAGCACATTGTCGGGTTTGCAGCGAAACCGCCTGCTGCGGCAACGACGGCCTTGTTGGCTTTCCAAAACTCTTTCTTGGCGTCTTTGAGTTCAACTTCAACGCCTAAGACACGGCCGGAGTCCGGTTTCTCACGAATGATCCCGATGACTTTGTGGTTAGTCAGAACCGGAAGACCGATCTTGTTGGCGTAGTTCATGCAGGCTTTGATGTAGTCTCCGCCGCTCTGACCGACAGGATTGCGGCAACGAGGCCACAGGCCGCCATAGATTTGGTAGATGCCGGGTTTGAACTGCACGCCGACTTTCTTAAGCCATTCGACGCTTTGAGGAACGTTTTCGCACAATGTGGCGACAAGAGCAGGGTCGGCGCGGAAATCGCCCGCAGCCATCGTTTGTTTGGTATGGAGCTGAGGAGAGTCCTCAATGCCTGCTTTCTTGTAATCTGCTTCTACGGCCGCATTCAAGCCGCCTCCGCTAACCATAGTATTGCCGCCTGGAATGGAAAGTTTTTCCAGAACGACAGCATTTGCGCCTTTTTCCTTGGCGACGATGCCGGCAGAAAGACCGGCACCGCCGGAGCCGATGACAATGACGTCATAGGTTTTATCCCAAGTGGTGGGCGTCGAGCAGGGATTTGCTGCATGAGCGAATGTGGAAATGGAGGCGGCAGCAGAGGCTGCACCCCCAACAAGAAATGATCTTCTGTTGAGTGTCATCCTATTCTCCTCGGAAGTAGGTGATTTCAGTCTACGCTTTCATACAAAAGAGACAATTAGGGTTAAGTCCCTTGCGTGCTAACGAATTTGGGTATTTATTTTTTGAACAAAAATAGATAATTAAGACAAATTGTTAGTCAAAATTTCATTTGACGGTGAAATAGCCCTGTAAAAGCATTTACTTTTGCTTCAATAAAGAAAAAAGTGAGTTTTGATGGTTGAATTTTTAAATCCCCCTAATTCTTTTTAGGACTAGATAAAAACACGGAGATCTCAGATTTTTTAGTCAGTTTTAAAATGACTGAGCAATCAACCTCATTATTTCTACTAAAAATTAAGGCTCAAATGTCCAAGGCACTCCACATTCATTCAAAAGACAACACCGCTGTCTGTACCTCAGAAGTCAAAGCTGGAGAAGAAGTCGAAGTCATTGATTCCGATGGTTCCAGAAGCTTCATCAATGCAGTAAGTTCCATTCCTTTTTGCAACAAGATCGCGTTAATCGATATCCAAGAAGGAGAAGAAATTTTTAAATATGGCGAAGTTATCGGCAAAGCGATTGCGTTCATTCCTAAAGGAACTTTGGTGAATCATCTCAATATCGCGAGCCAGCCGCGTTCCTACGCTGAAGAGTACGTATTAAAAGGAAAATACAAATGAAATTTTTAGGCTTCAAACGAAAAGACGGCTCTGTCGGTGTACGTAATCACGTTCTCATTCTTCCTTCCTGCGCGTGCGCGTCAGAAACTTGCCGTGTGGTTGCTTCTCAAGTTCTAGGGACTAAAAACGTCATTATCAATGTCGGCTGCTCTGATGTCACAGCAAATACAGAAATGACTCAGCGAGTGCTGACAGGATTTGCGCTAAACGCTAATGTTTTCGGAGTTGTCGTTATTGGACTTGGATGTGAAACTGTCGGGCATCGAGAGCTCGCAGAAAAAATCCGCATGTTGTCCGATAAACCGGTCGTTTCTTTCGGAATTCAAGAAGAAGGCGGAACCATCAAAACAGCAGCTCTTGCCGTTGAGGCGGCTCGGAAAATGGTTGAAGAGGCAAGCAAGCTGCAAAAAGTAGAGTGTGATGCTTCAGATCTTTTTGTTGCGATCGAATGCGGCGGATCGGATGCAACCAGTGGGATTGCGTCCAATCCGGCAGTCGGGAGTATGGCCGACAAAATCTATGATCTTGGCGGCACAACGATGATGAGCGAAACCGTTGAGTTCATAGGCGCTGAGCATGTTCTCGCCAAACGCGGGGAAACACCCGAGATTCATGATCAGATTATTCGTATCTGTGAAGAGTATGAAAAACATCTCGCCCTAGCTGGGCAAGATTGCCGATCCGGCCAGCCTACGCCCGGTAACAAAGTTGGCGGTTTGTCGACAATCGAAGAAAAAAGTCTCGGTTGTATCCATAAGGGAGGAACTCGTCCGGTTTCCGAGGTTCTCCAAGAAGCAGCGAGGCCAACTAAGAAAGGTGCTCTCATTATGGATACGCCAGGGTATGACATTTCTTCTGTCACGAGTATGGTCGCCGGGGGCGCGACGATTGTGGTCTTCACAACCGGCCGAGGCACTCCGACCGGCCATGCGCTAGCTCCAGTAATTAAAGTTACTGGAAATCCATTGACTGCGGAAAGAATGAAAGACAATATGGATATTGATGTTTCCGGTATTTTGGAGGGAGAAGAAACGATTAACCAGGCCGGGGAGAGAATCCTGAAAGAAGTGTTGGAAGTCGCCGGCGGCAAGGTAACAAAAGCAGAGGCTTTAGGCTTTTCTGATATCGCTGTTGATCATGTTTGCCGTTATATCTAATTTTGCAAAAAACATGGACGACTAAAAAATGCGCCCGGCAAGTTGCCGGGCGTCTGATTAGTAAATGAGGTTATTGATTGACAGTTTCAGGCTGATCCCAGACTTTGATTTCCGACAGTTTTCCTGTGTATTTAGTTACGCTGACAAGACCTGAAGAGGCAACATTGCCGCAAGCTAAATCAGATGTAGGAATATCCATAGTCAATGTATTGGAGTTGCCATGAATGTCCAATAAAGTGCCGTCAGTCATCTTGACGGGCTCATACCAGGCACCGTGATGAACAACAACCGTGTCTTTTCTGATTCTGTCCGTGACATAAGCACCGGCTAGTAGCGCACCGCGGTCATTTTTAACCAGAACGATATCTCCGTCTTCAATACCGAGTGATTTTGCGTTTTCCGGATTGATCCAGATCGGTTCGCGCTTCAAAATATTTGCAAAATCATGGCTGGAAGTACCGTCAAGCTGGCTGTGCATACGATAGCGACTCTTACAGGCCATATATGCAAGCGGATATTTCTTGTTAGGTGTATTGAGGCCTTCGGTCGGCTCTAAATAACTCGGATGACCTAAACAGCTCTTGTAACCGTAACTTGCTATCTTGGGACTGTAAATCTGAATTAAGCCGCTTTCCGTACCAAGAGAATTTCTCTTCGGGTCCTTGCGGAAATTAGCGAATGCAACATAGTCTCTTTCCTGCGGACGCACGTCATAGAGGAAGTAGCCTTTCTTCCAGAAGTTTTCAAAGGATGGCAGCTTGACTCCCATCTGTGCTCCGAACTTCCTGGACTGCTCGTAAATGAACTTAATCCAATCCATTTCGCTTCTTCCCTCTGTGAATTGGTCTCCGCACCCCATTCGTTTGGCTAATTTACTGAAGATCCAATAGTCGGGCTTAGATTCATATTGAGGCTCGATTGCCTGCTGCATCGCAACGATACCGTCATTGGAATAAGTTCCGATATTGGTAATATCGTTGTGTTCGAACTGGGTTGCAGCGGGTAAGACAATGTCCGCATGGCGAGCAGTAGCAGTCCAGCACGTGTCTGTTACTACGACAGTCTCAGGAATCTTCCATGCTTCCACGCCTTCCTCATTCACTTCTTTTGGAAGCAGCATGCGGCATTTGATATCCAGAAG
>OKSD01003062.1_pt1 | contig 13302 bp, 13 predicted proteins | sample 1601221 | NCBI WGS metagenome assembly OKSD01 (sample SAMEA3541550, study PRJEB24748) | human gut metagenome | biome: human gut; feature: human-associated habitat; material: faeces | place: China | collected 2012
AGCTCATCGTCGGCGACAAGTGCATGGGGATGCTGGAGGCCGTGGGCGAGGTGTTCCCGGACGCCAAATACCAGCGCTGCACGGTGCATTTCTACCGCAACGTTTTCTCTGTTGTGCCTAAATCTAAGGTCAAAATTGTGGCAAAAATGCTCAAGGCGATCCACGCCCAGGAGAGTAAGAAGGCGTCCCGCGAGAAGGCAAAGGCTGTGGTCGCCGAGCTGCGCGCCATGAAGCTGAAGGAGGCCGCCAAGAAGGTCGAGGACGGCATTGAGGAGACACTGACCTACTGCGATTTTCCCAGCGAGCATTGGACGCGCATCCGCACCAACAACGTGATCGAGCGGCTGAACCGTGAGATCCGCCGCAGAACCCGCGTGGTGGGAACGTTCCCTGACGGCAACTCCGCCCTGATGCTGGTCTGCGCGAGGCTGCGCCATGTGGCGGGCACCCAGTGGGGCAACAAGAAATACATGAACATGAAGCACTTGGAGGCGGCTCTGGACGACGCCTCTATTGCCGGCTGACCTCATTCAGCCGGAGCCTGCAAACAATTTTGCGCATAAATCTTGACGGGACCGTTGGTCTATGACTACGAACTCTACCAGGTCTCGATCCATTTTCCCGCGTTCCAGCATCTTTCATCACCCTTGCCCATTCTACCATACTGCTGTCTGCGCCTGCACCCACTCCCGGTACTTCACAGGCGGCAGTCCCAGCGGGTTGCGCGTATACAATAAAACAAGAGAGATAAAAAAATGCTGCTTAGTTGTTTAGCAGAATGTGCTACGAGAACGATTGCTATCATAGAGAGGAATCCAACGGGGACTTCTTCAATCGTTAAACCGGGTCAAAATAGAGCATAAGAAATAATAAGTACAACATTCAATGATAGTATTCCTGCGCATATTTCCCGGGTGTGATACCTACAATACGCTTGAATGTCTGAATAAAGTATGCGCTGTTCGAAAAACCAACTGAAATTCCAGCATCTTGAACTGAACAGCCATTATTAAGTAATTCGCAGGAACGACGAATGCGATAGTTAACTATATATGTTTTTATACTGAATCCAGTTACCTCGTGAAATAAATGACTTAAATAATACCTGCTCAAGTAACATATTCTACTAAGCTGCTCCACATTGATATCTTCGTCATAGTGATCATGAATATACTGCATTGCAGGCAGTATTTTTTTATAATCTCTTGACATACTTGGTTCGCCACTTTGAGGAGCTGACCGCATCATTTGCCCTACAAAAAGCAATATCTGAAAGAAAAAGATAACTCTTTTAAAGTCTTCTCCAAAATCTATGCCGCACGAAAGGCATTTGTCCATTAAATCATGGAGAGTACAAACCTGCTCCTCTGTAAGATTAATAGAGAGGGCAGAGTTATCAAAAACAGCCTTGAAATCTGTCTGAAGCGAGGAAACTACATCAAGCGTATGATATGGGATTCTAAGCGAATATCTCTCAAATGAAGATACATCGACAATGCAATGATGGTTTACACCTCCCTGAATCAATACAAGTGTTCCTCGATACAAAGGAAACAAATAGTTCTCTACACAAAATGTTCCACCATCAGAAAGACATAACATGATTTCCAAACTGTCATGAGAATGCGAATTGCTCAACTTTTGAAATGTCTGATGGTTGTGATCTAATGTAAATTCAATTTGTCGATTTAGCAAGAAACTCTACCCCCTCTGTTATTCGAATTAATAGTAATAATTTGCTATATAAGATTCATTTTTCGCAATAATATCATAATTGTGTTTTTTTGTCAATAAAAATTACAATTTATAAGATATTTATGGATTTATACATACAGCTTTTACAATATAACACACGTCATTATATACAAAACAGAAATATCCTGTTGAGATTTTGTATTATTAGCTTTTTATTTTACGAAAATAACTTAAACTATATAGCAAAAACATTATATAACAAACACTAAACAGATATATCTGAAAGAAGCCTGATAAGATAAAATAATGCTATGTTATCCGATCGGTAATTATGCATGCTCTATCAATCGTATATAAGGAGGCACAGTAATCTCATGAGTAGAGAAAATACGGGGTATTTCCATTACGTATCCGGCGATTCGCTTCGCGTCGAAATGATGCGTGGCGCATACAAAATTGTCACACAGTGTGCCGGGGTTAAACCAGGTGAAACTGTAGTCATTTCGACTGACACAAACAAGATGAAAATCTCAGAGGTTCTGGCCGGTGCAGTTCTTTCTGTCGGCGCTACACCTATTATTGTTATGATTCCTCCTACCGGTGCACCTGGTGCTCCGCTTCCCGAACCAGTCAACTGCGCAGTTGAAAAGGCTGATGTCTTTCTGATGCCGGCCACCTATTCTCAGACGCACACTGAGGCAAGACGTCGCGCCATCGCAAATGGTGCAAGAGGCACCACGATGATGGAAATCCGCGAGGATATGCTTTGCACCGGTGGCATTTTGGCTGATTTTGAAGAGTGCGACCGGTTTGGTCATAAGCTCGGCGACTATATGTCCAAAGCACATGAATTCCGCTTCACGACTGCTGCAGGCACCGATCTCTCCGGCTTTATTGATGGTCGCCCCATTCAGTATGAGACTGGTTTATTCCGCAATCCAGGTGAGTTCGCGGCGGTTCCCAACAGTGAAATCAACTTTGCTCCCATTGAAGAATCTATCAATGGTCGTATTGTTGTTGATGTGCGTGCCATGACGATTGGCGTTGTAAAGGATGAGCCTTTTATGATCACTGTGAAAAACGGAATTGTGGTCAATGTTGAGGGCAGCAAAGCGGGCATTGAATTCTTCGAAAATCTCAAGCACTTCAATGACCCGACCGCGTTAATGGTTGCAGAGTTCGGCCTTGGTCTTAACCCGTTCTCCCGCATGTACTCTAGCAATCCTGAGGATCTTGGTAAGCTTGGCACTGGTCACGTTGGTATCGGGACGAACGCAGGTATCGGCGGAAAGATTCAAGCTCCGTGCCATATTGATGTTGCATTCAATGAGACCACAGTCTATCTGGACGGAAAGAAGTTTTATAACAAAACCGGTTGCCTGTTCAAGTAATCGAATGTTGCCTAAGACTATAAATAATTAATGTAGAGGAGATTTAACGATGAAAAAAATACTTGCAATAGTTCTTGCACTCATCATGGTGATGAGTCTTATCGCTTGCGGCGATAAGGAAGCGCCCACTGTTGAAGGAACGGATGTTACTCAGGAAGAATCCTTTACGCTGAAGCTTGGTCATTCCACATCGAACACCGGCATTTTCCAGGCTGGAGCCGAAAAGTTTAAAGAACTCGTTGAAGCGAAGTCCAACGGCACCATTACCGTTGAAATCTATCCGAATTCTACTCTAGGCGCTGATATGGAATTGATTCAAGGGTTGCAGCTCGGTAATGTTGATATGTGTGTCACTGATACTAATAACATCACCTCATTTATTCCCGAAATTCAGGTCTTTAACTTCCCATACATCTTTCGTTGCCGTGAGCATGCTTACGAAGTTCTTGATGGTGAAATTGGTCACAATATGCTCGCCACGCTGGATAATGTTGGTATCAAAGGCCTTGCCATTTGGGAAAACGGCTTCCGCAATCTAACGAACTCAAAGCGTCCAGTTTCTTCCGCAGCTGATGTTGCTGGCCTCAAAATTCGCGTAATGGACTCCCCTCTCTACATTGATATGTGGGCTGCCCTTGGTGCTGACCCTACCCCGATGGCATGGAGCGAAGTCTTCACCGCTCTTCAGCAGCGTACGATTGACGGCCAGGAAAACCCTGTCGCTCAGATCTATGCAAACTCCGTTTTCGAAGTTAACCAGTACATTACTCTAGACAGACACGTCTACGCTCCCGCGGCCCTTCTCATCAGCCAACAGGTATTTAGCAAGATGAGCGCTAATCAGCAGGCTGCCGTTCTGGAAGCTGCATCAGAAGCAGGCCTCTACGAGAGAGACTACAATGCCAAGATGGAAAGTCAGTGGGCTGAAGAAATGACCGCCGCTGGCGCTCAGATTGTCGAAGATCCCGATGTTGCCAGCTTCCAGGCTGCCGTTGCTCCCGTCGTTGAGAAGTATGCTAAGCAGCTCGGTGTTACTGACATCGTTTCAGAAATCCAGAAGGTCGGAGAAAAGTACTAATTCTCTTAAAAAACTAAATTCTGCGCAGTAACGATTTAACCTATGTCTGTGCAGAAACTTTTGAATCAATCTCTTATGTGTATACATATACGAACTGTGCGAGGAGAAAACATGAAGATTCGTAAAATATTTGACAAGATTTCAAAAGCTATTGATGCGGGCGAATCGTTGGTTTGTTTTATCTTGTTGGCTGTTACGGTTGTCATTGGCTTTGCTCAAGTCCTTTGCAGAGTATTGCACGCAGCGCTTCCGTGGTCCGAAGAATTGCTTCGCTACTGCTTCGTATGGCTGACATTTATGGGCGCAGGACTTGGAATCGGCGCAGGAACACATCTTAGTGTTGAGTTCTTTGCTGGGTTGTTTCCTAAGAAAGCACAAAGAATATTAGCAGCATTTGCTATGATTTTGGTACTCTTATTTTGTAATCAGGTCTTCCTAAAAGGCGTTATTGTTGTAAAAACAGCAGTTATGACTCATATGAAGTCATCCGCAATGCGTATACCAATGTGGATTCCTTATCTAGGTGTTTGTCTGCCGTTTGGTTTGATGCAGTTCCAAGCATTAGATGCGGTGCTGCGCTTGATATTCCCGGATGAGGAGGTAAAGACGGTATGACAGTTGCTCTTTTTGTTCTATTTGCATTATTTTTGATCCTTGGTGTACCAATTGCGTTTAGCTTGGGACTTTCCTCCCTTGGTGCGCTACTAATTGGTGATGGATCTTTAGCGGTTGTTGCCTCAAGACTTTATTCTGCTGCAGACTCCTTTTCCCTAATGGCAATCCCATTTTTCGTTCTTGCCGGATGCATTATGGAAAAGGGAAAGTTATCTCGTAGACTGATTGACTTTGCCATGGAATTAGTCGGTCCGCTCAAGGGAGGTCTTGGCTATGTAACAGTTGTTACTAGTATGTTTTTCTCCGCCATTTCTGGCTCTGGTCCGGCTACGACTGCTGCAATCGGAAGCATTACGATCCCGGCAATGGAAGAGAACGGCTATGACAAGAAATTTGCTACTGCACTTCAGGCAACTTCCGGTGCAATGGGACCGATTATTCCGCCTTCTATTGTTTTCATTCAATACGGCGTTGCGACGGGCACATCTATCGGTGCTTTGTTCATTGCAGGCATCGTTCCAGGACTTCTGATTGGTGCTGCACTAATCATCATGAATGGAATCATTTCGCACAAAAAGGGTTATGGCGGGAGCAATAAGAAATATAGTGTTATCAGAATTTGGAAATCTTTTAAGAACGCTGCGTTGGTTATCCTAATGCCGGTCATTATTCTTGGCGGTATTTATGGGGCTATTTTTACACCGACTGAAGCTGCCATTGTTGCCTGTGTCTACGGACTGATTTTAGCGTGCGTCATTTATCGTGAACTCTCCCTAAAAGACATCAAGGACGTATTTGTATCCTCCTGCAAGACGACCTCTATGATTATGCTGGTCATCACATGTGCGTCTCTGTTTGGATGGATACTTTCAAGCGAGCGCATCCCTGAACGAATTGCGGCTTCTGTGTTGGCTGTCACTTCTGACAAGTTTACGCTGCTTATTGCAATCAATATTCTCCTTTTGATTGTTGGATGCCTGTTGGATCAGGGTTCTGCAACTATTATTCTTGCTCCGATTCTAACGCCGATCGCGGTGGCTGTCGGTGTGGATCCCATCCATTTTGGCGCATTAATGGTTACTAACCTTTGCCTCGGCTTGGTAACGCCTCCTGTTGGCGTAAACCTGTATGTTGCCTGCGGTATTGCAAAACTAAAAATCGAGGATATTGTTAAGCCGGTATTGCTACTTTTAGGAGCATGCCTTGTTATGCAGATGATTATCACCTTTGTTCCTGATTTGATTATGTTCCTACCAAGGCTGTTAAAGACTTCATGATGAAAGGAGAAAGCCATGACACCTATGAAACTGCACCATGTCGCTTTACATACGAAAAACATTGAAAAGTCTATCGCATTTTACACGGACCTTGGTGGTGTCGTCGAAGAACGGGCAACGGTTCCCAAATGGCACCTTGCTCTACTTCGCTGGCATGACCTTGTATTGGAATTAAAGCAACCCAACAACCGCAGTATTGAGTATTCTGATGACGGATATTTTAATCATATCTGCTTTGAAGTAAACAATATTGAAAGCATTGTTAACGAACTGCGAGAGAAAGGAATTAACACCTGGCTATCGGAAAACATTGCTGTTTTTCCGGCTTATGGTGGTCTGAAAAACATTTTCTTTCGTGGTCCTGACGGAGAACAGATTGAACTATTTCAGTATTATCCAACGAATCAATAATACCCACTTTGCTATTTTTACGATAAAAGGAGAATTTAAATTATGTCAGCAATCGCATTAGATTTTACCAATCAGAATGTTGTTATTACTGGTGGAACCGGAGGTATCGGTCGTGCCTGTGCCGAAGGCGTTATCAAGGGTGGCGGTCGCGCCATTATCCTTGATCTGTTTCCTGAGCTTGGTGCAAAAGCATGCGAAGAACTTGGCGAAAATGCTGTGTTTTACAAGATGGATCAGGGTAATTGTGCTGAGATTAAGACTGTTTTTGAAAAGATTATCGCTGATTTCGATCAGATTCACGCGCTGATCAACTGCGCTGGCATTGTTAGCACCAAGAAGTTTGAAGAACTTCCCTTTGATGAATGGGAACGCGTTATCAACGTTGACCTGAATGGTGTTTTCTATTGCTGCAAAGCTGTGTATGACAATATGGCGGAGCATCATTATGGCCACATCGTTAACATTGCTTCCGTTGCAGCAGTTACTGGTGGTGGCTTCCTTGGCACCTCTGCTTACGTTACAGCAAAAGCTGGTATCATCGGTCTAAGCAAAGCAATTGCACGCGAAGGTGCTTCCAAGGGCATCAATTGCATGGTCATTAATCCTGGTGGTATTTGGACTAACATACTGAACAAGCTAGATAATAGTACCCTGGACAAGATCAAGAGCAGCATCCCACTGGGCCATTTCTGCACTTCCGAAGAATGCGCAAACACCGTGCTCTTCTATGCATCTAGTCTGTCTTCTTTCTCGACAGGTAATGTTGCCTATTGTGATGGCGGTATGACAAGAGCCTAAGAAAAGAAGAAAGAGGGGAACACACAGTTTCCCTCTTTCTTTCTGCAAATATCGTGTGATAAGAAAAAACTGCTATTTGGAAGCATGAAATACTAGGATAACTTATTTATATACGAGAATTCATTCGTTGTTAGCGCCGGGAGAAAATCGCCATTTTGGGCCGGGCGAAAATTACCAATTCCACCCGGTGCTAACATTGATTATGAAAGTGCGTTATGATACCACTCTACTCTCTGCAATTAGCTTGCCAATACTCCGATTTATATTGCAAATGCTAAAACCTATATAGTAACAAATTGGAGCTATATTCTTAAATATAAATGTTTGATCTAGCAATAAGGAGAATCATATGCCTGATTTTAGGATAAAACATGTTGGAATTAACACAATTAATAATACAGAAGCAGAAAACCTTTTACAGCAGTTGATGTTAATTTTTGACTTGGAACGTGGCAATGAAAATAATAGCCATGTATTTGCAGGAACACTTTTTGAAGTTATGAAGAACGAAGAGATAGGGACAAACGGGCATATTGCACTTCAAACCGAAGATGTTGAAGACGCAATTAAATATTTTTCTGAAAAGAAAATCGGAATTAAAGAAAACACAATTAAAAGAGATGAAAACGAAAAAATTGTCTTTGCTTATCTTGATGTTGAACTTGGTGGTTTTGCTTTCCATTTGACTGTTTAAGCAGAAAAGAATCGATAGTATCTATACAATGACAGATTCTGCTACCGGAGCCATGACTTGTGCAGAAAATCGAAAGATTGTGACTCTAAATGCATCTATTAACTATCTGAAGCATGATGGTAATGTCGATTAGCAATATATGTATAGACAAGCTGTGAAAGCTGGTCTATCGACCAGCTTTTACCAAGTCGCTATTAAAACCAAGAAAAATGTGAAAGTAGCCATTGTACAAGTTACAATGTTTTTCCTCGAATAATAATATCAATAAATAAAATAGGGTGAAGTGATGAAAGAAGCGAGGTTTATTACCGCTGATGAAGCGGCCAAGGCAGTCAAATCAGGCGACTGGGTGGACTATGGCTTCGGCGCGGGCTTCCCCGAGCTGCTGGACAAGGCGCTCGCGGCGCGCAAGGGAGAGGTCAAGGACGTCAAGGTCCGCGGCGGTCTTGTCATCCGCCCGTGCATCGAGATCGTCGAGAGCGACCCCGAGCGGGAGAGCTTCACCTATTATAGCTGGCACATCGGCGACTATGAGCGCAAGCTGCAAAGCCGAGGGCTGGTGAAGTTTATGCCGGTCATGCTGCGCTCGCTGCCTTATCTCTACCGGGATAAGCACATCCGCTGCGACGTGGCATTTGTTCCGGTCTCCAAGCCGGACGCAGAGGGCTATTGCGGCCTTGGTATCTCCAACTACGCCTGGCGCACCATCTTTGAGAGCGCCCGCACGGTCATTTTTGAGATCAACGAGCATTATCCCCGCCTGCAGGGTGTGGACGGCTCGCACCGCGTACATCTTTCTGAGGCGGACTATGTTGTTGAGGGTACGCATGAGCCGCTGCCGCTGCGTAGCTACCGCGAGCCAAGCGAAACGGATATTGCCATCGCCAAGCTGGTGGCCGAGCAGATCCCCGACGGCGCGGTGCTGTCGCTCGGCGTGGGCGGCGTGCCGTACACGGTGGCGAAGATGCTGGCTGAGTCGGATAAGAAGGACCTTGGCTGCCACACCGGCACCATCTCCGACGCATTCCTTGAACTGTACAAGGCGGGCAAGCTGACGAATGCCCGCAAGGAGTTGGATACTGGGCGCTCGGCGTGGAATCTTGCCATGGGTTCGCAGGCGCTCTACGACTGGCTCGACGCCGAGCCGGACATTTTCCATCCAGGCGACTTGGACTACATTCACTCGGTCGAGCGCATTTCGCGCCTGAGCAATGTCATCAGCATCAACGGCGGCGTGCAGCTTGACCTGATGGGGCAGGAAAACGCGGAGAGCGCAGGAACCCGCCAGCTCTCCGGCATCGGCGGGCAGATGGACTTCCTCGAGGGGGCCTACCGCTCGAAGGGCGGCAAGGGCTTCATCTGCATCAACTCCTCCCGCATGACCAAGGACGGCGAGCGCAAGAGCAACATCGTCGCCGCGATTCCCTCCGGCAGCACGATCTCCGCGCCGCGCACGATGATCCAGTACGTTGCGACCGAGTACGGCATCGCCGCGCTCTCCGGCAAGAGCCTGCGTGAGCGCGCGGAGGCGATGGCCGCCATCGCGCACCCCGATTTTCGCGAGGAGTTGCTGAAGTACGCAAGGGAGAACTTCAACTAAGAAATTTTGATGCATTTTGCATCGGAATGATAAATAAAGGAGCTGTGACAATGAGCAAGGAAATCAAAATCACGATCAGCGAAAAGCGCTGCAAGCAATGCGGTATCTGCTCAGCGCTGTGCCCGAAGCATGTTTTCGATCAGGAAACCGGCAGTGATCCGGTCGTTGCCCGCATCGAGGACTGCATCGGCTGCAAACTTTGCGAACTCAGATGCCCTGATTTCGCCATCGACGTGGAGGTGCAGAAATGAGAACCAACGAACATAAGGTGTTTCTGGAGGGCAACGACGCAATCGTTGCCGGTGCAATGGCAGCCGGTGCCAAGTTCTATGCCGGCTATCCCATCTCTCCGAGTTCTGAGGTCGCTGAGGGTTCTTCCCGCGAGCTGCCCAAGAGCGGCGGTCTATATGTGCAGATGGAGGACGAGATCTCCTCTATGGCGGCTATGCTTGGCGCTTCTCTCGCCGGCAAGAAGGCATACACCGCCACTTCCGGCCCGGGCTTCTCTCTGATGCAGGAGAACCTCGGCCTCGGCATTATGTCCGAGCTGCCCTGCGTGATTGTTGATGTGCAGCGCTCCGGTCCCTCCACCGGTGCCGCCACCAAACCCGCACAGGCCGACCTGATGCAGGCGCGCTACGGCGTGCATGGCGATCACAGCATCATCGCCATCAGCCCTTCCTCTGTGCAGGACTGCTTTGACCTGACCATCACCGCTTTCAACCTCGCCGAGAAGTATCGTACTCCGGTTATCTTCCTCGCAGACGAGGTCATCGGCCATCTGCGTGAGAGCGCGACTTTCTATACCCCCGATCCAAGCGAGATCATTAACCGCGCGGCTCCTCCTGCGGGCACCAAGCAGGCAGATTTTCGTCCCTACGGCTATTCCTCCAATATGCCTGTTCCCATGACCTATGTCGGTGATCCCGAGCTGCTCATGCGCACCACAGGTTCCACCCATGATGAAAAGGGTGAGTTTGGCCCCAACCCTGCTAACATCAACCGCGTGACCCACTATCTGACCGACAAGATTGAGAAGAACGTGGATGATATCACCATCACCCGCTCCTACGAATTGGATGACGCCGAGGTCATTATTATCTCCTTTGGCTGTTCCGTTCGCAGCTCTATCACCGCGGTGGACAAGCTGCGCGAAAAAGGAGTCAAGGCCGGTATGCTCCAGCTCGTCACTGTCTGGCCCATGCCCGAAAAGGAGATCCGTGCGGCTCTCAAGCAGGCCAGGACCGTTGTGGTGGCTGAGCTCAACCTTGGCCAGCTCGCCGGCGAGGTCCGCAAGTTCAACGACTATGGCTGCAAGGTCGTTCAGGCCAACCGTACCGACGGTATGCTTATCACCCCGCAGCAGATCATCGACCGTTATGAGGAGGAGAAGTAATCATGGCCAGTTATAAGGATTATATGCTTTTTGATAAGCTCCCCCATACCTGGTGCGCAGGCTGCGGTCACGGCATCGTTCTCCAGTCCATTGCCGCCTGCCTTGCCGAACAGGGCTGGGATAAGCACGACATTGCCCTTGTTTCCGGTATCGGCTGCTTTGGCCGCGTCGATGACTATCTGGATATCAACTGTATGCACGTTACCCACGGCCGTGCATTGGCCGCAGCGACCGGTGTTGCGCTTGGCAATCCTAATCTTCATGTTCTTGTCACCATGGGCGACGGCGACGGTGCTACCATCGGCGGCAACCATCTGATCCACTGCGCACGCCGCAACATCAACCTGACCGCCATCGTCTCCAATAACTACAACTACGGTCAGACCGGCGGTCAGTATTCCGCCACCACGCCGGAGGACAGCATCACCACGACCTCTCCCTATGGCCATATCGAACCGAATTTCGATCTGTGCAAGCTTGTTGAGGCGGCCGGAGCTTCTTACGTCGCCCGTGCTACGACCTACAACCCCGTGCAGATGCGCAAGCTCATTATTGAGGGCATGAACACCAAGGGCTTTGCCATGATTGAGGTCATGTCCGCCTGCCCCACGCACTATGGCCGCTATAACAAGCAGGGAGAAGCCGCCCGCATGATGAAGCTGATGAACGAGCGGAGCGTTCCTGTGGAAAAGGCTGCAAAGATGACAGAGGAGGAGCTGGAGGGCAAAATCATTACCGGCTGCCTCGTCAATAAGCCCCGTGAGGATTATTACACCAAGTATAAGCGCATTATTGACGCGCAGAGTGTGGAGGGTTAAGCGATGAAAACTGAGATCGTATTGAGCGGCGTCGGCGGCCAGGGTCTAATCTCCACCGGCGAGATCATGTGTCAGGCAGCAGCCCTGTTTGAAGAGGGCCTCAACGCCACCCTGACCGCTTCCTATGGTTCCGAGACGCGCGGTACCTTCACCAAGACGGATGTTATTATTTCGGACGAGCCTATCGGCTACCCTAATGTGGAAACGCCCGACATCATACTCTGCCTTGCACAGGTCGCCTATGATAAGTACATCGATAAGTTCGGTGATCATACGAAGATTTTCTACGATACCGAAATGGTCAAGCCCGCTGAGGGCGCCAAGGGCGAGCATATCGGCTACGATTTCCGCTCCATGAGCATTGAGCTTGGCAATATGCAGACCATGAACACCATTGCGCTCGGCCTGATGATGAAGCGCTGCGGCCTTCTGCATCAGGACAGCGTTATGAAGGCCTTTGCGCATCGTTTTGCTGGTAAGGAAAAGGTTATTGCCATCAATGAAAAAGCGCTTGAACTTGGACTGAGTCTTGAATAAAAAGATGTCGTCAAAATACAAAATAAAACGATTCGTGCTTGATTTTGAAATCAAAACGCCCGGTTTATTGGTGCCGCCATAAACTGCGTTATTCTTTTGAGGATTCGCATTCTGGAAACTGCCGGTTGTCTTCTGGATCAACGGCAGGGCTTTCTCCCAGTACTTTCTTCTGATCTTATGGCGCTCTGCCTCGTCTTCAGATTCAGTGTCTTTTGCATCATCAAGAAAGAACACCAGATCGGATGGATCCTGCTTGTACTGCTCAAAGAACTTCCGCAGTAGATTGATCTTATACTGCGTGGCGGTGCCAGTCCAAACATATATATCTTCGTCCACCTTAACGCAACTAGTGTAATTGTCAGATGTTCTGCTGACATGAATGGAAAGATCCACACTATCATCAGCGTCGGCAAGATAATTAAGATAAGACTTGTCCGCATTATGGGGTTCTTTCAGAACAGCAGCATACATTTCAGCCCAAGATGTTGTGTCATGCTCTATGCCACGGAACCTGTATTTGACGAGGGTCCGCCCTGTGAGGTTTATTTCATCATCAAGGGCCACTTCATCATATTGCTTTTGCGGTGGCGTGTACGAACTTGCCGCATATGGCCAGAGTTGGATTGCCTGTTGAGTCAGATATCCACATCGTTCTTCTAATTCAGCCAGTCCCCAGTGTTCCTTTTGCGCTACGCGCTGATTCATCTTTATCCCGCTCTGAAGATATCCATCCTGCATGGTTTTCTTTTCGGAGAATGGGCTATTACTGTACTTTGAGTTGTATGCTGTCAGGGTGAGATTTGCAAGGCGATGAAGCCAATCACTATGGATAGTCTCCACATCGTCTTTCAATTCGCTAATCCAGCCATGAGCAAAACTCCAAAAGCGTAGTAATTGCAATGGTTTCCGGCCATGGCTGAAACCGAAAATCACTCAAATGATATAGAAAGCGGAGCCCCTTTTTGGTAAAATTGACTTGAGAGAAAACCAAC
>OKSD01003063.1_pt1 | contig 13301 bp, 10 predicted proteins | sample 1601221 | NCBI WGS metagenome assembly OKSD01 (sample SAMEA3541550, study PRJEB24748) | human gut metagenome | biome: human gut; feature: human-associated habitat; material: faeces | place: China | collected 2012
CGCCTGCTATGTGCTGGGCACCATCTGGTTTATGGTGCTGACCGGCAAACTCGCGGTTCAGCCCCGGCGCGCGGTTGAGCGCCGCGAGCGCGGCTTCAATGGCGATCGTGCCGCTGCCGCAGAAGGGGTCGCAGAAATCGCCGCGGCCGCGGTAGCGCGCAATGTCCACGATGGCGGCGGCGAGCGTTTCGCGCAGCGGAGCCGCGACCTGCGCCGGGCGGTAGCCGCGCTTATGGAGTCCCGTGCCGCTCGTGTCGATATAGAGCGCGGCCTCGTCCTTCATAATGGCGAACTGGATGGGGAAGCTCTCGCCCTCTTCGGAGAACCACGAGAGACCGTACACGCTCTTGAGCCGTTCGACAACGGCCTTTTTCACGATTTTCTGGCAGTCCGGCACGGAGTGGAGCGCGCTCTCAAGCGCCCAGCCCTTGACGGGGAACGCGCCGTCCGCGGGGATGAAAGCCTCCCACGGCAGCGCGCGCACGCCCTCGAAGAGCTCGTCGAAGGTGCGCGCCGGGAACCGGCCGAGGACGATCAGAACGCGCTCGGCAAAGCGCGAGCGGATGTTCGCGCGCGCGACGGCGCTCTCGTCGCCGGTGAAGTATACGCGCCCGTTTTCCGGCGCAACATTTTCCATATCCATATGGCGCAGCTCGTTGCCGAGCGGACCTTCCAGCCCGAACAGGCACGGCGCGCAGAGAGTGAGTTTCATGTTATTTCCTCCGATGTGATCTCTATTCGCAAAGATAGTACCCTGTTTCGCTCCAAATTGCAAGCAATATAAAAACCCCGCCGTTTCCGGCGGGGCAAAAAGAGAGAATGAGAGAGGGTAGGTATTTAAAGGGTAGGTATTTAAAAGGTATGGGTCACTTGCCCGAAGCGGCTTCGATCTCGGATTTGACCTGCTCGGCGGTCATCACGCGGCCGAACATTTCCGCCCAGAGATCAAACATGGCGGTGTTCCAGTCGTTCGCCGTGCGGCCGCAGTGGTCGTAGGAGCTGATGCCGTCGGCCACGGCGACAACGTTGTAGTCCTTATGATAGGCCTCGCGGATCGTGCTGTCCACGCACCAGTTCGTCACCGTGCCGCAGATGATAAGCGTGCGGATGCGCTTTTTCTTCAGCCACGTTTCGAGCTCCGTGTGGGAGAAGCAGGAGTAGGTGTACTTCGGAAATACGGTGTCGCCTTCGACGGGCGCAAGCGCCGGATCGATCTGGCACTCCGGGGAGCCGGGCTTGAACTTGACGTCGCCGTCCTCGGTGAGAAGGCCGCGCTGCTTATTGCGGAACCAGTAATGATCGTTGTGGAAATCCACATCCTGCGCGAAGATGGACATAAACACGGGGATGCCCTTTTCGTTGCAGAACTTTTTGAGATCGGCGATGGTGGGCAGCTGCTCGGCAGACTGCGGCGTGTAGAGCGGACCGTCGGCCTGGGTGAAGCCGGTCTGCATATCAATGATCAGCAGGGCGGTCTCTTCCGGGTGGATCGTGAAAGGAGCGTCCCACTCCCAATATCTGGCCATAGTATTTTTCCTCCATTTTGTATGGGTTTACTTAAATCAAATAAGGACGTGCGTTCACTCCTGCTGCAGCAGGTTTTCGAGGATCGTTTCGCACGGGTAAAAGTCAAAGTTGTAGTTGATCGCGAGAAGCTGCATTCCCTGCCGGTGCTCCGCCTCGGTGGTGGAGTTTACGCCGTCGTCCGCAACAGCGACGCGGAAGCCGCGGTAAAACGCTTCGATCGCCGTCTGCGCCACGCACACGTCCGAGCGCCAGCCCGTCATGATGACAGTGTTGATCTGCATCTGGCGGAGCTTTTTTTCGAGCGTCGTGTTGACGAAGCCGTTGAAACGGTTTTTGTAGACAACAAAGTCGGCCGGATCGGGCTTTACTTCGTCGATGATCTGCACGCCGTAGGAGCCGGCCATCATATGATTGTTCCAGAGCTGCAGCTCCGGATCGTTCTTATAATGCCGGTCGCAGACGTAAATGACCGGAACGCCCATCTGCCGCGCGCGGGCAAAGAGCTTTTTGAGCTGCGGAAGAATGAGATGGATGCGCCCGCAGGCAAGCGCGCCGCCTTCAAGAATGTCGTTCTGAAGATCGATCGCGACGATGGCCGGACGGCACACATCCGGCGCGGAGGAAAGCGCCGCGGCATCGATATCCTCCGGCAGGAGAGACTGCAAGAGCATCTGCGCGCGCTTATACTCTTCCAGTATGCGGTCCACCTCCGCCTGCTGGCGGATCATGGCTTTCTGCACTTCTTCGGTGGATGCGTCGAGCAGCGCGGCGATTTCCGTCAGGGGGAATTTCATCTCGCGGAAATAACGGATCTGCTGCAGACGCGCGATGTCCGATTCCGAATACATCCGGTATCCGGCGTCGGTGCGCTCCGGCTTCGGCAGAAGGCCGCGGCTTTCGTAGAGTCGGATAGCTTTCACGCTCAGTCCGGTGAGGGAAGCCGCTTTTTTTATCGTTATCATGCAGCGCGCTCCTTTCCGTGACGGTGGGATATTTCAAACGGGAGCATCCCGAAGGATGCTCCCGCGGGAGGCACGGCCCGCCGTGGGGCCGGTGGATTTACTGCTTCTTGCCGACCTTGTTGAAGATGACCTTCACGAGGAAAGCCACGACGACGCAGTTGATGGAGGGCAGGAGAACGGGGATGAAGGTGACAGCAACGCCGACGATCCAGGACACGAAGCCGCCGATATCAGCGCGGGGCAGGGAATCCAGATCGGTGTAGCCGTGGTTGTACTTGGTGAGGAAGTCAGCGAACACGATGCCGACGATGGGAGGCACGGTGCTGGAGAGGAAGTTGATGTAGCTGCCGAACAGGTTGTAGAAACCAACGCAGCCGAGGATGGTGCCGACAAGACCGAACACGAGGGTCAGCTTGTTGCGGGGAACCTTGATGACGGAGCTGAGGCTCATGGAGCCGGAGTAGACGCAGCCCTGAGCGGTGGACCAGATGTTGAGGACCATGACGATGAACGCCGGGGCCAGAAGACCCTGCAGCGCGAGAACGCCCATGATGTCGGGATCGCCGTAAACAACGGAGCCGATGGCGCCGAAGAACACCATGAAGGAGTTACCGACCATGATCGTGATGATCATAACAATGATGGAGGTCTTTGCATTCTTGGCAAAGCGCATGATGTCGGGCGTGAACATAACGGAGCCGACAACGTAGGAGCCGACGCCCAGAGCAACGGCCTTCGCGAAGGTGATGGAGTCTTCCTTGACAAGAGCATTGATGCCGGCAACGCCGCCGACGTCGTTGAACGCGCGGATGATGGAGATGAAGCCGAAGATCAGGACGATGGGCACGGCGATGTTGGAGAGCATGTTCATCCACTTGGTGCCCTTGGAGGCGGTGATGGTCATGCCGATACCGGCGAGGATGCAGATGAGGATCGTGGGCATCCAGGAGAAGAGACGGTGCGCGGAGTCGCCGATGAGGTAAGCGTCGATGGAGAACCAGCCGATGGTGGTGATAGCCACGATCAGCACCGGCACCCATGTGCCGACCTGGCCGAAGCTGTAGCGGGCCATGAGACCGAAGCTCAGACCGCTCTTAGCGGCGATGACGCCCATGATGCAGCTCAGAACGGTGAGGATGGCGCTGGATACCAGAACGGCCCAGACCATGCTGTTGAAGGAGAGGCTGACGCCGATGACGCTGCCAGCCTGCATGCTCGTAACGACGAACACATAGCCGAGGGAAATGATGAGCACGGAAAGGAAGGATTTGCGAGCGGTCGAAGGAACGGCAGTCTTACTGTATTCGTCCGCGGTGGTCTCTACAGTAACATTCTTTTTTTCTTCCATTGCGAAGGTAACCCCTTTCGTTTCGTTCAGCTGTCTTTCAGCGCTGAAAGACGCGGGCCCGGGTTCCCGTTAATCAACGCTTACCGACTGTCTGGCTGCATCATAGGCGCAATGTTAACAAAATGCAAACGCGAAACCTTCCCCTTAGGGTATACTTTACCATAAACCTCGGAGCGCCGCCATAGACAGAAGATAGAAAAAGGGCCCGCTTTTTCCCTCTGCGGCTTGCGTTTTTCCGGAAATTCTCTATAATATAAGGGCTATGTATATTTTTTTACGAAACAATGATTATCGTTACGCCGCCGAGCAGATGCTGCTCATGCTCTTCCCCGAAGAGCGGCCGGTGTACCCGAGCGCCGATCTCGGTCTCCGGGAGGAGAATGCTGTCGAGCTGGAGCTGAAGCACGGCAAGACGTACACAACGGCTGTGTGCCGGCTCCGGTACGACCGGCGCACCGCGCAAAAGCATGTCCGCGCCCGCACCGACGGCATCCGCGCCGGGGAGGAGAGAGCCCGCATCGAGCAGCGCATCTTAAAGCTCGCTTTCTACCGCGCCGCGCTGGACGTCGGCGTGCCGAAGCCGGAGTGGGGCTGCCTTACCGGTGTGCGTCCGGCAAAATTCCTCGCGGGGCTCATGCAGAAGGACGGTCTGACCGAGACCGCCGCCGTGCGGATGCTGACCGGAACGTTCGGTGTGTCGAAAGAGCGTGCGTCTCTCGCTCTCGCCGCCGAGCGCGCCGCGGCACGCGCCAAAGCGGTGCTCGCGCCGCAGGACGTGTGCCTGTACATCGGCATCCCGTTCTGCCCGACGCGCTGCGCCTATTGCAGCTTTGTGAGCGTGGACGCGCCGAAGCTTTTGAAGAGCATCCCGGATTATCTCAACGCGCTCGAGCAGGAGATGCGCTCGACTGCCGCGGCGGTAAAGGCTGCCGGGCGGCGCGTCGTTGCGGTATACATCGGCGGCGGCACGCCCACAACGCTCTCGGCGCCGGAGCTCGACCGGCTGCTTGCGGACACGAAGGCGTGCTTTGATCTTTCCGCCTGCCGGGAGTTCACCGTCGAGGCCGGGCGGCCGGACACCGTGACGGAGGAAAAGCTCGCGGTGCTCGTTTCGCACGGCGTAAACCGCGTGAGCGTCAACCCGCAGACGATGTCGGACGCGGTGCTCGAGGAGATCGGGCGGCACCACACCGCTGCGCAGGTGCGCGAGGCGGTGGCGATGGTGAAAAAATTCCCGCAGCTCGCCTTCAACATGGATCTCATCGCGGGTCTCCCCGGCGATACGCCGGAGAGCTTTTCCGACACCGTGCGCGAGGTGATCGCGCTGGGGGCCGAGAATATCACGGTGCACACGCTCGCGCTCAAAAAGGGCTCGCGATTTCTCACCGAGGGTACGGCGCTGCCGGACGGGAAGGCCGTCGGCGAAATGCTCGGCGATGCGCGTGAAAAGCTCGAAGCGGCGGGGTACGCGCCGTATTATCTTTACCGGCAGAAGTTCATGTCCGGCAGCTTTGAAAACGTCGGCTGGACGAAGCCGGGATACGAAAATCTCTACAACATATGCATTATGGAGGAGCTCTGCGGCATTCTCGCCGTGGGCGCGGGCGGCTCTACGAAGCTCACGGCGCCCGGCGGCGTCGTAAAGCGTCTCATGGCGCCGAAGTATCCGCGCGAATACATGGACCGCATCGCGCACACGTGCGCCGAAAAGGACGAGATCGTCCGCTTTTATAATTCCGAACCGAAAGGGACAAACTGAAAATGGCCTACTATCTTTCCGAGATCAATGCCCGGTGCCGCGCCGACGCCGCCGGGTTCATCGCCGAGTGCGACAGCATTTACGCCGACCGGCTGGAGCTCGCCGCCGACCGCATCATGGAGAACATGGAAAAAAGCCCGATCGTTCTGCTCTCCGGGCCCTCCGGCAGCGGCAAGACGACGACCGCGCTGAAGATCTGCGAGGTGCTCGAGCAGCGCGGCGTGCGCACGCACAGCATCTCAATGGACAACTATTTCAAGAGCGTCTCCCCGGAGACGACGCCGCGCACGCCCGAAGGGAAATATGATCTCGAATCGCCCCTGTGCATGGATATGGAGCTTTTGAACGAGCACTTCTCCGTCCTTTCCGAAGGCAGGCGTATCCTTGTGCCGCGCTACGACTTTGTGCACCAGTGCCGCGATCTGGAGCCGAGCGCTTCGCTGCGTCTGAAGAAAAACGAGGTCGCCGTGTTCGAGGGCATCCACGCGCTCAACGACTCAATCACGCTCGTCCACCCCGAGGCGTTCAAGCTCTATATCAGCGCGCGCAGCAACATTTTGGACGATGACGGCGCGGTCGTATTCAAGGGCACATGGATGCGCCTTATGCGCCGCACCGTGCGCGACTATCTTTTCCGCGGCACCGCCGCGCAGGAGACGCTTGCGCACTGGGCCAACATCCGCCGCGGCGAGAAGCTGTATATCTCGCCCTTCAAGGACAAGGCAAATCTCCAGTTCGACTCGTCGTTCGCCTACGAGGTGCCGGTGCTCAACAACACCGCCACCGGCCTTTTCAACGCCATGCCCTCCGACACGCCGCGCTACAGCGAGCTGCAGAGCATCCTCCCGGCGTTTGAGCGCTTTGAGGACGTCTCGCCGGAGCTTCTTGCAAAGGACTCGCTGCTGCGTGAATTCATCGGCGGCGGAAAGTATTCGTACTGACCGCTTCCCCAGCCCGCGCCGGAACACAAAAGAGAGAAAGGACGCATACCGCCCATGCCGCAGTTCCGCGATCCGAACGAAAAACGGGATTTTATGCTCAATACGCCCATTCCCAGGCTCGTGCCGAAAATGGCGCTGCCGTCCATCGCGGGAATGCTCGTCACGAGCGCCTATAACCTTGCCGACACGCTCTTCGTAAGTCAGCTCGGCACGGACGCCACGGGCGCGGTCGGTGTGAACGGCTCGATCGATCTCATCATCATGATGGCGGGCTCGCTCCTCGCCGTGGGCGCGGCGAGTCTTACGTCGCGTCTGCTCGGCGCGAAGCAGGACGAGCGCGCCCGCGAAGTGCTCTCCACCTGCTTCTTCCTCGCGCTCGCACTTGGGACGCTTGTGCTGATCCTCGGCTTTACGTATCAGAATAAGATCCTGCTCCTGCTCGGCGCGAACGAGGAGATCCTGCCGTATTCGGAGCAGTACTGCCGGTATATCCTGCTTGCCGCGCCGTTTATGGCGACAAGCTTTGTGCTCAACCAATGTCTGCGCGCCGAGGGCAGCGCTGTTTTCTCCATGATCGGCATGGTGGCGGGCGCGGTGCTCAATGTGGGGCTTGATCCGCTCTTCATCTTCACGTTCGGTTGGGGCGTCGCGGGCGCGAGCGCTGCAACGGCCATATCCAAGGTCGTCAGCTGGTGCATTCTTATGACGCCGTATTTCCGCAAAAAGACGCTGCTCACGATCCGCTTCCGGCAGTTCCGCCCGCGCTGGAGCGACGCCAAAGAGGTCTGCGCCATGGGCAGCGCGAGCTTTTTCCGCAACGGTCTCGGCACGCTCGCCGGGATACTGCTCAACCGCATCGCCGTGGGCTACGGCACGAGCGCACTCGCGGCGATCAATGTGGCGAACCGCATCACCATGTTTATGACGAGCGCCTGTCTCGGCTTCGGCCAGGGCTTTCAGCCCGTGGCGGGTTTCTCGTGGGGCGCGAAGCGGTTTGACCGCGTGCGGGAATCGTTCCGGTTTTCCATGATCGCATGCGTCGCCGGCATTTCCGCTGTGGCGCTCGTTGTCGGGATCTTCGCCCGGCCCATTCTGCTGCTTTTTACGGAGGACGATGCCGAGCTTGTGCGCATCGGCGTGTTCTCTCTGCGCATCCAGTGCCTCGCCATGCCGTTCCACGGCTTCGGCATCATCGTGAATATGCTCTGCTCCGGCATCGGGCGGGCGCTGCCGTCGCTGCTGCTGGGGCTGGCGCGGCAGGGTATCTGCTTCTTCCCGATACTGCCTCTTATGGTCCGGCTCTGGGGCGTGTGGGGCATCGCGTCGGTGCAGGGCGCGGCGGACATGCTCGTGATGCTGCTCGCCGTGCCGATCGCCGTGCGCGTCTCGCGCGACATCCGGCGGCGGGAGGCCGAGCAGGGGGGAGAAATATCCCCGGTGTAAGTTTTTTCGCGCGAATGGATGTTTATGCTTGACTTTTTCCTTTGGCGCGGTATACTTTTTAGCAGAAACTCAATGGTAGAGGCGCGATCAACATCAGTACGCTCTTGTCATCCGGCAGACACCGGGGAGCGGAAAGGGGCGATCGCCGAAGGGTCTCACCGCTGTCTGGCGGTGGATGCCTGGGGCGCGGAAGAACATTCCGCGGACTGTCACTTCGGTGGAGAGCTGTCATTGCTGCGAATTTAGTTTTTTTATTACTGATTTTGTATGCACAGCCGTGATCCTTCCACCTGGGATCACGGCTTTTTGCATGCGAGGGAGGTTTTTCTCATGTTTTACGCTACCATCTGGTCGCTGCTGCCGCCGGTCGTCGCCATCGCTCTGGCGCTGATCACCAAGGAGGTCTATTCCTCGCTCTTCCTCGGCATCGTCGTGGGCGCGGCGCTCGTCGCCGGATTCGCGCCGGTAAAGACGCTGGACGTTATCATCAACGACGGCTTCATCGCCGGCGTGGCGGACGCCTGGAACGTCGGCATTTTCCTGTTCCTCATCCTGCTCGGCATTCTCGTTGCGCTTATGAACCGCACGGGCGGCTCGGCGGCGTTCGGGCGCTGGGCGGAAAAGCACGTGCACACCCGCGCCGGCGCGATGCTCGCTACGGTCCTTCTCGGCGTGCTGATCTTCGTGGACGACTATTTTAACTGCCTCACCGTCGGCAGCGTCATGCGTCCTGTGGCGGACGGCCACCGCATCTCCCGCGCCAAGCTCGCCTATCTCATCGACGCGACCGCCGCGCCCGTGTGCATGATCGCGCCGATCTCCTCGTGGGCGGCGGCGGTCTCCGGCATCGTGGACGAGAGCGTCATGTCCGGCACGGAGCTGTTCGTCCGTGCCATCCCCTGGAACTACTACAGCCTCTTTACGCTTGTTTTCGTTGTCGGTCTCTCGCTCATGCAGTTTGACTATGGCCCGATGAAGCTGCACGAAATGAACGCGCGGCTCAACGGCGATCTCTTTACCTCCGGCGAGCGGCGCAGCGATGAGGCGGATATCGTCACTTCGCCGAAGGGACGGGTCGTCGATCTTGTGCTTCCGGTGCTCGTGCTCATTGCCTGCTGCGTCACCGGCATGCTGTATGTCGGCGGATTCTTCTCCGGCACATCGTTTGCCGCGGCCTTCGCCGGAACGGACGCCTCCGTCGGACTGCCCTGGGGCACGCTCATCGCGCTCGTGTTCACCGTGATCTACTACATCTGCCGCGGTCTTTTGAGCTTTAAGGAAGCCATGGAATGCACCACCAAGGGCTTCATCGCCATGGTTCCGGCGCTGCTCATCCTCACATTCGCCGTAACGCTCAAGAACATGACCGGCATGCTCGGCGCGGCGGAATACGTGTTCGGCGTGATGCAGGGCGCGTCCCGGAGCCTTTATAACCTGCTCCCGGCGATCATATTCCTTGTCGGCTGCGGCCTTGCGTTCTCCACCGGCACGAGCTGGGGTACGTTCGGCATCCTGATCCCGATCGTGACAGACGTATTCCCCGCGGACAGCCAGCTTCTCATCATCGGCGTTTCCGCATGCCTTGCGGGCGCCGTCATGGGCGACCACTGCTCGCCGATCTCCGATACGACGATCATGGCCTCCGCCGGTGCGCAGTGCGACCATCTCAACCATGTTTCCACGCAGATCCCCTACGTTCTCACCGTCGCCGCGATCTCGTTCGTGAGCTACGTCATCGCCGGATTCGTGCAGAACGTGTACGTCTGCCTTGCCATCGGCGTCGCGCTCACGGTCGCCACGCTCTTTGTGCTGCGCGCCGCAACGTCCCGCCGCGAGACGGCCAACGCCTAAATCCTCTCGTTCAGATAAACCGAACGCGCCGGGGCATTCATTTCCGGCGCGTTTGACATTTTCTGATTTTTGTATCTTTCCTCCGGCGGGATTTTCGGTATAATGGGGAAGTAAGCAAAAACAGAGGTGATCGTTTATGAGATATTGGGAAATTCTGGTTTTCTGTCTGGGTATATCGCTGGACGTGTTCGGCGCCGCCGTGTGTCAGGGCGCGGTGCTCGGCGAGCTTCGCCGCCGCCGCATCGCCGCGTACTGCCTGATCTTCTGCGCGGCACAGGTCGCGGCGATGGAGATCGGCCGGCTGCTCGGCATGCTGCCGCGCTTCGCATCGTACTATACCGTGGCGCAGGGGCTGTGGCATATTCTCGGCGCACTCATTTTCTTTGTGCTCGGCGTGTGTCTGATCGTCAAGGCCGTCCGGAAAAAGACCGTATTCGAGCACCGCTCCGAGATCACTTACAAAAAAGTCGTCGGCACCGCCGTCCTCACGAGCCTTGATTCGCTGCTCGCGGGCGTCAGCTCCCGCTTTCTCGACGCGTACTGGCTCTCCTGTCTCGCCACGCTCTTCGGCGTGACGGCGGTGTGCGCGCTCGGCGGCGTGTCGGTGGGGTATCATTTCGGGTATTCCCAGAAAAACACCGCGTACTGGATCGGCGGAGCGCTGTTTCTTGTGACCGGTGCGGATGTTCTGATCCGCTTGTTTGTGTGAAAAGGAGACACATATGGACAGCCGCAAGGATATGACAAAGCGCCTGATCGCCGACGGCTTCAAGGCGCTGATGCTGCGATATCCCTTTGAAAAAATCTCCATTATGATGATAACGAACGAGGCCGGGATCCGCCGCCCGTCGTTTTATAACCACTTTCAGGACAAGTACGACCTGCTCGCGTGGATCGTGGAAACGGACGTGATCGCCCCGGCGGGCGAGCCGCTGCGCCGCGGCGACGGGGTCGGCGCACTGCGCACGATCTTTGCCGGGCTCGTGGAGGATGCCGCCTTTTACCGCAAGGCATTCACCGTCACAGGGCAGAACGGCTTTGAGGATTCGTTCACCGACGCGGTGCAGCGTCTGCTTTTGGAAAACGCCGCGCTCGCGCCCGCCGCGGGGCATGCGGGACTGCTCTCGGAAAAAACGGTGGCGCGCTTCAGCGCCATCTGCCTCGTGTCCACGGTGAAGCACTGGCTGGAAAGCCCCCGCGCAGCGAGCGTGGACGAGCTGGTGGACGCCTACCTCTATCTCGTATCCCACAGCGCATGGATGTAAAGATAATAAAGCACAGCGGCCGACGTGTTGATGCCGGCCGCTGTGCTTTTTTTATCCCATCCGGACGATGAACATATCGCCCGCCCGGCAAATGCTGCCCTCCGCGGGAAACGGCGGCATTGCATCCGGCTGCGCTCCCTCGGGGAGCTCCGATTCGCTGCCGATGCGGATCGGGGTCTGCAGAATGTACGAAAAATACGCGGCGTAATACCCGCCGCCCACCGTGCTTTTCCTCCACGCGCCGGTGATCTGCGATACGCTGCCGAGCGCTTCGGGCGTATCGCAGGACGGCAGACCGATAAACACGACTGGCGTTTCTCCGGGGACATACCCCTCGGTCTGGTCCAGACGGAGGCAGAGCTTCGTCATGCGGGAAAGCGTGGCCTGCCGCTCAAGGTCTTTTTTGAGATAGAGCGCGTTTGCCGTTTGGACATTTCCCCAGATGAGCGCGGCGATCAGCGCAAGAGAGATCGCGGCGCAGCCGGAGAATACCCGGCTTTCCGGCAAACTTTGCAGGCACTGCCGCAGCAGCAGGATATCGAACACATACACAAGACAGAAGGCGTACTTCATCAGATCGTGCGCCTCCATCCCGGCGTAGCCGAGGAAGTTGGAAAGATTCATGCCCATCGGCAAAAGCGCGGCAAGAACGAGCGCAAGGAGAAGATTGGCCGCGGGGAGCCGCTTCCGGAGGAGAAAGCGTGCTGCCGCCGCCAGCGTGAGAACGGCGAGCAGAAGATGCCCCGTGCGCGTGACCGGCAGAGGAACGAAGACCGGCTGCCGCACGGTGCTGCGTGCCCATGTGTCATAGGTCGATCGGACGGCTTCCGGCAGAAGGGCGGGCGTCATCCGGCCGAGACTCAAAAGGCTGTTGTACCCGCTGTCGAGCGCGACGCCCGATGTGCTGCACACGGCGCGGACGAGAATAAAGTACGCGGCCCCGCCGATAAAAAGGATGCCGACGGCTTTGAGCCCGTCGAAAAATACCGCTTTCGCGCTCTCGCTTTCCAGAAGCCGCAGAATACAGGCGATCATGACAAGCGAGACCGTGACCGAGATCATCGCCTGATAGAGCGCGAGCGAGCAGACAATGGGGATAACGGCGAGCGCCCTGCGCCGGAGCGTGCCGCGGAGAAGGAGATACGCCGCACACACGGCGAGCAGCATGGCGAGCATATCGCCGTCCAGATCGTAGATGTACGTTGCCGCCAGCGCCGAATATGACACATTGGTCACGAAAAGAGCGCCGATCACGGCAAGGAGCAGCGCGTTGTCCACGGAGAACAGCCGCGAAACGAGATACACCGCAAGCGATACCCACACGAGCGAGAGAACGCCGGAGAGCCACGGCGTACCGGCACCGCCGCTGAACACGGTGCGGTACGCCGGATAGAGAAACCGGCCGAGCGATATTTTCCAGTCCGCCACCGAACCGGCGGCATAGCGGATATCACCGGAAAGGAACATCTCGTTGAGCGAGTCGTGGCTGACGGTAAAATTGGTGAACGCATAGCCGTGCGCGAGCAGGCCGAAGAGAAAAACGGCGGCAAAGGAAGCAAGAAGCCGTTGGCGCTCGCCGGTGATGCGAAGATGCGGCGCGCGGCGCAGCGCGGAAACAAATCTGGTCATGGCGGAAAAACCTCCCGCGGAAAGGCGGTCACGGATTCACAAAAAGATGTTTGCGGTTGTTGAAATACGGAATATTGACAAAGAGCATGACGAGCGAACCGATGATGCTCCCGGCGACTTCGGCGGTAAAGACCGACTGGCCGATAATGATGCTTCCGATGAGCAGATAGAGCACCGTTGCCGCGGTATTGACGATGTACATCAGATAATACATCATCGGGCCCTTGGCGCGGAACTTTGCCAGCGCTCTCTGCACGGCCACCGCGTACACGGCGAGCGCAAGACAGACAACACCCATAACGATATCCAGCGGCTGCAGCGCAGGGAAGACGCGGTAGACCATTTCGGCGTTCCCCTCATAATACGCGCCGGTGAAGTACTTTCCGGCCGTTACCAGATTGACGAGCATACCGGCCCACAGCTGAAAATAGATGATGAACTTGAACCACTTCATGCCGCGCCGGGGCGCTGCGATGGCGCCGAACGCGGCGGCGGGATCGGGCGTGCCCTGCGGCGGCATGGCCGGTTCGACCGGAGCTGCCGGCGCAGCGGGGAAGAACGGAGGGCCTTCCGGCG
>OKSD01003067.1_pt1 | contig 13283 bp, 9 predicted proteins | sample 1601221 | NCBI WGS metagenome assembly OKSD01 (sample SAMEA3541550, study PRJEB24748) | human gut metagenome | biome: human gut; feature: human-associated habitat; material: faeces | place: China | collected 2012
GGGTGGATGTACCCAAACGCAACGTCCGCGCGGCGGCGGCCGTCGGTGCGCGCGGGGACATACACGCTGCCGGAGAGCAGGCGCGAGCGGCACCAGCCGCACTCACCGCTGCGGCAGCGTTCCGGCACGCAGATCCCGGCGCGCTCGGCGGCGACGAGCACCGGCTCATCGGCGGAGACGGGGATCTCGTATTCCTTTCCGCACTGGATGAGCTTCATTTTAAACGTTTTGCCTCGAATACCGGCGGGATAATCCGGCTGATCCCACGGATTTTTGATCGCGCCGAAAAGCTCGCGGCGCACATACTTGCGGCGCAGGCCGAGCGGCTCGATCTGGGTATCAAGGTAATTGTACATCCCCTGCGGGCCGCACATGAAGATACTGTACTCCGCGCCGCCGTATTTTTTGATGAGCTCCGCGGTGATGAAGCCGTGCTCGTAGCCTTCCTTTTCCTCGTCGGAGAGAACGTGGACGACGTGCACCTTATCGCACGCCGCGGCGACCTCCTCCAGCTCCTTTTTATAGACGATGCCCGTCTCGGTGCGCGAGCCGTAAATTATGGTGAGATCAAAATCCTCCAGACCGTCGCGCAGGGCGCGGGCCATGGCCATGAACGGCGTGATGCCGACGCCGCCGGCGAGCGCCACGACCTTCTTCGCGTCGCGCAGGCGCTCATAGTAGAGTTGGCCCTGCGGCCCGGAGATCGTGAGCTTCTGCCCAACCTGCCACGTATCCTGTACCCACGGGGAAACAAAGCCGTTCGGGTCGCGCCGTACGGCGATGTTGTATTCGCCGCGCTTCGCCCATGCAGGGCTGCCGCTGAGCGAGTAGGCGCGGGTCGTGACCGTTTCGCCGATGTGCGCGGTCACGCTCACGTACTGTCCGGCGCGGAACGGCGCGAGCGGCGCGCCGTCCTCGGACTTGAGCACGATCGTCTTGACGTCCGGACCGTTGGGCCGGATCTCCGCAACGACGACACGCTGCATCTCGGGATGACGGACCTTCGCCTTTTCGTTCGTCGTGAACGTTTTGGGCAGAGGCGTCGCCGGGGCCGCCTGGATCGCCGCCTCGCGGACCTTGGGCATATTCTTGAACCGGAGCATGTCGAGCGCCCCGATCAGCTTCACTTTATAGTTGCAGTTTGCCGCCATGTCACTCAAGCCTCCTCTGCTTTCATTTCGGCAAGGGTCTTTTTTGCGAGCGTGTCGCCGCTGAAGATTGCGGAGTTGTAGCCGTCACCGCGGATGGACGCCGCGCCGACGAACTTCAGCCCCTTGACCGGGAACTCGGTGCCCATCATCATCATGCGCGGCATCATATTGTCCCAGTCCTTCAGCTCAAAGCCGTACGCCGAGCCCTCCGGAGTATTTACATAGTTGCACATCGTCCACGGCGTCGCGATCTCGATCTCTTCGATGTACGGCGTGACGGTGATGCCGGTGCGCTCTTCAAAGAGCCGGATGAGTTTTTCGGCAAAGTCGGTCTTGGTCTTTACGTAGTCGTCCTGCTCCACGTCCGCCCAGACGTCGGCCATGAACGTGCTCGTGAGTGACATTACGCACGTCCCCTCCGGCGAGAACGCCGGGTTCACAACGTTGTAGCAGACCATGACCTGGTTGCAGTTGGTCTCCATGCGCTTGCCCGTATCATACTCCTTCGCGCTGTCCGCCGAGGTCGGAAGGAAGATCGTATAGTCGTGAATGCCGATCTCCTCCGCCGATCTGTCCAGCCCGAGATACACGACGAACATGCGCGCCGAATAGGTGCGCGCGTTGCCGAGCTTCACCATACGCTCGGGCACGACCTCCGGGGGACACATCGTGGCGTAAACCATGTTCTGATTCATGTTGCAGAGGATATAGCGCGTTTCCACCTCGCCGCACGTCGTTTTCACGCCGCGGACGGCCTTATTCTCATCAAAGAGGATCTCCGTGGCGGTGCAGTTCATCCATATCTCGCCGCCCATCTTCCGGAAGCATTCGAGAAGGCCGGTCGTCAGCTCGTTGCTCGTCTTATCCGGGATCCATGCGCCGTGGTTGACGTACAGCCAGAGCATGTTCACGTATTGCAGGAAGGAGAGGTGGTCCATATCCACGCCGAGATAGCCCCAGTAGGTCCCCATGATGTCCTGCGCGAGCTTCGGCATTTTCATGGCGCGGAACACCTCGTTCACCGTGTAGCTGCCGAGACGCAGGAAGTTAGGGAAGTGCTCCTGCATGTATTTCGGGTCGGTCTTTCCCGCGACGCTGAGCGAATAGTCGCCCGCTTCGTGGAACTCGGTGCCGAGATCAAAAAGATCCTGGATCGACTTGCGGCAGCCGGGGACGAGCCGCTCCATTTCGTTGACAAATTCCTTCACGGTGCAGGGAAGCGTCGCATCGATGTGGGTCTTGCCGTCGGAGGCGGTGGTGATCACGCGGAAGTTGTCCGGTACCATGTGCCACGGGATATCCAGCCCGAACTCCTCACACGTTTTGCGGCAGCCGCCGGGATTTTCCTTGCTGCCCCATTCGCAGATCTCGTGCAGCGCGGTCTCAAACTCAAAGCGTCCCCGGCGGAAGCTCGAAGCGCAGCCGCCCGGAAGGTTGTGCCGCTCGACAAGAAGCGTCTTTTTGCCGCCCTTCGCCATCCGGCAGGCCGCCGCGAGACCGCCGTTGCCCGCGCCGATGACTACGGCATCATATTTTTGCATGGTCTTGTCCTCCTTACTTATTTTCGCGCTTGCCCTTTCGTGGTATTACCACGCGATTTCACTTATAAGAATATATACCGCGCCGCCCGCTCGTCAAGCGCCGCCGGGAGATTTCATCGGTTTACAAAAATCCGGCGATTGACTTTTGCGTATATTGCGGGTAAACTTGAAATAAATAAACGTGGTATTTCCACGTGCATCCACCGGAGGAAACGGCTATGGGCTACAGCAAGATCACCGCGCTTTCGCTGACCGATCTTTTCGTGCAGCAGATCGAAAACATGATCCTCTCCGGCGAGCTTGCCTTCGGCGAACAGCTGCCCCCGGCGCGTGAGCTGGCGGCGAAGATGGGCGTTTCGCGCACCGTCGTAACGGCGGGGCTGGTAGAGCTCGAAAAGCTCGGCTTTGTGGAGATCAAAGCCCGGCAGGGCGTGTACGTCTGCGATTACCGGCGGCGCGGCACGATGGAAACGCTCGTGGCGATCATGCGCTACAACGGCGGCGCGCTGCGCCAGAACGAGGTGCGCTCCCTGCTCGAAACGCGCGACGCGATGGAGTGTATGTGCATGCGTCTCGTCGTCGAGCGCTCGGACACCGCATCGCTCGAAGCGCTCGCGCCGGTTTTGGAGAGCATCCGCACCGCGCGCGACAGCGACGAGGCCGCGGAGAACGTTTTCCTTTTCCACCACGAACTCGCGGTGCTCTCCGGCAACGTGCTCATGCCGCTTTTATACCACTCCTTCCGCCCGCAGAGCGTGTATCTCTGGACGATCGACTGCAAGCGCAGCGGCATACAGAAAATGTATGAATCGAAGCTCGCGCTCTATACCGCCCTTTTGAACGGTGACGTGCCCACAGCGGTACGTCTTACCCACGAACGCATCGCCCGCGCCATCGAAGCGCTGCCCCTCTTCGGCGCATAAAAATGTTCCCCGCTTTCCTTCCGGGAAAGCGGGGAACATTTACACAGGGGAGGTTTTTCGTCGCAGCTTTCTGAGCCCCTCAAGCGCCGAGTAAGGTATTGCGAGATTGCCGCAGCCCGTGCCCACGGAGATGCGCGTTTTGCGTGTGCCGTGGCAGTCGCTGCCGCCGGAATCGCCCATGCCGTATGTTCCCGCGGCGGATGGCTGCATTCATATCTTCTTTATATGATCCCTCTATTTTGTCCAACATTTTTGCTATTATTTTTCAAAAAAGTACAGAATGTTTATTTTTTCTATTGCGAACAGGCGGTTTGGGGCGTATAGTGGGCAGGTACGTCTTTTTTGGGGGAGGAATCATCGTGTTTTCTTCGTTTTTTGCCGGATTAAAGAGAGAGTTTTCCGGCTATAACGCCGCGAAGCTGGTGAAGGACATTCTCGCCGGTCTCACGGTGTGCGCCGTGGCGCTGCCGCTCGCGCTCGCGTTCGGCGTTTCGTCCGGCGCTTCCGCCGCGGCGGGCCTTGTTACGGCCATCGTCGCCGGTATCGTGATCGCGCTGCTCGGCGGCGCGTCGTTCCAGATCTCCGGTCCGACCGGCGCTATGAGCGCCGTGCTCGTCGGCATCGTGGCGGCGCATGGGCTGCAGGGCGTGTTCTTCGCGTGCTTTGCCGCCGGTGTATTGCTGCTCATCGCCGGTGTGCTGCGGCTGGGGCGGCTCATCAGCTTCATCCCGATGCCCGTCATTATGGGCTTTACATCCGGCATTGCGATCATCATCGCGCTCGGCCAGATCGATAATTTCTTCGGCACGACGTCCGAGGGTCTGACGAACATAGAAAAGCTGCTCTCCTACGGGCGGCTCGGCTTCCATGTGAACTGGCAGGCGGCGCTCATCGGGCTGCTCGTCGTGGCGGTCATGGTCGTCTGGCCGAAAAAGTGGGGCGCGCGCGTCCCCGGCTCGCTCGTCGGCATCATCGCGGCCGCCATCGTCGCGGGAGTGTTCCATATGGATTCTCTCGCCACCGTCGGCGACATTCCCCGCACGCTGCTGCTCGCCGACCGGCTGGATCTTTCGTCGCTCAGCTTCTCGATGGTCAAAGACCTGCTCTCGCCCATCGTGACGATCGCGGCGCTCGGCATGATCGAAAGCCTTCTGTGCGGCGCTTCCGCCTCGCGCATGAAGGGTGAGGAATTCAATGCCGATCAGGAGCTGATCGCGCAGGGCGTCGGCAACATTCTGCTGCCGCTCTTCGGCGGCGTGCCCGCTACGGCAGCGATCGCCCGCACGAGCGTGGCGGTCAAGTCCGGCCAGCAGACCCGGCTGACGAGCGTTTTTCACTCGGTGTTCCTGCTCGCTTCCATGTTCCTGCTCGGCGGCGTGATGGCGCGGCTGCCGCTCTCGGCGCTCGCGGGCGTGCTCATGGTCACGGCATGGCGCATGAACGACTGGGCGGGCATCCGCTATGTGTTCCGCCACAAATTCAAATCCGGCATCAGCCAGTTTCTGCTCACGATGATCGCAACGGTCGTGTTCGATCTCACGGTCGCCATCCTGCTCGGCGTCGTCTACTCCGCCATTTTGTATATGGCCAAGTCCAGCCAGATCCGCGTGAGCTTTTCGGCCATCGACACGAACAAGCTCCGCGCCATCGACGGCAAGCCGCCGATCCTCGAATCGGCGGGTGTGGCATATGTGACGGGCGCGCTGTTCTTCGGCGCGGTAGACGAGTTCAACCACCGTATGGCGGAGATGCCCGCCTACGACCACGTGATCCTTTCGATGCGCGGCATGCCGAGCGTGGACGTGTCCGGCGCGCAGGCGATCCTCGAGCTGTGCCAGAGCCTTCTCGCGCAGGGCAAGACCGTGGCCTGCTGCGGCATGAGCGAAAATGTCCGGCGGTACTTTGACCGCGCCGGGATCACCGAAGTCCTCGGCGAGAGCGCGTATTTCTGGAGCGCTGACCAGGCGATCCTCGATCTGCTGGACGCGGAGATCGCGGAATAAACGGCATAAACGAATGGAGCCGCGGAGGAAAAATTCCTCCGCGGCTCCGCTTTGTTATTCGTCCTTTTCTGTTTCGGCGGCGCGGATGCGGAGGTACATGTCCTGCATCTGGCGGTCGATGTCGGCGATCTTGCCGGAGACGGCGAGCATTTCCTCGTTGATGCCCTCCGGCAGGCGGGATTTGTCGGCCTTATACCGGATATCGTGCTCAAGGCTCGCCCAGAAGTCCATGGCGATCGTGCGGATCTGGATCTCGGCCACGACATACTCCGTCCGGTCGGAGAGGTACACCGGCACGCGGATATCGAGATGGAGCGAGCGGTAGCCGTTATAATTCGGCGTTTTGATATAGTCCTGCCGCTTGACGATCTCAATATCCTTCTGCCGCTCGAGCATTTCGGCAACGCGGTAGACATCGTCGATGTAGCTGCACACCACGCGCACGCCCGCGATGTCGTTCACGTGCTCGCGCGCCGTCTCGATGGAGACCGGCAGGCCCTTTTTCATCAGCTTCGCGGCGATGCTCTCCGGCGTTTTCACGCGGCTTTCGATGTGGTGGATCGGGTTTCGCGCATAGAGGACGCTGAATTCGTCGTTTAGAATTTCAAATTTCAGCGTGAGCTGGCGCGCGGCGGCCTCGTAAAGATTGCGCATCACGAGAAATTCGCGCAGCTTGTCCTGCAGCTCCGGTTTTTTTTCGGCGTCGTTCATGGTTTCTCCTTTGCATTGACCGCGGCAGCGGGGACCCTCTCCGTCTTTTGCCTTCGGCAAGATCCACCTTCCCTATTAGGGGAGGCAAGTGGGGCATCCGAAAACTATCTTGGCCCCCCTAACAGGGGGGCTGGCAGCCGCAGGCTGACTGAGGGGTTTTCTCGCTTCCTGTATTGAGTATACCACATCCCCCGCAATACGCACAAGCGGCGGGAACTTTTTTCCTATGCCGCGCGTCCAAAGGATAGACGCACTCCCAAAGAAGGATAGAAGCACTCTCAAAGGAGGAAACATTATGAAACGCCTTATCGCCCTTTTGCTTGCGCTTTCTGCGCTCTTCTCCCTTGCCGCGTGCGGCGGCACAAACGCCTTTGCTCTTGCCGAGGCGACCTACCCGGAAAGCGCGCCGTATCCGAACGAAGCGAGGTACTCCGGCGCGAAGTACGAAGCGGCGTACGATGCCTGGAGCGCCGACCGCCGGGCACGGAACACCGCGGCCTCGTCGGTCGATGGCGCGCTCGACGATTATGTCCGCGCGGCGCTGCCCGCGCTGCTCTCGGGCGCGGACGGCAAAAACGCCGTGTGCTCGCCGGTGAACGTGTATATGGCGCTCTCGATGCTCGCGGAGGTCACGGACGGGGACACCCGCGCGCAGATCCTCTCCCTGCTCGGCGCGGACAGCATGGAATCCCTGCGCAAGACCGCCGGGAACGTCTGGGCGGCGAACTACCAGAACGACGGCGCGGTGACGAGCATCCTTGCCGACTCGCTCTGGCTCTCCGACAGCATGGACTACAATTCCAACACCCTCGCGCGCCTCGCGGACAGCTACTATGCCTCCGCCTACCGCGGCGAGATGGGCTCCGAGGCGTTCAACGAAGCGCTCCGCCGCTGGATCAACGAGCAGACGGGCGGCCTTTTGAAGGACAGCGCCGACGGTCTTTCGCTCGCGCCGGATACGGTGATCGCGCTCGCCTCGACCATATACTTCCGCGCGAAGTGGGGCAGCGAGTTTTCAAAGAGCGCCACGGCGGACGGCGTATTCCACGCGCCGGACGGCGACGTGACGCACAAATTCATGCACGAGACCATGGAGAGCACGTACTACGCCGCCGATAACTTTGCCGCCGTGGGCAAATATCTCGAGGGCAGCGGCACGATGTGGTTCCTGCTGCCGGACGAGGGCGTGACGCCGGAGGAGCTGCTCTCCGACGGCAGCGCGGTCGATTTCTTTCTCTCGCCGGAGAGCGCCGAGAGCAAGTATATGACCATCGATCTCTCTGTGCCGAAATTTGACGTTTCCGCTGATACCGACCTTTCCGGCGCGCTGCGCGCGCTCGGCGTGACGGACGTGTTTGACGCGGGCAAGGCCGACTTCTCCCCGCTCACCGACTATGCCGACGACATTTCCCTTTCGCAGGCCAAGCACGCCGCGCGCGTCACCATTGACGAGGAGGGCGTTGTAGCGGCGGCCTACACCGTGATGGTCGCGTGCGGAGCCGCCTTGCCGCCGGATGAGCGTGTCGAGTTCACGCTCGACCGGCCGTTCCTCTTCGCCGTCACCGGCGAGAGCGGCGAGATCCTCTTCGCGGGGATCGTGAACACGCCGGCATGACAGGGCAGAGGCCCATTTTATAATGATAAACGGATGCCCGCCCGTGAGGATAACTCACGGGCGGGTATCTTTTCGTTTCCGCTCAAATAATATAATCGTATCCGCCGGGATCGTTGTGCATCAGATCGGCGAGCGAGAACTTATCCAGATAATCGTTGATGACTTTGTCCAGCCCCTTCCACAGGGAAAGCGTGCGGCATTCCGCCGCGCGGGAGCACGCCGCCGCGCCGGGCTCCAGACAGGAGACGGGCGCCAGCGAATCCTCCGTCATACGCAGAATGTCCCCAACCGTATATTGCTCCGGCGCTTTTGTCAGGCGGTATCCGCCGCCCTTTCCCCGCACGCCGGTCAGCAGCTTTGCTTTCACGAGCAGCTTGATGATGTTCTCCAGATACTTTTCGGAGATATTCTGCCGCGCCGCGATCATCTTCAGAGGGATAAATCCGTCCGTCGAATGCTCGGCCAGATCGACCATGACCCGAAGCGCGTACCGCCCTTTGGTTGAGATCAGCATTTTCCGTTCCTCCCTTGTGTATAAATCCTATTATATAGCAGGGAAGTAGGTAAATCAACAAAAAATCTTCCTTTTGCTATTGACAAATGCGCGGCGGCGATTTATAATCCGCACAAACCTACAAGAAAGGTTGGTATTGAGATGCGCTTTTCCATGGCCCTCCGATGTTGCCGGGCACCTAGCGTCGATTGACAAGGGCACACGCGGTTCTGCCGGGCGGAAATGCCCTCATACGGCGTCAAAGCCCTTGAGAATACACAAAGTATTCTCTGCGGCCTTTTCCTTGTCTGCGAGCATTTCTGCTCCGGCAGAACTGCTTCGCATCGGACAGCCTTGGATTTTCGAGGGATTTTTGTTCTTTTGGACGCAGGCGGGCTGTCGCCCGCCAAGGACAAAAGGGCAAAAAGCACCGAAAAGACTTACCTGTCCGACGTGTGTGCTCTTGTTAATCGACGCTATGCACACCGGAACACCCGATAACAACATAAAATATTCAGGAGGAATGATCCATGCGTAAGATCTATACATCCGCCGACCAGCTGATCGGCAAGACTCCGCTGCTGGAGCTGGTACATATTGAAAAGTCCGAAGGTCTGGAGGCCAGGGTGCTGGGCAAGCTGGAGTACTTCAACCCCGCCGGAAGCGTAAAGGACCGCATCGCCAAGGCGATGATCGACGACGCGGAGCAGAAGGGTCTGCTGAAGCCCGGCTCCGTGATCATTGAGCCGACCTCCGGCAACACGGGCATTGGTCTGGCTTCCGTGGCCGCCGCCCGCGGCTACCGCATCATCATCGTCATGCCGGAGACCATGAGCGTGGAGCGCCGCCAGCTGATGAAGGCCTACGGCGCGGAGCTCGTGCTCACCGAGGGCGCCAAGGGCATGAAGGGCGCGATCGCCAAGGCGGACGAGCTTTCCAGGGAGATCCCGAACAGCTTTATCCCCGGCCAGTTTGTGAACCCGGCCAACCCCGCCGTTCACCGCGCGACCACCGGCCCGGAGATCTGGGAGGACACCGACGGCAAGGTGGACATCTTTGTGGCGGGCGTCGGCACGGGCGGCACGGTCACCGGCGTCGGCGAATATCTGAAGAGCCGGAACCCCCATGTGAAGATCGTTGCCGTGGAGCCGGCCTCCTCCCCCGTTCTGAGCAAGGGCGTGGCCGGAAGCCACAAGATCCAGGGCATCGGCGCAGGCTTTGTCCCCGACGTGCTGGACACGAAGGTTTATGATGAGGTCATTCCCGTAGAGAACGAGGACGCCTTCGCCGCCGGACGTCTGGTAGGCCGGAAGGAGGGCGTGCTGGTGGGCATTTCCTCCGGCGCCGCCGTGTGGGCCGCGATCGAGCTGGCGAAGCGGCCGGAGAACAAGGGCAAGACCATCGTCGCCCTGCTGCCGGATACCGGCGACCGCTATCTTTCCACGCCGCTGTTCGCGGACTGAGAAATACAACGCAGGGAGGCTGCCTTCCACGGCAGTCTCCCTTTTACTTTCCGAAAGGCGCGATATCCAGATGTTCCCGACACCGGAGCACGAAATGGAAAAGGTGCTCTACGCCGCCGACGAGCTGACCGGGCTGCTCGGCGCGGCCATGCCGGGCGGGGAGCTGGACACGCTGATCGCCCGGACTCTCCGCGCGATGCAGGAGAGCGCAGCCACGGCGTGACGCAAAAAAGCTGTCAACGGGGACATTTCCCGTTGACAGCTTTTCTTTTTGCGGGAAGTTTTTTTCATAGAAGATCCCCGGCGGGCATGCCCGCCGGGGATCGATTTGCTTATGGGTTTCGGGGCGTTCGTCCCGCGAGGTCTCAGAGCACGTTGTTCAGCACATAGCACTCCTTATACGCCTGTCTCTCGTTATACACGAAGTCGTAGGTGTACGGGCAGAGGTTGGTGACGCTGAGGATGTTGAGATCCTCGTTGAAGGTGAGCTGCGTGAAGTAGCCCGCCTTGGCCGCCGCTTCGATGTCCGAGTTGATGGCGATCACCTTGCGCTCGCCGTAATAGAACTCGTAGTGGCTGGAGTAGCCGCCGCTGCTGCTGAGGACCATGCGCACGTTGGAGCACGCCTTGACGACGTTCTTCTCCAGATCGAGAGCGCGCTCGTCGATCTTATCGGGCTTTCTCATATCCTCGAGCAGGTAGTTGTTCACGAGCAGGATACCGGAGGCGTCCTTGTCGGAGTTGAACTTCTCGCGCGCCCACTTGTAGCCCTCTTCGGTCATGGCGTCCGCGCCGAGACCGACGAGGATGACGCTCTTCTCGCCGATGTTGAAGCGGCGCACGAAGCCCTTGCCGTTTTCAAAGAGGTCTTCCTCCTTGAAGTCCTCGCGGACCGGCTGCTGCAGGAACAGGCTGCCGGAGGCGGCTTCCTTCTCGGCGGCGATCATGAGAACGTCCACTTCCTCATCGTCGTAGAGCGGCTGCATCGCGTTGTTGAACACATCCCACTGGCTCTGCGCTCCGGCGTCCGCCACAACGTTGCCGCTGTGGAGCACGAGGGAGATGTCCGAGCGGTCGATGTAATTCGCCATGGAGGTGAAGTAGCGGTTCGGAGAATCGCCGGTGAGCATCTGGTCGGTGTCGAACATCCACGCGACGGTGTAGCGCACGGTATAGATGCGCATGCTGCCGTCGATGACGACGAACTTCACGCTGGTGAAGTTATCGTTCGCCGCGGAGAATTCCTCATCCTTCAGATTCATCACATAATCGCCGGGGCGAACCTCGCTGATGGTGGCGTCACCGGTGAAGCGGATGTCATCCTCGGTGAAGAACGGCACGGTCGCTTCCAAGGTATACCCTTCAACGGTGTGGATCTTGCCGTCATAGCGGAAGAGGCCCGTGTTGCCGGTGACAGTAACGACGACCTCGCCCTCGAACGGCGTGATCTCCAGCGTGCCAGGCTGGTAGGTGAGCACATAGTTGCGCGTCACGTCCTTGCCGTCGGCATCCACGATGATGGCGTCGTGCAGGTCGATCTTATCCTCGTAGCGGCCCACGTTGCGCGCGGTGAAGTCGCTCTTCACGCTGCGGACGCTGTGGCCCTCGGCAAGGTTGGTCGCGATGTGGCCGACATAGCCGTGGTAATCGCCGTCGAACATCACGGTGTTGTCATCCGCGCGGAGCGTTACCGGGCTTCCCGGATTCTCGCCGCGGCGCGTGATGATGAGCTCGCCGTCCACGATCACGAATTCCACGTTCGTGAAGTTGCCGCTGGTGTTCCTGAAGTCTCCGGACTTGATGCCGACGGGGTAGGTGCCGGCGTCGGTGCCCTTCGCTGTCCACGCATCGGTCGGTGTCTCGGCGACGTTCGCAACGTCGTAGAGAGCGTGATCGGAAACTATGGACGCATAGCCCGTGACGGAGTGCTCCTTGCCGTCATACTCGACGGTGTCGGCGTTCTCGGTGATGGTGACGGTGACTTTGTCGGTGATCGGGTCGATCTTGAGCCAGCCGTCGGTCACGACGATCCTGATGTTGCTGTAGTTATTCGATTCCGCGGTGAAGTCGTCCGCCGTCAGACCCATGTAGTAGGTGCCGGCGTTCGTGCCGCTGGCCTTCGCCTCGGTTCCGGCCTTCGGCGTCACGGTGATGGGCAAGCCGTTCACGTCCACCGTGTAGCCCTCGACGGAGTGCTCGGTGCCGTCGTAAACGACGGTCTTCGTATTGCCGGTGACGGTAACGACGACCTCGGTGTCGTCCGTCGTGATGGTGAGAGCGCCGTCCACGATCACGAACTCGACGTTCGCGAAGTTTTTACTGGTGTTCTTAAAGTCTCCGGAAACGATGCCCACCGGGTACTCGCCCGCTTCCGTGCCCTTCGCCGTCCACGCCGCGGTCGGCGTTTTGGCGACATTGGCGATGTCGTAGAGGGCGTTGTCGGCGGTCATGGTCTCGTAGCCCGTGATGGAGTGCTCCGCGGCGTCATAGGTGACGTTGTCGGACTTCTCCACGACGGTGACGGTGACCTTATCGGTGACCGGGGTGATCTCCAGCTCGCCGTCCACGATCACAAACGCGACGTTCGTGAAGTTGACGCTCGTGTTCTTGAAGTCTCCGGACTTGATGCCGACCTGGTACTTGCCGGCGTTCGTTCCCTTCGCCGTCCACGCCTCGGTCGGCGTTTCGGCAACGTCCGTCTTGACGTTGTAGAGCGCGTTGTCGGCGGTCATGGACTTGTAGCCGGTGACGGAGTGCTCCTGCCCGTCGTAGACGACGGAATCGGACTTCTCGGTCACGGTGACGGTGACCTTGTCGCTGACGGGATTGATCTTCAGCCAGCCGTCCTTCACTTCGATAACGACGGTCTCATAGTTCGGGGAAGTCGCGGTGAAGTCCGCGGCGGTGAGACCCATCGGGTAGGTATCGGCGTCCGTGCCGGCGGCGACGGCCTTGCCGACGAGCGTTACATCCGCATTGGCGGGGTTGCTCGTGACGGTGTAGCCCTCGACGGACTGCTCCGCGCCGTTGTAAGTGACGGTCTTCGTGCTGCCCGCGATCTTCACGACGATGCTCTCCGCCGGGGCGATCTTCAGCGCACCGTCCACGATCACGAACTCGACGTTCGTAAAGTTGCCGCTGGTGTTCTCAAAGTCGCCCGCTTTGATGCCCACCGGGTATTCGCCGACATCCGTTCCCTTCGCCGTCCACGCCTCGGTCGGGGTCTCGGCAACGTTCTTCTTCACGTCGTAGAGCGCGTTATCCGCGGTCATGGACTTGTAGCCCTTGACGGAGTGCTCCTTCGTGTCGTAAATGACCGTATCGGCGTTCTCGGTGATGGTGACGGTGACCTTGTCGCTGACGGGGTCGATCTTCAGCGTGCC
>OKSD01003076.1_pt1 | contig 13258 bp, 10 predicted proteins | sample 1601221 | NCBI WGS metagenome assembly OKSD01 (sample SAMEA3541550, study PRJEB24748) | human gut metagenome | biome: human gut; feature: human-associated habitat; material: faeces | place: China | collected 2012
CTTCTGCCTCGCCGTCCGGCAACACCTGAAAAGGCCCCCGCCCCGTAGTCGGGATATACGATCGCAAACCCGACGGAGCAAAAACGAGGCCGGAGCCGGATACCCGCATCGCAGGAACCGCCTCCGGCCTATTCATATTCGCGTATCGTCGGGCTTCGCGGAACCGCGCGGGCCACCGGGCTTCACGCATCGGCCTGCACCGTATCCGGCAATCCCTGCCGCCGGCCCTGCGCCGGTGCGAACCGTTTACTTGCGTTTGGTACGCTGCTGCGCCTCCTGCTGGCGGAGGAGCTCCTCGTAGCGCTGCTGGAACTTCGACTTCTTACCCTTGCTCCGTTTGGCGGCATTGGCCTGCATGACGGCATGGATCTTATCGTCGTCGACCATGCGGCGGATCAGCAACGTCTGGCCGATGGTAAAGAGGTTCGACAGCAGGTAGTAGTAGCAAAGGCCGCTCGAATAGCTGTTGAACCACAACAGCATCATGATCGGCATCATGTAGACCATCATAAACTTCATACCGGCCATCTGGGGCTGGGACGAAGCCGTCTGCTGGTAGTTGAAATACGAATACCCGAACAGCGACACGGCCATCAGCAAGGCGAAAAGGCTCACATGGTCGCCGTAGAACGGGATCGAGAACGGCAGGTTCACGATGCTGTCGTACGACGAAAGGTCGTCGGCCCAGAGGAACGGCTGTTCGCGCAGCTCGATCGAAGCCGGGAAGAAGCGGAACATGGCGATCAGGATCGGCATCTGGATCAGCATGGGGATACATCCGCCCATGGGGTTGATGCCCGCTTTCTTGTAGAGCTCCATCGTCGCCTGCTGTTTTTTCATGGCGTCCTCCTTCTTGGGGTATTTCTTGTTGAGCTCGTCCACCTGCGGTTTTATCAGGCGCATCTTCGCCATCGAGACGTAACTCTTGTACGTAAGCGGAGAGATGACGAGTTTCACCAGGATCACCAGGATCAGGATGATGATGCCGAAGCTGGCGATATAATTGCGTAGGAAGTCGAAGACCGGGATGACGCACCAGCGGTTCACCCAGCCGAAGATACCCCATCCCAGCGGGATCAGGCGCTCCATGTGCAGTTCCTCACCGTCCGCAGCGGCGACCTTCTTGAGGATGGCGTATTTGTTCGGGCCGAAATAGAATGCAAAGTCATACCCTTCGGTCTGCACCGTATAGGGCACGGTCATCTGCGCCGAAAAACTCTTCAGTAATTCCGAACCGGGAGCCGCCGTATCGAACGCCAGGTTGGCGTTGGTGACATTTTGCGGGGCGATGAACGCCGACGAAAAGAACTGCTGCTTGAAAGCCACCCAGTTGACCGATGTGGAGATGCTCTTCGACTTGGATTTTTCGCTCATCCCCAGATCCTCGATCGAGCTCTCGCCCGGGAACCGGTACGAAATCGTCGTGTACATGTTCTCGTTCTGGAATCCCTTTTCGTTCTGGTAGGAATTGTTCGACCAGTCGATACCGATCGACGCCTGGTTGGCCATCTGCGGCGCCATATTCACCAGCCGCACGTTGAAGTCCACGAGGTAGTCGCGCTCGGGCACCTGCTTATTATATATAAGGTACTCATATTCGAGCCAGGCATCCGCTGCCACGGGCAGGCGCATCACCACCCTCCGGGCATCGCCTTCGACCTGCTCGGGCTGCGCCCGGAAGACATAGTCCATCGTGTTGACCTTGACGTTGTTCAAGCCGTTCTTCACGTAGAACGAAAGGTCGAACCTGGCACTCGCGGGATCCATCAGCTCGATCAGCTGGTCACGCTTGCCGCGGGGTGCATACTTGGTGTAATCCTTGAGCGTCACGCCCGTGATCCGGCCGCCGCGGGTCGAAAAGGTCACGATCATCACATCGTTCTCGACGGTAAACTCCTCCGCCTCCGCGTCGCGCGCACCGGCGAGGTATTCGCCCAGCGCAGCGACCTGCTGCCGGCGTACGGCATCAGCGGCATTTGCCTCAGCCTCGGGCACAACCGCACTCGAAGCTGCCACGGCCGTACTGTCGGCTACGGGAACTACGGGGCGCGTCGCTGCCGCCACCGAATCCTGGTAGGCCTGATACGCGGCCATTTCCTGCTGATATTTCTCCTGCTGTTTGGTATTGAAATAGGCGAATCCCAGGAAAAGCGCCGCCACGACGACAATACCTAAAATTGTTTTTTTATCCATTTAAAATTGTTTCGTTCTTTCGCTGTTATGAGTGTTGATATTATTTCTTCCCGGCATATTCGAGTGCCGCTCCCACAAATGCCACGAACAGCGGCGAGGGGCTCAGCACCGTACTCTTATATTCGGGATGGTACTGCGTACCGACGAACCAGGGATGCCCCTCGACCTCGACGACCTCGACCAGCCCCGTGTCGGGATTGATACCCACGGCCTGCATACCGGCACCTTCGAACGCAGCCAGGTAATCATTGTTGAATTCGTAACGGTGACGGTGACGCTCCGAAATATGGAGCTTGCCGTAGGCCGCCGCGACTTTCGAACCTTTCTTCAGCGTACAGGGATAAGCGCCCAGACGCATCGTGCCGCCCTTGGCCGTCACGCCCTTCTGCTCTTCCATCAGGTCGATCACCGGATGGGGCGTAGACTCCATTTCGCTCGAATTCGCATCGGCCAGACCCAGCACGTTGCGTGCGAATTCGATCACGGCGCACTGCATACCGAGGCAGATTCCCAGGAACGGGATCTTGTTCTCACGTGCATAGCGCACAGCGACGATCTTACCTTCGATACCGCGGTTGCCGAAGCCCGGGGCCACGAGGATACCGGACATCCTGCCCAGCTTCTCGGCCACATTCTCGGCTGTAACCTTTTCCGAATTGACATAGCGCAACTTGACCTTGCAGTCGTTCACGGCCCCTGCATGGATGAATGATTCGCAAATCGACTTGTAAGCGTCGGGCAATTCGGTATATTTGCCAACCAGCGCGATCTCGATCTTCTTGGCCGGGTGCTTCACCTTCTCCACGAAGGCCGTCCACGCCGCCATGTCGGGTTCCTTCTCGGCCGGCAGGTTCAGCTTGTCGAGCACCACCTCGTCGAGGTGCTGTTCGTGCATCTTCAGCGGCACTTCGTAGATCGTCGGCACGTCGATCGACTCCATCACGGCGTTGGCGTCGACATTGCAGAACAACGCCACCTTGCGGCGCAGGTTGGTCGACAGCGGATGCTCCGTGCGCAGCACGAGGATGTCGGGCTGCAACCCGTTTTCGAGCAGGGCCTTGACCGAATGCTGCGTGGGCTTGGTCTTCAGTTCGCCCGAAGCGGCCATATAGGGGATCAGCGTCAGGTGCACGAGCGCCGTGCTCTTGTAGCCCAGCGAATAGCGCAGCTGGCGTACCGATTCGATGAACGGCAGCGACTCGATGTCGCCCACCGTACCGCCGATCTCGGTGATGATCACGTCGTAAACTTTCTTCTGCGCCAGCATCTGGATACGGCGCTTGATCTCGTCGGTGATATGGGGGATGACCTGCACGGTCTTGCCCAGGTACTCGCCCTTGCGCTCCTTCTCGATCACGCTCTTGTAGATCTTTCCCGTCGTGACGTTGTTGGCCTTCGACGTGGGCTGGTTCGTGAAACGCTCGTAGTGCCCCAGGTCGAGGTCGGTCTCGGCGCCGTCCTCGGTCACGTAGCATTCGCCGTGTTCATAGGGGTTCAGCGTGCCGGGGTCGACGTTGATGTAGGGGTCGAGTTTCTGGATGGTCACCGAATAGCCTCGGGCCTGCAGCAGGCGGGCGATCGAGGCCGAAATAATACCCTTGCCGAGCGACGATGCGACACCGCCCGTAACAAATATGTACTTGGGTTTGGAAAGTTTCATTACTGACTATATCTATTTATTTTCGTTGTGCTCCTGGTTCTCCTCCTGTGCCTGGCGGTCGATGAGCTTCACCTTCTCGATCGCGGCGGCCATCTCTTCGCGGGCGCGGTCGATCTTGGCCTTCACATCGGCGACGAGCGCCTCGGCGTTCTTCGACTTGGCGAAGAAACCGATGTTGTTCTCCAGCAGGCCGATCTCCTGTTCGAGCTGGCGCACCTTGTTGTAAAGGCGCTCGCGCTCCGAACGCAGGCGGTTGCTGCCCGCCGATTTGAGCGACGAGACCTTATCGCGGAAACGGTTCATCGAACGGTCGCGTTCCGAACCGCGCAGCGTGTTGAACAGCGCATCGACGGCGGCCTTGTATTTCTTCTGTACGGCATCCTTCTGCTTGATGGGCACGAACCCGATCTCGCCCCAGCGGCGCTGGAACTCGCGGATCACGTCGTATCCGCCCGCCTTGACATCGGCCGCGGCCATCTCATCGAGCAGGGCGAGTTTCTGCCGGAGGTTCTCCTCGTGCTCGCCGTCCACACTGGCGAAATGCGAAGCCTTGCGCTCGAAGAACTTGTCGCATGCGGCACGGAAACGCTTCCAGATCGCATCCGAATGACGGCGCGACACGGCACCGATCTCCTTCCAGCGGGCCTGCAGGGCGATCAGCTCGTCGGTGGCCTTCTTCCACTCCTCGCTGTTCATCAGCGACTCGGCGGCCTCGCATATCTCGGTCTTCAGCTGCAGGTTGTGCTCCATCTCGGTCTTCACCCCGGCATAGAACTGCCGCTTGGCCTCGAAGAACCTGTCGCATGCCGTGCGGAAACGCTCGTAGATGCGGTTGTTGTCCTTCTTGGGGGCGAATCCGATGGTCTTCCAGGTCTTCTGAATCTCCAGCAGACGGTCGCTGGCCTTGTTCCACTCCTTGCGGGTGGTCAGCGGCTGCGCCGCAAGCTCCTCGGTCGCGGCGCAAAGCTCGGTTTTGAGTTCGAGATTGCGGACCTGCTCGCCCTTCAACGCCTCGAAATGCTCCTGATGCTGTTTGTTGATGCGGCTCGACGCAGCCTTGAAACGCTCCCAGAGCGCCTCCTTGTATTCGTTGGCCACGGGCCCCGTCTCGCGCCACTCGTCGTGGAGTTTCTGCAACTTGCGGAACGCCTCGACCACCGAAGGTTCGAGGATCAGCGCCTCGGCCTGCTCGCAGAGGGCGACCTTCTGCTCGTAGTTCTTTTTCAGATCGAGGTCGCGCAGCTCCTTGTTGATCTTGATGAAATTGTAGAAATTCTCGACATGCAGGTTGTAGGTCTCCCACAGGTCTTTGACATACTGCTGAGGCACGATGCCGGTCTCCTTCCAGCGCTGCTGGAGTTCGCGGAACTTGTTGAACGTATGGTTGAGCGTCTCGTCCGAATTGACCAGCTCCTTCAGCTCCTCGATGATCGCCTGCTTGACCTTCAGATTGGCCTCTTTCTCGGCTTCGAGATTGGCGATAAAGGCGTCGCGGCGCTGACGGTATATCTTGAACTGCTCCTTGAGCTGCACTTCGGCTCCGTCCACCGACGGGGCGAAATCCTCCTCGGCGCCGCCCTCCTCGATGAAACGGCGGCGTGCGGCCTCGACCTCGGCGCGGCGGATGCGGTAGAAGGCGATTTTCAGCGCCTCGACATCCCGGCGGATCGACTGCACGGGCTGCTCTTCGAGCATACGCGTAAAGAGGGCTACCAGCTCTTCCTTGCCCTTCCCGGCAAACTTGTCCTCGGCGGACGGCGCTTCCTGGGCCAGTTGGTCGGCAGCGGCCTCTTCAGCCGTCTCGCCCTCCAGTTCCAACCCGGCATCCTGCGCGGCGAGCGCCGCCTCTTCGTCCGCGAAATCCACTTCGGCACCGGCCGGCACGGCCTCCTCGCCGGATTCGGTCTCCACCGCCTCGGCAACGGACTTGATACGGGCACGCTTCGCACGCGGCGCGGCCTCGGGTTCCGCCACGGGCTCCTCCGCCGCAGGCGCTTCAGCCACGGGCACCTCTGCCGCGGGCGTTCCTGCAACGGATTTTTCCGTCTCGGGTTCTTCTGCCGCGGGTGTTTCCACGACGGGTTCCGCCTCCGCTGCTGCGGAGGCCTCGGTTTCAGGGACTTCGGAAGTCACTTCGGAAGTTACGGTCTGCACATCTTCAGCAGCATCGCTGACTCGCTCCTCGGGAGCAGGAAGATTCGGATTTTCAGTAGCCATCTCAGTACACGTTTTTGATTTCCATATATACGGAAGTATATAAATCTTGCAAATATAACCATTTTTCCCGGGCTACCGAACGATTTAGCCGGAAATTTGCTAACTTCGCCCGAGATATGAGCGGCACGCAACCGCGCCCAATTGCCGCGTGCGATACAAAACCTGTCAACCGGAACCATGAGCCACCGCATCCTGCTTGTCGACGATGAAATCGACATCCTCGAATTCGTGAGGTACAACCTCCAGAAGGAGGGCTACGAAGTATTCACGGCGCAGAACGGCGCCGAGGCGCTGAAGGCCGCCGCCGAGTGCCGTCCGCACCTGATCCTGCTGGACATGATGATGCCCGTCATGGACGGTGCGCAGACCTGCCGTGCCATCCGCCAGGATCCGCAGCTGCGCGACACGATGGTGGTATTTCTCTCGGCGCTGGGCGAGGAGGATCAGCAGCTTACGGGCTTCGGTGTCGGGGCGGACGACTACCTCACCAAGCCGATCAAGATGAAGCTGCTGGTCAGCCGCGTGCAGGCCATCCTCAAGCGGATCGACGCCGAAACCGCGCCGGCGGAACCTGCCGCGGCAGGCATCGCCGTCGACCGCGAGCATTACACCGTGACGCGCGACGGCCACGAGATAGCCCTTCCGCGCAAGGAATTCGCGCTGCTCGACCTGCTCTATTCGTCGCCCGGGAAGCTCTTCTCGCGCGAAGAGATATATACGAAGATCTGGGGCACCGAGGTGGTCGTGGGCGACCGCACCATCGACGTGCACATCCGCAAACTGCGCCAGAAGATCGGCGACGAACGCATCGTCACCATCAAGGGCGTGGGCTACAAATTCGAACCCTGAGCCGGGCCATTCCCGGCGAATGAAACGCATATGGACACACAGAACAAATACCGGCGCATCGTCATCAAGGTGGGCAGCAACGTGCTGACGCGCGACGACGGCCGTCCCGACACCACCCGCATCTCAGCCCTGGTCGACCAGGTGGCCCGGCTCCACCGCGCGGGCACCGAGGTCATCCTGGTTTCGTCGGGAGCCGTGGCCTCGGGGCGCAGCATCCTCGGGCAACGCGCCGGGAAGCTCGATTCGGTCTCCGCACGGCAGCTCTTCTCCGCCGTGGGGCAGGTCAAGCTGCTCAACCGCTACTACGACCTCTTCAACGAATACGGCATCGTCTGCGGGCAGGTGCTCACCACCAAGGAGAGCCTCTCCACGCGGCGGCAGTACCTCAACCAGCGCAACTGCATGGAGACGATGCTCGCCAACGGCGTGCTGCCGATCGTCAACGAGAACGACACCATCTCGGTCACCGAACTGATGTTCACCGACAACGACGAGCTCTCGGGGCTCGTCGCGGCCATGATGAACGCCGAGGCGCTCATCATCCTGAGTAACATCGACGGCATCTACGACGGCTCGCCCGCCGACCCCGCATCGCAGGTCATCCGCCGTGTGAAACCCTCGGAAGACCTCTCGCAGTACATCGACCCCGTACGCTCGTCGCACGGCCGCGGCGGCATGGCCACCAAGAGCCGCGTCTCGTCGCGCGCCGCGGCTGAAGGCATCGAGGTCATCATCGCCAACGGCCGCCGCGACGGCATCCTCACCGACCTCGTACTGGCCGCAAAGGATGTGCCATGCACCCGGTTCGAACCGGCTCCGAGGGCAGCCTCGGGCGTCAAGAAATGGATCGCCAGCAGCGAAGGCTTCGCCAAGGGCGTGCTGCGCATCGACCAGGGCGCCGCCGAAGCCGTCCGTGCCAGCAAGGCCGCCAGCATCCTCGCCGTGGGCGTCACAGCCGTCGAGGGCGACTTCGAGCGCGACGACCTGGTGCGCATCCTCGCCCCCGACGGGGCACAACTGGCCGTGGGACGCATCTCGTGCGACAGCGGCACCGCCCGCCGCAACATCGGACGCAAAGGGCTCAAGCCCCTCGTCCACTGCGATTACCTCTACCTGGAATAAACGATTATGGACTACGAATCCCTGTTCAAGGCCGCCCGGAAGGCCGGGACGGCGCTGGCCGACGTCGAACCCGAACGCCTCGGCCGCATCCTGCAACACGCCGCAAGGCTCCTGCGCGGGCATACGCCCGCATTGCTCGAAGCCAACGCCCGCGACATCGAGGCCATGCCCGCCTCGTCGCCCATGCTCGACCGCCTGCGGCTGACCCCCGAACGCATCGACGCCATCGCCTCCGACATGGAGGCCGTTTCGCACCTGCGTTCGCCGCAGGGCGAGGAACTGGCGCGCTGGACGCGCCCCAACGGCATGACCATCGTCAAGCGCCGCGTACCGTTCGGCGTGGTCGGCATGGTCTGCGAAGCCCGCCCCAATGTCACGGCCGACATCTTCGCGCTCTGCGTCAAGACGGGCAACGCCTGCGTCCTGAAAGGGGGCAGCGACGCCCGCCATTCCAACGAGGCGATCGCGGCGCTGCTGCACGAAGCACTCGCAGCCGAGGGCATCGACGAAAACACCTTCACGCTGCTCCCCGCGGGGCACGAAGCCGTGGGGGCGCTGCTGGGCGCCGTGGGCTATGTCGACGTAGTCATCCCGCGCGGCGGGGCGGGGCTGATCCGCTTCGTCCGCGAGAACGCCCGCATCCCGGTCATCGAAACGGGCGCCGGCATCGTCCATACCTATTTCGACATCGACGGCGACCTCGAAAAGGGGCGTGCCGTGGTCTGCAACGCCAAGACGCGCCGCGTGAGCGTCTGCAACGCCCTCGACTGCCTGGTCGTCCACCGCGGACGCCTCGCAGACCTGCCCGAGCTGTGCGCACCGCTGGCCGGGGCGCATGTGACGGTCTACGCCGACGAAGAGGCTTTCGCCGCCCTCGACGGGCACTACCCCGCCGGATTGCTGGAACATGCCGCCGAAGAGCATTTCGGCACCGAGTTCCTCGACTACAAACTGGCCGTGAGAACCGTCGCGTCGCTCGACGAAGCACTGGCGCATATCGCCCGCTACTCGTCGCGCCACAGCGAAGCCATCGTCACCGAGAACAAGCAGTCCGCCACGCGATTCGCGCGCAGCGTTGACGCCGCATGCGTCTACGTCAACGTCTCGACCGCCTTCACCGACGGCGGGCAGTTCGGCTTCGGCGCCGAAGTGGGCATCTCGACGCAAAAACTCCACGCCCGCGGCCCGATGGGGCTGCCCGAACTCACGACCTACAAGTATATCGTCTCGGGCGACGGACAAATCCGCCAACCTTAAATCCCGATACGACAAAAAACCTCGAAAAAACGGCAGGAAAAATAACAATCCGTAAGCATTTTTTCTGTAAATTTGCATATCCTTAAAATTTGGTGTATATTTAACTTATGATTCGTGAACTTCTGGCCGTAGGATGCGGCGGTGCTGCCGGCAGCATCGTCCGGTATCTGCTTTCCGGCGGGATCATGGCGGGGCAGACGCTGCTGGGATTCCCGGCAGGTACGTTCACGGTCAATGCCGCGGGTTCGCTGCTGATCGGCATTCTGCTCGAAGCTACCAGCTCCGAGACACTCGGATGGCTGCTCATCGTGGGTTTCTGCGGCGGGTTCACCACTTTTTCGACCTTTTCGGCCGACGCGGTGCGCCTGCTGCGTGCGGAATGTTACACGGCGGCGGCGGCCTACGTGGGGCTGAGCGTGGCAGTATGCATTGTTTTTGCAGCCGCCGGCATGTGGATAGGAACGACATTTAGAAATTAACTATAAAGAGAAATGGTAATTTTGGTATTGAACTGCGGCAGCTCGTCGATCAAGTATCAGGTGATCGACATGGAAGCCGCATCGAGCAAACTGCTCGCGAAAGGAATCGTGGAACGCATCGGCCTGCCGGAAGGCGACCTCACCCATAAGCCCGTCGGCAAAGAACCGTTCGAGCTGCACCGTCCCATCCCCGACCACACCACCGGCATCAAGCTGGTGCTCGACGCACTGACCGACCCCGCACACGGCGTCATCGGCTCGCTCGACGAGGTGAAGGCCGTCGGCCACCGCGTGGCACACGGCGGCGAGTTCTTCCCCGAGAGCTGCATCGTGACCGAAGAGGTGAAATCCAAGATCCGTTCGCTGTTCGAAATCGCACCGCTGCACAACCCGGCCAACCTCGAAGGCGTGCTGTCGATCGAGAAAGTCCTGCCGGGCGTCCCGCAGGTCACCGTCTTCGACACCTCGTTCCACCAGACCATCCCGGCCGTAAACTACATGTACGCCCTGCCCCACGCCTATTACGACAAGTACCGCGTGCGCAAGTACGGCTTCCACGGCACCAGCCACAAATACGTGGCACAGACCGGCGCCCGGCTCGCGGGTCTCGACTTCGAGAATTCGAAGATCATCACCTGCCACATCGGCAACGGCGCATCGGTCACGGCCGTGCTCAACGGCAAGTCGCATGACACGTCGATGGGCTTCTCGCCCGTGGACGGGCTGGTGATGGGTACCCGCTGCGGCAACGTCGACCCCAGCGCCATCACCTTCATCGGCGAAAAGGAGGGCATGTCCTACGCCGAGGTGAACGAGATGATGAACAAGAAATCGGGCGTTTTGGGGCTCACCGACCTTTCGAGCGACATGCGCGACATCGACCGCGCCTACGACGAAGGGAACCCCCGCGCCATCCTCGCCCGCGATATGCACTACGGGCGCATCCGCAAATTCGTCGGGGAGTATGCCGCCGAAATGGGCGGCGTCGACCTGATCGTCTTCACGGGCGGCGTGGGCGAGAATTCGTGCGAGATGCGCGAGACGGTCTGCACGGGGCTCGAATTCATGGGCGTCGAGTTCGACCGCGCAGCCAACAAGGGCGCCCGCGGCGTGGACAAAATCCTTTCGAAACCCTCCTCGCGGGTCAAGGTCGCCGTCATCGCCACCGACGAGGAACTGGTCATCGCCACCGACACGTACAATCTGGTAAAATAAATAAAAGCAAAACACCACAATGATCCAACATCTTACAGAAATCGTCGACGAGGCGAGAAAAAGGGGTAAAAAACGGCTGGCCGTAGCCTACGGCCAGGATTCGCATACGCTGGAAGCCGTCTACGAAGCCTACAAGGAAGGTATCGTGGAGCCCACGCTGTTCGGTGAGAAGAAAGTCATCGAGCAGGTATGCGCCGAAAACGACATCGACATCAAGGCATTCAACATCGTCGACGAGGCCAGCGACGTGAAATGCGTGCAGCAGGCCGTGGCCGCCGTCGTGGCGGGCAACGCCGACGTGCTGATGAAGGGACTGGTCTCGACCGACAAATACATGCGCGGCATCCTCAATAAGGAAGCCGGATTGTTCCCCCCGAAGGGCGTGCTGAGCCACGTGTCGATCGTCGAGATGCCCTGCTACCACAAGTTGCTCGTCATCTCCGACGTCGCGGTCATCCCGCTGCCCGATTTCAAACAGAAGATCAAGCAGATCGGATACCTGGCCAACGTTGCCAGCCTGCTGGGCATCGAAACCCCCAAGATTGCCTGCATCGCCCCCTCCGAGCAGTTGCTTCCCAGCGTCATTTCGTCGACCGAAGGCGCCCTGCTGGCCAAAATGGGCGACCGCGGACAGCTGGGCAACGTCATCATCGACGGCCCCCTGTCGCTCGACGTGGCGCTCTACAAGGATGTCGCCGAGCACAAGAAAGTCAAAGGCTCGTCCGTAGCGGGCGACCCCGACTGCCTGCTCTTCCCCAACCTGGAGTCGGCCAACGTCTTCTTCAAGTCGGTAACGCACCTCTGCGGTGGCGAACTGGCTGCCATGGTCGCAGGCACGAAAGTACCCTGCGTGCTGACTTCGCGCGGCGACACGAGCAAGACCAAGCTCTACTCGATAGCCCTGGCCTGCCTGGCCGTAAAACAATAGGCACACACCTACACCAACCTACCAACTACTAACCGGAACCGAATTTATGGGCTTCAAAATCTTAGCGATAAATCCCGGCTCTACGTCCACCAAGGTCGCCCTCTATGACGAGGAGCGTCCTTCGCTGGATCTGACCCTGCGCCACACGGCCGAACAGATCGCACGTTACACCAACATCATCGACCAGTTGGGCTGGCGCCGGGAAATGATCCTCACCGCGCTGTCCGAACACGGGTTCGACATCATGCAGCTGTCGGCCGTCATCGGACGCGGCGGGCTCGTACGCCCCATCCCGGCCGGCGTATACGAAGTCAACGAAGCCATGCGGCGCGACCTGACGAACGCCACGATGGAACACGCCTCGAACCTCGGCGGGTTACTGGCCGCCGAGATCGCCGCCATGGCGGGTGTCAAAGCCTACATCGCCGACCCGGTGGTCGTCGACGAGATGGAGGATGTGGCACGCCTGAGCGGCCATCCCGACTGCCCGCGCAAGTCGATCTTCCACGCACTCAACCAGAAAGCCACGGCACGCCTGCACTGCGACCGCATCGGCATCGTCTACGAAAAGGCGAACCTGGTGGTCGCGCACCTGGGCGGGGGCATCTCCGTCGCCGCGCACAAACAGGGACGTGTCGTCGACGTCAACAACGCGCTCGACGGCGACGGTCCCTTCGCCCCCGAGCGGGCGGGCAGCCTGCCTGCGGGCGAATTCGCCGACCTCTGCTTCTCGGGGCGTTACACGCGCCGCGAAGTCCAGAAAATGCTGGCCGGCCAAGGCGGGCTCGTCGCGCACCTGGGCACCAATTCCATGATGCAGGTCTCGGAGCGTATCGCGCAGGGCGACGAAAAAGCCCGGCTCGTGGCCGAGGCCATGTGCTACGGCATCTCGAAGCAGATCGGCGCCATGGCCGCCGCCATGTGCGGGCGGGTCGACGCCGTCATCCTCACCGCGGGCATCGCCCACAACGAGTTCGTCGTGCGGTACATCGAACAGCACTGCTCGTTCATCGCCCCCGTTTCGGTCTACCCCGGCGAGAACGAACTCGAATCGCTGGTCGCCAACGCACTGGTCGTCCTGCGCGGCACCATCGTCCCGAAGGTCTACGCCTGACGGGCAAAGGAGCTGCGCACGCGAGGGAGCCGCCCATGCGGCAGCAACCGCCAAGGCAGCAACTCCCGGACACCGCATACGCCGTGCAAAACGGCGAACCGCGCGTCAAACAGCAACCGGGCTGCAAAACATAACCGCGCACCAAAGAACCTCACTGGCAAACAGGAAACACACCGCCAAACAGGTACCGCGCCGCAACAGAAACGTCCGCCGGATCAATATCC
>OKSD01003079.1_pt1 | contig 13242 bp, 10 predicted proteins | sample 1601221 | NCBI WGS metagenome assembly OKSD01 (sample SAMEA3541550, study PRJEB24748) | human gut metagenome | biome: human gut; feature: human-associated habitat; material: faeces | place: China | collected 2012
CAGAAGCCGTCATATCAGCAGTAGCAAACTATATAGGAGTACCATACACACCACCTGAAGGATTAATAACCAATACCTACATAGTACAAAAGGGTGACTCATTATATAGCATTGCCAATAAACTAGGTACCACTGTTTCAGAATTAAAAAGAGAAAACAATCTTACCTCAAATACACTCCAGATAGGTCAGGTTCTAAGAATACCATCAAAAGAAGTATATGAAGGAGAAACTAATATCTATACTGTAAAAAGTGGTGACTCACTATACAAGATAGCTCAAAACAATAACACTACTGTTGATGAAATAAAAAGATTAAATAGTTTAACATCAAATAATCTCGTAATAGGCCAGACTCTAAAGCTACCAAGCCCTCTTACTCCAGAAAATACTTACACAGTAAAAAGTGGCGATTCTCTATATAAAATAGCCCAAAAATATAATACTACAGTAGATGAACTAAAAAGAGCAAACAACCTTACTTCAAACATTTTATCCGTAGGACAGATTCTAAAACTACCAAACACATCATCAGAAACACCATCATCAAATACAGTAGATTATACCGTTAAATCAGGAGATACGATTTTTATGGGGAATAATGAGTAAAAATATAAAAATAATAAAGAAATTTAAGGCATTTGAAGAAAATATCTTTTTACATGATATAATATTGTTGTTTAAATGAAATCTTTAAAGATATATTATTGTAATTTTATATTAATATGTTAAGTAGTAAGAATGTGACAAAATGTATATCAAAAAACTAATCATAAAAAATTATAAAAGTATTAAAGATGAAACTTTCGTATTTAATAAGGGAATAAATGTTCTTGTTGGAAAAAATAATGCTGGAAAAAGTAATATAGTTTTAGCGCTAAATGAAATATTAGACGATAAATATAATGCTACATCGTATGAAGATAGAATATTTTATTGTAATGAAAATAATGGATATGAAAAAAATTTTAAAATAATTACTGAAATAGATGAAATAAATAATTTGGATTATTCATTATTAGATAATATAAAAAAGAGTACAGGTTTATTAGATATAACTAGTTACTTTAATGAAAGTGATGAGAATTTTGATAACGAGTGGGTAATAAATGATGATGAATTGAAAGAAAAATATCCAGACCTTTTTAATTATAGAGGTACTAATTTATTAATTTGGAAAAAAACTGAAGAATTAAAAAAGATTTTAGATAATATGCAAAAAAAATTGGATATATAAGTATTATGACAAAGATGAAGAACTTAATTTATATAATATAATTCTTAAAGAGGAGGTATGTGTAGATCCATTTTCTGATAAAAAAAGTATTAAATATTATAGAATGTTATATATAAATCAAAATGTTAAAGCTACTTTAATGACAAGTTTATTAATTCCGGCATTTAGATCAACAGAAACTACTTTAAAAATAACAAAATGGTCTTGGTATGGAAAATTGCTCCAAAAAAAATGGAATGATTCATGCAATGAAGAACATCAAGAGGCTATTCAACAAAGTTCGGATGATTTAAAACAAACAATAGGACAAGTATATGCAAATTTAAAAGAAGATATTAATAGTCAATTAAAAACAACATTATCATTAATGAATGTAAAAGTTGATATAAATATGCTTGAAAGTAAAAGCGAAGATTATTACAAAAATATAAGATTATCTGTAAATGATGGAGTAGAAACACCATTAGAAAATAAAGAAAGTGGATTACAAAGTCTTATTATGATAGAATTATTTAAGTTTTATTGTAAAGTTTTTAATCAATCTTCATTGCTTATTTTAGAAGAGCCAGAATTGTTTTTACATCCACATGCTAAAAGAATGTTATCAGATATATTAGAGGATTTTATTACGGGTGGAAAAAATCAGATAATTATTACAACTCATTCGGAAGAATTTATACATAACATTGATATAGAAAATATTAATGTTATACGAAAAACTGTTGATGGAACAAAGAAAAGTAGAATCAATAAGCAAGACTATGGTGATGGTAAAGAATTACAAAAATTAAAAATAGAGTTACAACATAAAAATGCTGAAATGTTCTTTGCTGAAAAAGTAATACTTGTTGAAGGTGAAGAACAAATACTAATTCCAGAAATTGTAAAAAAAATATATGGAAAAAATGTTCTGAATAATAATGATATTTCTATTATAAAAGTAGGTGGAAAGTCGTATTTTAATATTTATAGAAAGGTTTTTCAATTGTAGCCTCAGTATTAAAATTGTCAGTAATTGAAGTCATAGATGTAAGACCGCATAATAAACCGAATAGTCTTGTCACACATATCGTTTTCATGTCATAAGTAATATATGATTTATTTCTTATATCAGTTGTTTATTGAATTTATCAAATAATTCAGGAAGATATTTAATTATAATAGAATATCATTCTTTTATTAAATGTTTATCTTTTTTTAATTCTTTTCTTTGTTTTCTATTCATTACTACAGACCACCTTTATCATGTAGTAATTATATCAAAAATTTATTGCGAAGAAAATTCACTCTTTTTTAATGACTATCTGTGCTTTTTTGGTTAATTATATGTTATAATATATATAATTATTAGTAAAATTCTTTGAGATAGTAAGGAGGCATTATGGATACAAGTAAGTTTGATGTAATAGATAATGTTTTAGTTAGTTATGGAGAAAAAAACAGAAGCAAAAATAGTGTGTACGAAAGATTTGGATATTCTTCCTACTTTTGGGATATTGAAGAAAACGAGGAAGTATTAGAAATTCCTGAAAATTTAGGAATAACCGAAATAGGAGAAGATGCTTTTAACGGTTGTAAAGCAACTAAAATTATTATTCCAGAAGGAGTAGTTAAAATTAACAAAGCTGCATTTGCATCTTTAAGCAAATTAAGAGAAGTTGTTTTTCCAAGTAGTTTAGAGATTATAGGAGAAGATGCTTTTAGAAATTGTCCAAACTTAAAGACAATTCACTTTTCTACTGGCTTAAAAATAATTGAAGAAGATGCTTTTTGTGTTAATAGTTCGTTGGAATATATTAATATTCCAGAAGGTGTTATAGAAATAGGAAAAGGTGCATTTAGAGATAATGCTAAATTGAGAGAAGCAATATTACCACAAAGTCTTGAAAAAATTGGAATTAGATTATTTGAAAAATGTAAATCACTAATCAAGGCAAATGTTCCAGAGAAAATAAAAGAAATACCTGACAAAATGTTTTATGAATGTGTTTCTCTTGAAGATGTATCATTTGCAAAAGATATTACTTCTATCGGATTTCAAACATTTGGGGAGTGCATTGAATTAAACCCATTTGAAATACCAAATACAGTAAAATCATTTGGTGGAGAAGAATTTGGAAGACCTAGGGCAAGAGGAATAACAGGTGCTAGAAAATTTGAAGAACTTCGTCTTCCTAATGGATTAAAATATATTGGGGATTATGATCTATACGGACTTACTGGATTAAAAAGATTATATATTCCATTAAGTGTTGAAGGAATTTCATATGATGTGTGTGAAGATTCAGAAGATTTAGAATTTATTGAAATGCCATTTGGTTTAGATTGCAGTTCAGCATTTTCTTCTAGTGATAAACCTAGACAAATATCATTTATCTATTTAGATGATAATAAACAAGTAAAAAATATATTAGTTGATATGAAATCATTTAATAGTATAGTAAAGTGTAATGATAGATATGTTATTCATGATAGAGAAAAAAATATAATAGTAGTTTCACAGAATAAAATAGAGAGATATAGTATTTCTGATTTATTAAAAATAACAAATTCAAATGATGAATATGAATTACGAAGAAATTATGAAGAACAAACAAAAAATGGTAGATACGATATTATAAATAAATGGTATGAAATGATAAAAAAATCAGGACAGTCAGAACAAACTGAATTACCACAAAGTTTTGTTTTACACACAATTCCATTTGCAGAAGAAGAAATAAAAAGGTATTATCAAAGACATAAATTATTTGATGAGTTGTTATCATTATCAAACTTTGATAAAAAAGAACAAAAGTCTGATTTATTAAAATTGTGCTATTCTATTGGACTATTTTCTGGAAATAAGGAAGAAAGCATAAGAGCATATAATTTTATAAAAAAGAACATTGAAAATGGATTACTAAATGGGGATTATGTTCATTTTACTTATGATACTTTTGATTTAAAGAATGGTTATAATCCTATTTTTGCAGAATTTTATATTAAAAGTTTTGCTGGTAATTATGATACATTTAATAGAGTTAGTTTAAGGATATACAATGAATTTAAAAAAATCTTAAAAGAATTTAAAAAACAAAATGTAGCAACAATGGATATGTCGTTTGTTATGAATTATTTGATTAATCATAAATATGAAGTTCGTTATGGAAATGAAATGCTTGCAGAAGAAATAAAAAAATATATTGATAGTTATTCAAGTGATGATTTTGAAGTTATGCAAGATTTATTTGAAAAGGCAAGAAAAATTGCTGAAAAGCAGTCTAAAAAAATTGCTGATACTACTGATGATAGCAAGGGATATACTTATTTTTGGTCATCAGGAGATAATCCAGTTAATATGATACTCGGTAATGCTGTTAATTGTTGTGCTAGATATAATGGTGCAGGACAAGGCATTATGGAAGCAAGTATGTTTGATGCCTCAGTAAGAAATCTAATAATATATAATAAAGATAAACAAATAGTAGGAAAAGCAACTGCTTATTATAATACAAGAAGAAAATATATATTATTTAATAATGCAGAAATGAGCCAGTCTTTTCAAGCAAAAGCAGGAGATTTGGACAAAAAAGATGTTTTAGATACAATATTAAGAGCTATAAAAGACCAAGTTGAAATATTAAATAGTGATCCAAATAAAGTAAGGGTTAAAAAGGTTGTAATGGGTATGAGATATAATGATTTAGATGACGAAATATATTCGAGGGATTTACCAATTATAACAAAAGAAAAAGCAATGCTACCTAACTTTCATTTTACAGTATCAACAGAAGATGCGTATGAATATGAAGGAGATGCTACTGATCCTAGTTATGGTCAAGTTGTTCTTTGGGAATATGAAAAAAAGAATGAGAGGAAAAAATAATGAATTACGAATTATTAAATGAGATAAAAAATATTTTAAATAATGATTTTGATATAATAACTATTCTTAAAACATTAATTTCATCATATGAAGAAGCAAAAGAATTATTTATTTCAGCAAATGATATTGATTGCAAAAATAATGGAGATATTTTTGATTATGATGTGTTTATTAATTTATTACAACATTCTTTTTCAAAAGATTATTTATATTACAAAGAAATAGAAACAATTAATTTAGATAATCATGTGGCAAAAAAAATATATACATCAAAAGGAATTTGTGGTGTTTCAGTATATAATAATGATTTATATTCAACATTTGAAATAATAGTTTCTAATTTGCTATGTCATAATATCACAATATTAAATATGGAAACGAATAGGAATTATGGAACTATTAAATTGTTTGTTGATATAACAAATACGGTAATATATAATCTATTAGGAATTAAGGAAGTTATATTTATAACAAAAGAACGATATGAGCAATTTGAAAATATTAATTATAATTTCGATTTCATGGTATTTATTGGAAATAATAAATTTATTAAAAGTAGAATATATGATTGTACTATCCCGTACTTATATTATTGTGTAGACGAATATAATGTTATATATTCAAGCAAAGAATATTTGAATTTAATTGATAAGAATTTATTAAATAATAAAAATGTTAATACACTTGAATATGATAATATAAAGAGTATTGTTAATGAATTGAATAACAATTTTAATTATTGTTGTGCTATATTAACCAATAACAAAGAAGATGCAAAATACTTCACAAACAATATTAAAAGTAGATTTATTTTTGTAAATAGTTTTCCATTTCTTCAAAATAATTTAGAAATTGAATTATCTGATTTGTTAGATGTAAAAGTGATTTTTAAATAAAATATTTTAAACGGGAAAACAGTAAAAAAGAGTAAATAAATTTATTTTATTAAAAATAGGTAAAATTTATAAAAAAATTTTTTATTTATTTTTTTCTTCTCAAATCTATATATTTTAAGCCACGACAAAAAGACCTTTTTCAGGTCAAAAATTTTTTGAATAAAAATACTAGATTTCAAAGAACAAATGTTGTATAATTTAATCATCAAATCTTAATTGAAAGTTAGTTTCTAAATGATTAAGATCTGAGATGGTTGAAGTAAGATTGCTTAGGAGAAGGGCACTTACTTCTTTTATTTTCAGATTTAATGCCCTAATTGGAATACTACCTTTTTCAAGTAATTGCCTAATTGTATGTGCAAACTGTATAAAGAAATAATGACATTTCATCGCATTATCATTTCTACTATTCATATGACAAATATTGAAGGTTCTATGTTTTTGCATATAGAAACCTTCATTTTCTATCTTCCATCTTTTTCTCCCAAGACTAACAATTTCTTTAATATTATTATTAGTTATTTTTAAATTACTAATGTATTTAAAAGTAATTTCTTTTTTCTTTTTTACTTCAATATATTTAAAAACATTAATGAAATTTTCCTTAAATTCTATATTAGGAGATAAATAATAATTCTTTCTTGATGTTTCACTATTATACTTTATATTATCTTCAAACATTTCGTTTATTGATTTTAGTCTTTCAGGTTTTAAGTTAAAAATATAAAACCAATGATATTTTTTATAAATATTAATAATAGGCGTAGTAGCATATAAACCATCACCAGTTATTATGAAAGTATATTTAGGATAATTTTTCTTAATACGTGTAATCATTCTTTTAAATGCTTTTACTTCACAATCTTGTTTTTCATTTTCATTAAGCATTTTTTCATTCTCAATAAATTCGGAATCTAAACTAATAACAATTGAACCAACTATCAATTTACATTCTAAAACATATTTATAATAGGAAATTTTACCATCTTTTGATTTTCTAGTTAGACAGTTTCTGTTCAAATTATAATCATGATTTGTCAAACCAGTTCCATCAAATAATAATTGAAAAGTATTATTAAACTTATCCTTATCAAACATTTTAGATCTCATTAATGCTTTAACAATATACTTTTGAATATCTCTTAATTTATTAATATTTAAATGGATAAATACATCCTGTATAGTTTCCCAATAGGGTAATTCATTTAATTTAGTATTACAAATATCAGAAAGGTTTTTAATTGTAGCCTCATTATTAAAATTATCCGTAATTGAAGTCATAGATGTAAGACCGCATAATAAACCGAATAGTCTTGTCACACATATCGTTTTCATGTCATAAGTAATATATGATTTATTTCTTATATCAGTTGTTTATTGAATTTATCAAATAATTCAGGAAGATATTTAATTATAATAGAATATCATTCTTTTATTAAATGTTTATCTTTTTTTAATTCTTTTCTTTGTTTTCTATTCATTACTACAGACCACCTTTATCATGTAGTAATTATATCAAAAATTTATTGCGAAGAAAATTCACTCTTTTTGTTACAGTTCAGTCAGATAAAATAAGGAATAAAATGTTATTTTTGTAAAAAAATAGTCTAAAAGTAGCAAAAAAATCGAAAGATAGTCAAAAAATTTATATTTTTAATTGATGGATATACTTCTAAAACATCAAACTTACTTTTTGTTTATAAATACTTATTTGCAAAACTCATTTCCTTGACTGAACTGTAACCTCTTTTTTACTGAATTATTGCTACATTATTGCTATTTTTTATAAAATATAGTATAATTAATGCAGTTAATTAAAAAGCGATTCATTCGAAGTAATTATTTTAATATAATTTATAGAGAGTTTGTGGTAGGTGGAAACAAACAAAATTAAAATAATGAATTACAAGTGATGATTTTAAGTCGGATAGTATCCGTTATCAATAAGAGGTAATAAACTATTATTACAAACAAAGGTGGTACCACGAGCAATTCGTCCTTTATGGATGTTTTGCTTGTTTTTATTTTCAAGGAGGTGATTTGTATGGATAGTGACTATTACTATTATTACTTTGATGATTGTAATTTAATTAACTATACAAATTATTTAGGAGGGAATATAAATGAATAATGAAAATAATATTGATATTATCGTAAGAAAAGCAGTTCAAATTTATAGTGAAGATACTTTAGTAAAAAAATTAAAAAGTGGGAAGAAATTAGTTGTTAAATTTGGAGCAGATCCATCAAGACCTGATTTACATTTAGGACATACAGTGCCATTAAGAGTTTTAAAAATGTTACAAGATATGGGACATGATATTGTATTTGTAATTGGAGATTTTACTGCTATGATAGGAGATCCTAGTGGTAAAAGTAAAACTAGACCTCAATTAACATTTGAAGAAACAAGAAAAAGTGGGGAAACATACTTTAAGCAAGTTACTAAAATACTTGATAAAGAAAAAACTAAAATTGTTTATAATTCTGAATGGTTAAATAAGATGAATTTTAAAGATGTACTTGAATTAACAGGAAAATATACTGTTGCAAGACTTCTTGAAAGAGATGATTTTAGTAATAGATTTAATAATAAAACTCCAATAGGAGTACATGAATTTATGTATCCATTAATGCAAGGATATGATTCAGTTGCAATTCATGCTGATATTGAAATAGGTGGAACAGATCAAACATTTAATTTACTTGTTGGTAGAGAATTACAAAAAGATTATGGACAAGAACAACAAGATGTTATAGTATTTCCATTATTAGTTGGACTTGATGGAAAAGAAAAAATGAGTAAATCATTAGATAATTATATTGGAATAGATGAAGAACCATCAATTATGTTCGAAAAATCAATGAGAATTCCAGATTCTTGTCTAGAAGATTATTTTAGATTAACAACTGATATTGATACAAATACTTATAAAGATTGGATTAATACTGATATAGTTGATGCACATAGAAAATTTGCTAGAGAAATAATCAAAATGTATCATGGAGAAGATTTTATTAAAGATGCAGAAGATAAATATAATGCAAAGGCTAATAAGACATTATCAGATAATATAGATACAATTAAATTCAATGGAAATTTACCAATCTTATTAATTGATTTATTAAATGATTTAAAGATAGTTTCATCAAAATCTGAGGGAAGAAGATTAATTGAACAAAATGGTATTAGTGTTAATCAAGAAAAAGAAAACAATATTGATAGAATTATTACAAAAGATGATTTCAAAGATGGATTTATAATTATACAAAAAGGTAAGAAAGTATTTTTAAAGGTAATGTTTGAATAAAATAAAAAAAATTAATCATCCTATAAAATCTAACGAAAATTAGATAATAGGATGATTTTTTTATGCTTTAATGTCTTACGATATAAAGTTTAATTTAATAATCATCCTTTATATAAACCTACAAAGTAGGTTGAATTTCGTAAGTACGAAATAAGAATGGGCATACATAAATCCTTATTTTATAAGGAAAAGTAAGTGTATATGCACCATCTTCTTATCCTGCTGTTACATAATTTGATTAATCATCAATGTTTTTTAGGATGTTAGACAAAACTTTCTATAGTCAAATACTTGACTCTTCTTTTTTGTAGAGGTAACATGCATCATGCGAAGGAGATGATGTATATGAGAAGATTTAATTTATATTTACCTGTGGAGCTATTTGAACGAATTAAATTACTTTCAAAATTCTATAATATTTCCATAACTAAATTAATGGTAGAACTACTAGAAATCGGATATATAGATATGATAGATACAAGAAAAAAATAAATAAGTTTATAAAAATGAAAGGGTTAGGTGAAGAATATGGAGATAATAATTTTTAATTTAATGGAGGTTTATGATAGTAAGTAATATTGTTAGGTATGTTACAGGCATATCAAATAATATTACTAAAAAAAATTTAAAACCATAGAATTTATTGGAGGTATTAAACTCTATGGTTAAATACAAAGTTAATTTAAAGTTTAAAGAAGATGGAAAATCTTTAAATGAAACAATAACTGAAGTATTAAAAATAGAATTACAAAAGAAATTGAATATGACTTGCAATTATTTGAATAGAGGGCTACCATGTAATCATACTCATTATTCCCAAAGTGAAGGGAGTAGTAATTAATGATTGGGAATAGTAGTTTTAAAGTAGGAATTTATATAAGATTATCAAGAGATGATGGAAACATTGAATCAGATAGTATTATTAGTCAAAGAAGTTTACTAAATCAATATATCAAAGAGAACAACTATAATTTAATTGATGAATATGTTGATGATGGTTTTACTGGAACAAATTTCGAAAGACCATCATTTAAAAGAATGATTAAAGATATCGAATCTGGAAAAATTAATATGATTATTACCAAAGATATGTCAAGACTCGGTAGAGATTATATAGGTACTGGAGAATTAATTGAAAAGTATTTTCCAAATAAAAATGTTAGGTATATTGCTATTGATGATGGGATAGATACTTTTATAGATAATACTAATAATGATATAGCGCCTTTTAAAGCCATTATGAATGATATGTATGCTAAAGATATCTCTAAGAAAATTAAAAGTAGTTTATATTCACGAATGAAAGACGGCTTATACGTATCGGGGAGATGCCCATTTGGGTATATGAAAGATCCAAATAATAAAAATCATTTAGTTGTAAATAATGAACAAGCAGAAGTAGTTAAATTAATATTTGATTTAGCGCTTAATGGTAATACATATCATTATATAGCACAATATCTTACTAATAAAAAGATTAAAACACCAGCATCCTATTACAATTACGTATGGAATACTAAGTGTATTAATACTAATTGTATATCACAAGAATATGGAGTATGGGTAGATACTACAATTAAAGCAATTTTAACTAATAGAATATATACTGGAGATGCAGTACAAGGTAAAACTAAAAAGATTAACTATAAACTTAAAAAGACAGTTAAAAATAATCCCAATGAATATATTATAGTAGAAAATACACACGAGGCAATTATTGATAGAGATACATTCGAGTTTGTACAAACTCTACTACCTAAAAATGTTAAAAGACCAGAGAAGAAAAGATTTTACTTATTAGATGGACTATTATATTGTGGGGATTGTAAACATCGTATAACTATAAGATACCAAAATAAAACAGGAAGAAGTTATACAACTTGTGATTATTATAGAACATATTCAAAATATCATGTCTGTACAACCCATACAAATAATTATGAGGTATTAGAGAAAATTATTTTAGATAATATAAGAGAAGTATGTAAAAAGTATTTAGATAAAAACAAGATAAAAGAATCTATTAATAGTATAGAGTTTGTTGATAATACATTAAAGATTAAGAAACAAATTGAAAGTTTAGAAATAACTAATAATAAACTAACTAAAAGTCTAGATAAAACATATATGGATAGATTAAAAGGAATTATTGATGAAGAACAATATATTAGAGTGAGTGAAAATATAAAAAAAGAAATAGACAATAATAAAAAGAATATTGATAATTTTAAAAATGAAAGTATAGAATCAAATAGAATGGACAATAAACAAATAGAAAAATATATTAATGAATTTTTATCGTTAGATAACCCAACTAGAGAATTAATAATTAATTTAGTTGAAAAAATCTATATCTATCAAGATAAGACAATAGATATTATATTTACATTTAAAAATGTTACATAAAAATTGTATCAGGTGACTCCTTATACAAAATAGCAAATCAGTATAATGTAACTGTAGATGCCATCAAAAGAGCCAATAATCTAACTACCAATACTCTCCAAATAGGTCAGGTACTAAGAATACCATTAGGTACTTCAAGGGAAACAACATATACAGTCAAATCAGGTGATTCTCTATATTCTATAGCTAAAAAGTATAACACAACAGTAAACAGACTAAAAGAATTAAATAATCTTAGTTCAAATCTATTAAATATAGGTCAAATATTAATCGTAGGATAATGTCCATATAGAAAGTATATAACAATATATTTTCTTTTTTTTTATATTCCCCCTTAAGCCTGTAGTCTTTCGGGGCATTATGAAGCCTAAGGTCTTCATAATGAACAATTTTAAATTAAGTAATTACCACATTTTTACAATTAATATATCAAAAATTTAAATGCCTATGTTATAATTGCAATATAGAAAGTGTATCAATGTGGAAGTATCAAAATTAAGAGAAGAGTTTTTAAATAAATTACAGAAAGAAGAGTAATTTCAAACTATCTTTTTGAAAATATAAAAAACACCATTCCTGATATCATGATGTCTCTAAAAGGAAAAATAATAAATATTGAAACTAGGACTATAATATATTCTAGTTTTGATTTACACATCAAATGTAAAGTCAGATTAATGTTGTATCTTACTTTGTCAAATATTGTCATATTATGACAAAAACAAAAATAAAATATCGTAATTATATATTCTACTAATGATTAAGGAAACATAAAGCCTTTTAAAAATTAAATCGAAATTAATGAGTAAAAATACATTTACTTAATATTTTTAATATGGTATAATCAAGATATAAATAGGAGGAAGAAATGAAGAAAAAACAAAATATTTTAGTAATAGCTTTAATATTACTAGCGGTTATTACTTTCGGAGTAATTATATTAGTATCAGGAAAGGAAAATACAAGTAGTCTTGAGACAACTAAAGATATTATCAAAATGATTAATTCAATAAATAAAGATAATAAAAATGTTTTACCGGAACTTGAAACTATGAAAATAGATGTAAAAAATATTGATGAAGTTACTAGTTATACAGGATTAACATCAAATGATAATATTGAATCAATTGTTGTATCAGTACCAATGATGACAGCACAAGCTTATTCAGTGGCTGTTGTTAAGGTTAAAGATAATGCAGATGTAGAAAAAATTAAGCAAGAGATGCTAGATAATATTGATATGAGACGTTGGATTTGTGTTTCTGCAGAACAATTATATATTACTAATAGTGGTAATGTAATATTCTCTGTGATGGCTGATAAAGATATTGCTAAGGCAGTATATAATGATTTTAAAAAATATGTAAATAATAATATTGGAAAAGAATTAGAAAAATCGAATGATGAAGAAAATATAGAACTTCCGCCAGAAATGCCAGCAGCAGAATAATGTAGCACCTTTTAAGGTGCCTTTTTAAAAGGAGGATAAAATGTTATTTACTAGTATTAGTTTTTTATATTATTT
>OKSD01003086.1_pt1 | contig 13229 bp, 9 predicted proteins | sample 1601221 | NCBI WGS metagenome assembly OKSD01 (sample SAMEA3541550, study PRJEB24748) | human gut metagenome | biome: human gut; feature: human-associated habitat; material: faeces | place: China | collected 2012
TTCCTTTCCATTCCCGTACTTTCTCCATGTTACTGTTTACAATGACCTGCAGCACAACATCCGCAAGATCCTTTTCCCTCTCTGCAAATGCACCGACCTCTAACAAATATTGCCTCATCAGAAAAACAGTTCAGAGCAAATAAAATAAAATTTCCTGTTTGCATACTCTCCAAAAAGAGGTATTATATAGAAAAACACAGGAGGTATTCAAATGAAAGCACATAAATATTGGTCCCTTGGTGCATTGGCAACCATGATCGGAACTATCTATACCGGCTATAAAAATATGAAATCAGCTCACAAATATTTTGCCTGCAGTTCTCTTCTCTGCATGATTATGGCTATCTACTCTGGTCATAAAATGCTTTCTGCAAAATCCAGGAAAAAGAAAGACTCTGTTTCTCAAGAATCCGCAGAATAATTGAAATTATAGATGTTTTTACCCATACATACTACATGGCTTTACAAAATGATTTTATACCGCAGGGATTACATAACCAGCCTGTTTCATTTCTTTTGTAAAGTCATCGACAGACATTCCTGCTTTTTCTGCACCAACTTCCACTGTAATGATTCCATCCTTTACCAAAGTTGCATATGCACGAATCTGGCCTTCACGCTGACCTTCCACGCGTTCTTCATTCAATTCATCTGCCATTAAAACACGTAATGCCTCACACATTGTCTGTTCACTTCCTTTCCATTTTTGCACTTTCTCCATGTTACTGTTTACAATAACCTGAAGCACAACATCCGCAAGATTCTTTTCCCTCTCTGTAAAAACGCTAACTTCCTGCAGATACTTCCACATCAGCGGTTCATCCAAATTGTCAGTCAGTGCCTTGAGCTGTACATGCAAATCCATATCCAGTTCCGATGATGCAATGATCTGCACCGGGAACATCACACCACTGACATAACATTTTTTATTTTGCAGTCCCTCTTTACTTTTACAACCGTACAGTCAATCTGCAAGGGTTTCTCCGTAAGCTGGAACTCATCGGTAAATTCCAGATTTTCTGCATCCTCCAGCAGTTCCAGGCGCAAGGCTGAACAGAATGCCGGATGCCACTGCAGCTTTTGGGACTTTTTCTGATTCTTCTGTTGATTTTTCGTTTGTTCTTTTTCCAAATGTTCTCCTTATATTATATGTGGTTTTTGCTTTTATTTCAACGCACAAAAATTGCAGACTGTTAAACCCTGACCGTCAATCTCCGACCGTCAAAACCTGACTGTTAAAACCTGACCGTCAAAGGCACATTAAAGTCCACATCTTTCACTTATACAACAAAACAAATGGGATTTCTGGCAGAAACTGCCACTGAAAAAAGATATGTTTACCATAGCATATCCCCACCTTCCTGGCAAGGAAAACTTTACGTATACTGCATATATGTAATTGCAAAACGTATTCTACCTGTGACCATCATAAAAAAGACACACAATGCGATACTCTCTCACATTGTGTGTCTTTTCTTAAATCCCCATACTAATCAAGCAAAAACAAATTCTGGGATTCCATTTTCACAGTAGTTTTTCCCACTCTTGGTGTTCCATCCGGATTTTTGGACTTATTGTTATAAATTTCAAAAACAATATCCCCTTCCTTCTTTTTGTTTTCCCCTGTCGTATCATAAATAAAGTAATACTCACCCATATTTTTCAGGTTTTCAAACACATATTTTTTAGGATTCTCCTTTGTTGCTTTTCCCTCAATCACCGTTCCGTCTTTTTTATAAATTTTATCTACGTAAGTTCCATCTTTGTATTGGATCGAACAGGTCAGCTTCGTTCTGACGGTATTCAGTTCGACCGGGCTGAAGCGGATTTTTTCCTTAGTACCGTCAAGGTTATTTCCATATTCTTTCATCCAGTTCATCTTATACACCAGATTCGGATCACTTCCATTTCCGGACTCCTCTTTTAAAAGCTCCGCCTCTTCATTCAGGATCTCGACCATTGGTGGCTCATATGTGGTACGGTATGCGGCAATCATCGTATTAATGAAAAGTTTTGCCTCCATATCTCCATCTACCGTAGAATGACCTACTCCGGAATAAAAAACATTTCCCTTACTGTAAATATAGTAATTATTGGCGGCATCATTCGGGGAAGCCCCATAGGTGGCACCGGTTCCATCTCCGTTTGAAGCCGTACCCGCCCATGCACACGGATCTCCGTTCTCATTATCCGAAAGACAGTACCAGACCGTAACTTCCGGATCTTCCATGTCCAGCTGATACCACTGCCCATGCGTTGATGCAATTTTGAGTGTTTCGTCAATTTTAAACGGATATTCCGTAATCTGTCCCGTATTCGTCTTCGTTGCACGCGTTGTCAGGTCATTATTATTGTTAAATCCTGTCAATTTCACATTATCGTTACTCACGCCACAGATATATTCATCATTTTTATAACTTCTGATCATATACCGGTATGGGATGATCTGATCCGTATTTTTCTTTTCCCATCCCAGACGTTTCATGGCATAGTAAGTAAATCCCTGGGTATTACCAAGTGCCGTTGTAGAAAGTGTACCGTTGCTGCCAACGGTTGTCTGGGTCATTGTATCATACTTATGTTTCGCCTGATAAGCCAGCAGTTCCTTTCGTTCGCTCTCGGTCAGTTTCCCACTCACAGCCTTATACCGGTTCATTCCCATGACATCACGCAGATATGTATTGGCAGAATATCCGAAATCCCCACTGTGCACATTATGCATAGAAGTAAAATCATGCGTAAACAAAACACTTTTTCCAGAGGCGATAAAATATTTCAGGAAATCAATCGCACCGTTTTTATTCGACATATTCACCTTATGGAACGTATCGCCAAATCCCAGAATAAACATATTGTATGTATGATACAGTTCCTTTTGTTTTTTCGACATTTTAACTGGATTTTCGTTTCCTTTTTGGGCTGAAATATCCCTGGAATAATCATACACAAATTTCTCCCCGAAATAATTCTTCTGAAAATCAGAAACCGTAGTCGTTACCACGGAAATTTTATAATCATTCAATGCATTATAATATTTCGTAAACAGCGTATTTTCTTCCAGATTCAGATACCCCTTATTATTAGTATCCGTATCCGGCATAATCTGAAGCACCTTAATCTCCCGTTTCTGTCCGGTCTGGTTTTTTGCAACCGAGCAGCCGGTATGTGTAAAATGAATGTCCGGATTATCCTTGCGGTATACAACAATCTTCCACTGGATCAGCCCAAAGTACAGTTTGGAAAGTTTTACCGGTGTAATGTTCTGTTCCCCGTCTCCTGCCGTAAAAACATCTCCCTCATAATAAACTTCCCCTGTATCATCCGAATCATCCGCATCCCCGGAGCCATCCACATCTGCCAGCCCCTCTTCAAATTTACCATCCTGATTCTGGTCAATATAAACTTTACACTGATACTGTGCGGATGGCACATCCGTCACCTGAAAACCAAAATCAAGTTTTGATCTGCCAAAACCGTCCACATCCAGATAATTTGCCTGACTGTCATCTACGGAAACAGACGTATCATTTTTCCCCCCAGACGAAGTCGTTCCCTGATATTCATTTGGCAGTTTTGTAAACGTAATTTTCGGACAGACCTCTTTTACCTTTGCAATCAGCCCATTGGTATCTGACGTCTGGTAAATGGTTTTCTTTTCCTTCTTACTCTCCCTGACCAGATCTGCAAGGTTTGAACCGGCATCTATTTTATCGGACAGGCAATAGAGATCATCAACCGCAACAACCGGATAACCGGCATGTAAAAAGTTCTCCAGTTCCGCTTTCTTAATCTTTGTAATGTCATTTCCCGGGAAACGGAGTGTCGTATCCTCTATAACATTATTTCCGCTTCCAGCCCACAGGAACTTGACCGAACGGCTTATGCCGTCTGACCTGCTATACTCTGCACTGGTCATTTTATCTCCGGTATGGAAATATATTTTTCCATTCATGGAAGTATCATTCCACACCGTCTGATTCTCTTTGATCCATTTCACATTGCCATCTGCATCTTTATAGGTTACATCCTTTTCTACCAGATTGTAAGCACCCTGATCCAGCCCAAGATAAATCATGTTGTACTTGCTGTTTAGATCCTCCGTGGAACCAATAAACTCTGCCGTAGTCATATGGGTAATCTTAATATCCCCGATAAAATTCGGAATCATAAGCTGGATATAACTTTTTTTCAGCGAATATCCGTTCTTTCGGTCATAGCATGGCTCAATATCCAATATCCGCAGTTCTCCATCCACATGATCCTTTGATGTTTTATATCCGAGAATATAACGGACTGCATCTGCCGGTGTCGCTTTGGGATCATTTCCCGTAAATTCCTTAAAATCCGTAAACTTAGAATTCGGATCCGATGCTGGAACCGTCCCCGTGCCAAATGCCTGTGTGGAAGTTGTATCCCCTTTAAACACAAACAGTCTGCCATTTAAATATCCCTGATTTTCATCGGTAGAAATATTTCCGGCAGTCATATACTTCTCCCATTTATCCTGCTTCGTCCAGTAATGGTACCAGTTCTCGCCGATCACACGTCCATCCACATCGGACGGAAGAAATGTAAACATAGACCAGTATGTCTGCGCATCGCCCGTCTGTGCAGTAAACACACCAGTCTCAACTCCATTAATTTCTTTCTTTTGAATCAAGGCATCTTCTCCATCCAGATACAACCGCTGAAACAGTTCAGAATCCATGGAAAACAGCATGACTGCCAGTTTATACATATTATTGTTATAGCCCGTATCGGTATAAGTATAAATGGTTGGATTCATATTCCAGTCCAGAATATGAAACGTAACCGATTTTCCCCCACTTAAAGATCCCTCTGTATTTATATACACCCCGGAATCCATAAAAATCGGGGCATAGTTCTCCTCCTGATTGATCTTCTTATACATTTTCTTGACAACATCCCAGCTGATATCTTTCGATCCATTAAATCCATTCGTATACGAAGAAACAGACGAATGCTTTCCGTACCTGTTGTGTTTTTTCCAGATCTCTCTGATATTATCACCCCCGGAATGTACCTTTGGGGAAACCACATACAGATCCGCATAATCTGCCCATTCCGGCCGTGCATTCAGCTCTTCCGGTGTAATCGTTTTAATAATCACCGAATAATTGTCTGCTTCCTCCTGTGTTTTACAGCCGATACTGTCCTTTAAAAAATAATCATTGTTTTTATATAGATAGTAATTCTCTGTTACATTGATATTATCCTTTGATTTATCACCGGTACTTTTTCTTTTTGTATAAATCCGGTCGCCCTCATTGGTAAGTTCACGATCCGTCTTTTCATCAAATGTCTGATCTTTATCATCCGATTTTTCGAAATCATTTACTGTATGCCAGATAATATTTCCATGATCCTGTCTGACAAACGATAAGCTTTCATTTCCGTCTTCCCCTTTTACGATTTTTTGGACAAACGTACCTTCCCCATCTTTAACGCGCTCATAGTATCCGGTATATTCTGCATCTTTCATGCCATCCTCACAGACACGCATATTTCCAGAATATTTTGAAATGTCCCCTTCTGGCTCATCCGGGAAAAAATAAGCCGTTTTCATTTCACATTTTGCACCGGTTATTGTTTTAACCGTATTAATATCAGCATTTCCATAACGCATATCTTCGACATTTACCGGTTCACATCCACTGATCTGGTATCCAAACTCTGCGTATTCTTCATAAGGCACAATTTCAAGAATCAGAAACGGATTTTCCTTGGTTCCAAGCTTTGCCGCTGCGGCATTCGCATCGTAAATGTTGCGCTTCGACTCCGGAATCTGCTCTATCTGGTCAACGACTCCTCTTGTCATCACCGGAAGTTTTTCATCCGCCTTTAATTTATTCCGGTACCCGACAACTCCAAGACAGACAACAAGCACCCCCAGCATGCAGACTGCGGATGCAATTCTTTTATTCCTGCTTCCATTATTTTTTTTCTGCCGATGCCATCTTACCATCTTCAATACGAACGCCCCTTCCTTACCTGAGTACATTTCTCAGCTTGAATTCATTTTGTATCGTATACTTCTGTTCCAGATATTGCATATCAAAAGAAACCGCAACGGATGCCTTTTCCGTGGAAGCATTTACTGTGCCGGTAAATGCCGTAACATATTCGCCGATCAGATGTTCCTGCACCTCATCCGTAGCTGCAGAAATCACCGTTGTATCGGTTTTTGGATCTGCCACAGCCATTTTCTTTGTATATAATTTCTTTCCACCTGCAGAGATCCAGATCACCCGCTTGCTTGCAGCCTCCGGGGCTGCGGCACCTGCCGGATTGGTTACCGACGGGGTGTTCGGAATCGTATAAATGGCGATCCCACGGACACCGGACACGGATGGGTCAAGTTCCTCCACCCGGTTTCCTTCCATCACCCACATGCCGATCTGCTCCATCAGAATCTGTGACTCCGACTGCAGATCAATCTGCGCAGACGCGTGGTTATAATTTTTGTGCGCCATTCCAAGGAAAAGCGTTGCAGCGCCTAAAATAACCGTTGAAATTGCAATCGCGATAATCAGTTCCACAAGCGTAATTCCCCTATGATCGTTCGGCACACTGCCACCCCCTTTAAAAAGTTACTGCTCCATAAAATGCCTGCCGGTATCCTTCACCAGCCGGATTGTGTATGCCGGGACACCATCAATATAAATGGCATTCACATTTGTACAATCGTCATAAAATGCCGTTTTCTTATAGGCAATCTTAATAAATGTCCCACCGGCACCCGGTTCTGTCAGTTCCTCCCCGGTGCTGCTGTCCTTACGGATTTTAATTGTATTATTACACAGCTTCGTCCCGTCAGATGTCAGCTTTGTATCGTCAAAACTGCCCAGATTATCGGACAGGACACGCGTATAATATCCATTGTCCAGCTTGTAAATATACAGATAAGAACTGCCGGCTTTGCTCATCGTCCTGACCTGAAGCGCATCCAGCGAAGCATCCAGCGTCCTTACCACTTTCTGCGTATTGGCATAGTGCAGATGCCCGATCATCATGACAGACGTGCTTGCAAGAATGCCAATAATCGCAATAACGATAATGATTTCAACGAGCGTAATTCCATTCTGCCCCAAAAGTTTTCGTTTCTTCATTGGCACACCCCTTACCCGTTCTTCTTCCAATTATCATAGTTCAAATAAGAATCCAGATCAAGGTTTCCGGAAATATTTGATGCCGCAAGGGAAGAACAGCCTTTGAAAAACTGGGAAAACAGCGGAGTATCCCGTTTCTGGTCCTCGGTAAACAGCTGGGAAACCAAAAGCTTGTTTCCCCGTACCGAAGCATTGGAATCAAAAGAGATCACCCCACCGGAAATAATCATTCCCTCAAACTGTCCGGACACCCTGACATCCCCGGTTGCAATGACAATTCCCTTTGTAACCGTAGCTGGAAGTGCATAAGTTCCGGCATTTTCAATCAGGTATACATCCGCAGCCGGGGAATACACCGTTTCCGAAGCCGTCGGGGATGCCTTGTGTTTCTCCACCTCTGTGGTAAATGCACTCCGGTCAATCAGATAGTCAAACAGCGGATTTACCGTTTTGTCAATCACTTCATGCCCACTGGCATCCGTAGATGTCAGACGGACATTGTCTTCGGTCACTCCCTGCCCCTGATCCGTCAGTCCCAGTTCCAGCGACTTATAGCGCACGGCAAGCTTCGAACAGTACTTCCAGTATAACCCACTGCTGTCTTTCCAGTTGTCCGGCGCAATCGTATACGTTCCAACCTCCAGCATATCTGCAGAAGCCGCCCGTTTTAAAATGTCCCCGGAAAACGTCATAATCGTATTGGAATCCACAATCAATGCATCCTCATCCAGATAGATATTGGCATACTGTGCCGTTTTCCCCTGATTGTTCACATAATAATCGGAAAAAAAGTCATTCGCAGACTTCTCCGAATTAAAATTCAGGTAATAATAGACCCCACCCGGAAAATAATAGGGAACCACCTGCCGGCTGCTGTTTAAATATCCTTTCAGCGTACTTTCACTGATTCCGGTATATGCCGCATACTTCTTTTGATCCAGACTTTTTCCATCTCCTGACACATATTCCAGTGGAACATAATATGCCAGCTGGTTCGTCCGCGCGGAGATGGACTCGCCCATCAGAATATCCTCGTTACTGGCATCGAGCTTTCGTGAAATAAACGTCCGCCCTGCCAAAAGCAGGTAATTCAGCCCTTTGATATCCAGATGGCTGCTTTTTCCATTGACCATCATGGCACTGCTAAACTCCGCCTTTTTCGCAGAATCCGGATCCTGTGCACCATAATTTTTCTGGAAATTATAGCCGTAATAATTGCCCTGCAAAGTCACGGAACTCCCCCTGCCAGCCAGTTCCAGATCATCCGCCACATACATATTTCCGTTCATATGGATAGAGGAAGCACCGTTTGTCCCGGCAGACGATGTCTTTATATTTTCTGCCCAGATCGAGGAACCACCGTCCCCGACCGTCAGGTCTGATCCGCTCTCCGTCACGATATCCCCGCGTGTAAGAATCGTCTTCCCCTTGATCGTACCGTTTCCTCCCGTGGACGCATAAATTCCGTCTGCCCCGGCATACACACTGCCATCCACTGTCACATTCTGTGCCCCGATGTTGATCTGTCTGTCGGCTATCAGCGCATAACGCATAAACTCCTGCACCTGCCCCCTGCCGGAGAAATTCATCTTCGGGGTGGAAAACACAAGGTCGGTTTTGATCGTTGTCTCATAATCCTGTGCATCTTTATACCGGATCTGCACACCCTTTAACGTAAACGTCCCTGCGCCGTAATCCACCTCATATTTTGGATCTGCGGCAGGGATATAACATCCCTGGTCTGCGGCTTCTTTGATGCAGCTTTTTACCGTATCCGTATCATAGCCGGAAACCCGGTATGCCACATTACCGGAAGCGTCCATGGTATCCGACGCACCAACTGCCGGATCTGTATGGTTTTCTGCAAACTGCTTCTGCAGCCCGTCCATATATCTGGTGGCAAATACTTTCTGCACATCCCCGCCGGAAGCAGAATACGTCAGGTAATTTTCAAGGACATCCGCATACGCTTTCTCCAGTGACTGCTCTGCAAGTTCCCTTGCACCGGCACGCAGATTATCCATCAGTTCATCCGCACTGTAGAAATTTTTCTTCGTGCCGCGTTCCACTTCCTTCATCTCAATATTGACAATCGTAATCTTCGTGATCACCACGGCAATCAGGCTTACCACAACCATCAGAACCAGTACGGCAAGCAGGGAGGCACCACGGTTATCCTGTTTGAACCGGTTTCCTTTCATCGCTACTCTCCTTTCGACGTGCTGACCGTAATATAACGGTACTTTTCCTTATCCGGATTGTTTCCGCCCTTGCCTTTCTTATATACACGGACCGTCAGATCGACCTTTCGCACTCCCCCGCTGCTTGCCACCAGAGGGGCAACCGACCCAGCCGGCAGCTTAAAGCTGTCCTGATAAATTGCTCCCTTGTTGGTCACCGCAGCCGGGTCATCCGGATACGACTTGTTGCCAAGGTTTGATGCCACAGACGGCATCGGGCATCCCTGCGGCAATACCGTCATCTTATAATCCGGTCTGATGCTGTTGACATCCGCAATATTCTGGCATACAAACACCAGCTTGGGATTCACACCGGCAGCGTATGCAACCTCCATCGTATCGCTGTCCTGTGCCACATGGTACATAAGATAAATATGCTCCACATCACGGATATCTTCCTCTGCAAACTCATTACATTCGTATACTTCCGAAGGATCTATGCCCAATACCTCATCGCCTGTTTCCCCACATGTATAGCTGCATGCCACCCGGACATGCGTGCTGTCTGCCGTGACCGAAAATTTCCGCTTCATCTTCGCCTGCAGTTCACTATCCCCAAGCGGAAGCGTCCCCGGATGTGCAGCGGCATATGTCATATTTTTTTCCGAAAAATACGTCATTGCTTCCTGCAGCTGGTTATGTTCCAGTGCCACAACATCTTTTGTGTCATCGATCCCTTCGATCTGTGGGATATTGGTGTCATTTTCAGCTGCAGCCGTACTGACGGAAACCTCGACATCATACGCCCTGCCGGAAGTGCCTGCCGATGCGTAGTACACATTCTCCGCCTGAAATGCCGGTGCCGGGGCAGCCGCCGGAGTCTCACTGAGCAGGGTGTAGCCCTTTCCTTCCAGATAGGGAACACGAAAGCCTGTCCCCACATCCTTGATCTGTGCCAGTTCTTTTTGGTTTTTTAAATCCTCCAGCACTTCCTGCGCCAGATTGGTTGCGTGCTGTTTGTCCGCCATCATCGCATTGTACTTCATGGACTGCGTAAAATAAGACAGCAGCGGAATGGAAATAATGGCAAGAATTGCCATGGCAAGGATGACTTCCAGCAGGGAAAATCCACCATTGTTATTCGGTTGTCTCTTCATCTGCGGACCTCCTTCCCATCCGTTTTACGGTGCAGTTTCAAGCGATGTGCTTCTGCCAAAAATACTCATCACACCTTTTGACATATTCGGGAATACCGGTGGAACATACTCTTTTCCAGTGTTCTCCAGATAATACATATTCAGTGTCATCTCCCCGTTTAGTTTTCCGGTGGAATCATCATAATTTGCCGTAAACTGTGAAATCGTTGTACGATCCTTAAAATTGTTGACATAAGCGATCATTTCCTTTAACCCGGCATAGCCTGCCTCATAGCGGATACCGATAGAGGCATAATATCCCCGGACCTCTTTTTGCTCTGGTCCTGCCGTTTCCTGTTCTGCTGCATCTGCCCCCTGTGTGCTCTCTTCACTCTGGCTTTCGGATGCAGAAGATGCCTCTGCATCCGGTGCGGTAGTGGAAGAAGCATCCGTTCCTGCAGCCGTGTCCGTGCCATCGGTCTGCACATCCACAGCAAGCGGCTGGTTCATGGTAAACGTAATGTCCGTAATATGGAAATCGCTGCTGTTATCCTCATACGCCTGTAACGACTCAATGGCCTTCTCGGTTGTCATTGCCGAAGGATACATACCGATAATCGTCTTCTGCTTTTTCACCATCCGTTGGATATTTTCTTTTACCTTCGGAAGACCTGCCTCCATCTGTTCCATCTGCTGCACTTTTGCCTGATCGGCCGTATTCTGCTCTTCAATCTTTGCTGCCTTGCTCATTCCCTTACTGAAAATAAAGAAATACGAACATGCCACTATGACAATCGCACAGAAAATGAGCAGCAGCCGCTTGTCGGAATCTGAAATTTTAATTCTATTCATTGGTCTGCTCCTCTCCTTCCACGCTGTCTGTATCGGTATCGGCATCGGTATCCGCAGACGGAACCGCTTCTTTTATGAGATGCCCGTCCTCCCCGAGAAATGCACCGGTATAATAAGCATTTAACGTATACGTCCACGTCGCCGTGCCGCTGTCTTCATCAGACTCCTCCGACATGGACGGAATCGAAAGATTTTCAAGCAGCGTCACATCCGCAAAATTCAAAAGCATCTGTCCGACCGTAACTTTTCGGTCTGCCTCCATATTCAGCGTTACCAGCGAACCATCCGTCTGGATACTTTTTACATGGATGGTTGTCGGAAGTTCATTTTCCATCTGCATGATCAGCGGATACAACTGCTCATTTTTCGTGATGGTGGCAAGATCCAGTTTCTCATACACCTGTTCCTCCGCCTGTACCCGCGCGTAATCGTCATACGTCTCCTGCACATAGGAAAGATCATTGATCCGTTTGGTCAGGCTGCGGTGCTCACGATAAGCCAGCAGCTGACGCACACCAGAACCGAGAATCAGCAGGACACTTACCAGTACTGCCCCCGCCAGAATCACATATGCCGTGTGCAGGTCGTTCATTTTGGAATCTGCCACAAGCATGTCCTTTGGCCTGGCATCAATCGGATGAACCGCCGCACCGATGACCGAAAGAAAACCGACAGCCGTTGCCGCCTTCGGTCTCGTCCCGGAAGATGCCGCATCCGGTGTTACCATCCCCTCAGCCGCCTTATTTTTTCCGCTCCGTAAATCAATGACCTTCGTGAAATCAATTTCCTGCAGCGGAAGCGGAAGCTCCTGTGCAAACAGTTTGTGCATGCCTGCAAAACGGGAACCATCGCCAACCAGATAGACATTCCCGACAAATTCCTGTTTGACCTGGTTCTGATAATACTCAACCGCCGTGTTTGCAATGCGCAGATGATACCGCAGGGACTCTGCCAGATCCTCATATGCCTCTTCTGCCAGAGCCTGCTGGCGCTTCATCTCCTCCTGGTTTCCCATCTCCGGAACCGTCGGACGGTTGTATATCACATTGTGTTCTAAAAGAAAATCAAGTGCTTTCTCCTCATCGTCAATGCCAAGCACCGGATGGTCGATCACTGCCGTGATCGTAGCTCCATAGCCATACGGTGTCACACGCTGAAAGACCAGTTTTTTATTTTCCAGAATACTGATGACCGTTGCCTGTTCTTCCAGCTGCACGACCACGGCATTTTCCAGAAAACTGTCACATAAAAGCTGTACCGTTCCGTTTCCGATATAGTCAAACGTCTCCACCTTAAGCCCTGCCAGCTCGGCAAAGGTCACATAGTTGTTTAAAAGATTATCCGGAATTGCAACGAGAAGCAGCTTAAGCATCTTCTTTCCGTCTTCTTCCTCCACGTCCATCTTGCTGTAGCTGATGGTGTAATTGCTCACATCCATCGGGAAGTAATCACGGATCTGTGCCTCAATAATTCCCATGATCTTATTGTCCTTGACAAACGGGATCATGACCTCGCGGGTAACGACCTTAGAGGAGGAAAGGGTAAATACAACTTCCTTCTCATGGATATCGTGTCTGCTTAGTTCGGTCTTTAATGCCGATGCAAACGCTTCTTTGTCGCGGATATAGCCATCTTCCACCGCATGTTCCGGGGTGCGGAACGCAAACGCTTTATGTACCGGTGGATTTTTCTTGCGGTAATCGGCCAGTGCGACTTTTGTCCACCATACACCGGCCTCAATACTTACTACTCTTTTGACCATTTTCATTTTCTCCTTTATATTTTCTAGCAGTTGTGCTGGAAAATGTATGAAAGACAATTATCCCCCGCTCATATTCTCTTCGGGAAGAGGCTGTAAGAATTTTGGCGAAAGATTTTGCGTGCCGGACGCGACCGGACGACATTCGCCATCCGGGCTCATGTCGTCCTTT
>OKSD01003094.1_pt1 | contig 13197 bp, 14 predicted proteins | sample 1601221 | NCBI WGS metagenome assembly OKSD01 (sample SAMEA3541550, study PRJEB24748) | human gut metagenome | biome: human gut; feature: human-associated habitat; material: faeces | place: China | collected 2012
GGAGAGCTTGTCCCGCCATTCCAGAAAATCCAGAGATACGGCATTGCTGATGGTTTCCGTGACCCAATTCAAAAGCCCTTGCTGGCTGAGAACGGGCTTATCCAAAGGAATGAGCGGTGCAAGTCGCAAATCCGGCGTGGCTGCAAAATAGCGCGGCGTGGGTTGCTTCAGAATGAGCAGCACAACCACCGCAATGCACACAATGAGTACGAGCACCAGCCCCACGGCCAATTTCATGGCGCGTTGGTACTGCGACCGATACCAGCCCAAACCGCCAATGATGGTTTCGGCGGTGTAGGTCGGAGGCGGGCTTTCGCTTGCCTCTGCCATTATTTCTGCCGTTTCCGAAGGCTGTGCTGCCTGCACATCTTCCGGTAAAGGTTTTTTCTTTTTGAACCAGTTCATATGCCCCTCGCTTACCGCAGACCGAGTTCATCCAGACCAGTAGTCTGGTCAGAGCCAAACAGAGTGGCCGAACCGGAACCAAGAAACTCTCCGATACCAAGAGCCAGAGCACCAATGACTACCTTGGCAACACCGGGTGCGTAGTTGCCCGACTGACCAGACTGGCTTTTGCTGGCCTTATAAAGGTCAATACAACCCCAAACCCCCATGCCCGCTCCGGAGGCAAAACCCGCCATTGTAACGCCCTTGGCTACCCCCTTGGCACTGTCGGCCACGTTCTGGCCGATGTCGCCAAAGGTTACGGCAGCCAGGGCCAACTCTGGCACGAGAAGCCATACAGCGGCGGCAGACAGAGCCGCTGCTGTGAAGCGGACAGGGGAAACAGCTTCAAGAGAAAAACAGGTTTTCATACAATTCTCCTTATTTACCCGATGATTTTTGCGATGGTTGTTTGCACATCACCGCCCAGCGTGGCTCCGATGCCGCGAAGGAAGGTGACGAGGTTGACTGCGATAATGCCGCCGAAGAGATGCACGATGCAGCGGCTCAAGTTCATGCTTTGGTTGGGAGTATCTCTGAGCAGACACAGCCCCCGGATGATGCCAATAATGCCCACCGTGGCGATGCCATAGACAGCGAACTGAATGTAGACAGAGCCCGGCGATGCCGGAGGCGAATAGCTCAAGGTCTGTTCCGAAGTCTGGTTGAAAACGGTCATGGCGAGAGAGTCCATGAGCGCCGGGATGTTCAGGAGCAGGACAGCAGCCCACAGTGACCAGACGGCGGTACTGCGGTTGAAACGGTGCTTATGGCTAATGCTCTGCGCCAGCGATACCATCGCAAAGGCAATGCCGATGAGGTAGGCCAGCACAATGACCACGGGCCACCATTGCTGCAAATGCGGAATGACGTTGGCGACGTAATTCTCCATACATCACCTCGCCTTCACGTTGAGCACAAGAATGCCCACCGCCGTACCGCTTTCAAGGTAGACCGTGGGAGGCCGCTCGAAGTTCTTCTCGAATATCTTCCCGGCCTTTTCTCCCACCTTGCCCGCCGCAATCCAGGCCTGATCCGCAGGGCTATAAGTGTTCCAGACCATCTGATCCGTGGTTTGGCCGTTCATCCCGCCGTAGATGGTGCTTTGTGAACCGCTGTAGCGTTTGGCGTTGGACAGACCTTCCAGAAAGGCCGTGGCAATAAGCCCTCCCCAGCGGCTGAAGAAATGTGTATCCACCGAAGAGGCCACAGAGGCTTCAGACGTGGCCGGGTCAACCGCATAGCCCTCAATCTGGGCATCCGAACCATCCGGCAGAATGACTCTGGTGAAGGCGAGTACCAGCCGTTCTTCAAAACGCTGAAACTTGCCAAGAAGACGTGCATTTTTGAGCTTGCCCGAAGCCACCGTGGCCATGACGGCAGAGGGAACGTCAGAATTTACGCCAGTGTCGATGACGGCGTAGAGAAGATCGCCAGGCTTCAAAGTCAGAGTGTTGGATACCGGTGACTCCCCATCGCTGGACACAAACGCAGGGGCAGGGAGGGGCTTGTCCTTGGAAAAATCATGCACAAAAACGACTTTTCCCTGTTCCACAGATACCGAGGATAATTTGGCATCCAGAGCCGCTAGGTCTTCCAACATCCTTTTTTGCAGGGTGTTGTCCGTGCGCGGAGCCTGTACAGGAGCCACACGCGGAGGCGTGACCGGCGGGGGAGGCGGGGGTGTGTCTTGCTTTCGTGTTACTGCCGGGGTTTTGGTGCCCACAGGCGTGGGAATAAAGCTCTCGCCCGCTGCAAGGGCACTGTTGGCCTTTTGTTGGTCGTGAGCTTCCAGCTTTTTGTTGTACTCTTCCGAGCCTTCACCGCCCGCTTGCCCTTTGACGGAATCCGTCCGGGCCGAGGCCAGCGTGGCCGAAGCCGAAGGCTTTTTCGGCGCGAACAGCACCATGTAGCCCACCGCAAGGACAACGGTCACAGCCACTCCCAAAAGGGCGAACATGACGAAACGGCGTTTCTTTTCCGTGCTGGTGACGCTCATAGCTTCACCTCCCCATTCGCCTTGCCGGGTTCCCGGTCTTTCAGCACCAGAGTCTGCATTGTGCCGCCCACGGAGAGCATGATCCGTGACGTAACAGGCACCTCGTAGCACTTCATGTTGCCCGCGCCGTTGACCACCGCCGTCCAAGCAGGCCACATCATGCTGTGACTGGTGCGGACGTAGTGATTTGCGCCGAGCTTCCAGACCTGCACCTTGTCCGGCGTGGGTTCCATGCGCACGCGAACGGCCCCTGCTGGCGGCACATGATCCAGAAAGGCTAACATGGAGGAGTTCACGGTTTCCTTGATGTCCTCAATGACCGGCACTTTGGCGCGTGGGCCATGCTGGGAAATCTGAAAGAGCACCAGGGCGTCCGCCTTGCGCTCTGGCCCGTGCACAGAATCCGATTCCAGCCGGATGACCAGCGGAATGTCCTGTTTCTCCATCGTGACGACCAGGGTTGTGGTGCCGTAGGCCTGTATGGGAGTGATGTTCAACAGATTGCCGTCCGGCAGTTCAGGGCGCAGAACTTGGAAAAACGAAGGCCCACCGTTGGTGACGGAAGTGATGGGCCAGGGCTGCCCCGTGGAATCGTGGATCAGTAGCGAGGTGGCAATATTGGCCGTGGTGAACACCCGCACCGGCGCACTGCCAGGTTCCAGCGACACCCGCGCTGTACGCGAGGCCAGTGAAGGCGACACCGGCAGCAAAGCCCGCTCGCGCTGATCCGACCGCTCCCGGTACTCCTGAATCTGACTGTCATCCAGCGGCATCATCTGACGCAGGCTTTCTTGAAACAGCGTTTGGGCATCGGGCTTTTTGCCTTCCTGGGGCAAAGCAGCCGTAACGGCAGGCGCAGCTGGAGTTGGAGGCACAGCCGGGGTAGCCGTGACAGGAGCAGCCGTTGCAGGCCGCTGGGCATCCGCTTGCCCCAGGACAATGCCCTGTTGCCCGATGACGGGGGCAGGTGGTGCCACAGGCACAGGCGGCTGTTCCGCCGCCCAGGCCATGCTTCCCCAGAGCAGCATAAGTAGTGCCGGGAGCAGACGAAAAATGTGTTGTCGTTTCACTGAAATCTCCTTGGTTTGCAATCGTCACATGGCTCTGGCCAGGGCCGGAGACACAGGCTGTCGTGAAAACATTGGGTGATGCGGCAAGAGCGCACCGAAGGCGGTGAGCTTGTTGCCTCGTGGCAAGGTGAACGATCCCAACGCGGTCTGTGCCGTGCGTTCCGGCACGGCAGGTTTTCGCCATGCCGCTTCTTCGCAACGCCGCTTGAAGGCTTGCAGAAACTCGACAATGCCAAGCTGGTTGTCGGCGGGTATGTCCGCAGGCGTGGGCGCACGATGCGCACTGTGCAGGTACATCCACAGGCCAAAGGCCATTGGCCTGAGCCAGGGCTTGTCGTAAATTTGAAATTTCTCGGCAAAGGCATCAAAGCAGGGCCTGAGTGCTTCCCGCTCTTTGTCCTGTACAGTCTTGCGGTTTTCCTCTTCGCGCTGCATGGTCTGAAGCGCGTCCGCAGCACGTTGCGCTGTTTCAGTCTCCTTCGCTGCCGCCATCACAGAGGCGTCCAACCACCGCTGCCCACGCAGCCAGTTGCTCATCTGCGGCACAAACCGTCCTTGTTCACGTTGCCAGGTCTCCAAGGTCATGAAATGCCGGATGCTGGATTCAATCCGAGACAAAGGCGGTAACAAGCCCTCTCGCTGGAGACGCAGCCAGGCAGAACGGGCAAGGCCCTTGGCCTCTTTTTTGGGATAGAGCTCCCACGCTCTTTCAAAATCAGAGACAGACACACCCCCGCCCCCTGACACGGAAGGTAGAGGCGAGGGCGCACCATCTGGCAACGCAGAACGCACGGGGGGTAAGGGGGGATTTTGTATTTCTCTTAGTTTGTTAAGAGTATTTATGTAGCCAACTTTTGGCTGTGGGCAGGCAGAGTCTGCCTGACGGCAGGTAGGCTTTGCCGCCTGAGAGTCAGATTTTGTTGCCTCTGAGCTGTTCCCTTTCATGTGGGCCGGTTCCAACATATAATAAACGGATGAGCGGTATTGCTCACGCCGAACATGCACGAGCTTGATTCCTACCAGCTCGGCCAGGTACTTCTTAACGCTGCTCACGCTGCACGAAAGCCGAGCGGCCAGCTTGGCCTGGGAGGGCCAGCAGCGGTCGTTGTCCGAAGCGTAATTGCACAGCAGGGCATACATAATTTTGGCTCCAAAACTGATTGACGTTTCCAACACAAATTGCGGTAAAATCGGCCCGTGAATCCTTCCTCTTGGTGCAAATGTCTGCATGGTTCGCGCTCTCTTCCCCAAACGGGGCAGGCCGAAAAAAGACAAAAACAAGCAGACTCGATGCACTTGACAAAGAGGAACCTTTCGGTTTAGTGTCATCTCACTGCATAGAGAGATTTCACTCTGCTGATAAGCCGATACGCGCCAACGTATTGGCTTTTCGCCTTTTTAAGCCCTTATTTTCCTCAATACGTTTCCTTTGTCTGAGGGTATTGACCGAGCGGCTGGCTCGTCAGGCCGTGGGAGCCACCCACGACGACCCCGCACCCAGATGCCCAGTTGTGCCGTTCAGACGCATAAGTTTGCGTGTGGGCATCTGGGTGCGGCGTTTCGCCTGTTCTTGTTTGCACAGGCGAAACGGATCACGGAGGAACGAAAAAACGCCCCTTAGTCATGTCAAAAACATGATCAAGGGGCGTTTTTTTGTTGCTGAGAAAAAGAGGAGAGAGTGTCGTCAGGAGGACGGTAAAAAAACTTTTTTTGCGACCGCAAGTCGCAATTTGGTCGCAAAAATAAAAAGCCTTTACAGTGTTTTTTACTGTAAAGGCTTGATTTTCTTGGAGCGGGAAACGAGATTTGAACTCGCAACCTTCAGCTTGGGAAGCAGAAGGCGGAAACAAGGGTGATGATGTTCACGATGTACGTCTCATTGCCGCAGTGCTTGCTTTTTGCGAGGCGGAACAGCGCCCTGATGCACTTGGCAAGAAAAGATTCGGCAAAGACGAGCTCGCCGATGACGGAACCCACGATGAGGGCCATGACCACGACGGGAAGTGCTGAAGCCTTGTTCACGAGGGTGGAGCCCATGCACAGCGTGATCACGCCGAAGATGAGGGGAAGCGTTTCCTTGACGCGCTTCGGGATGAACCCGGAGAAGAGGGTCCCGGCGAGCCCGCCGACGAAAAGAGCGCAACTGTCTGTAATCGGTCCGATCATAATGCTTAACCTATTGAAATAATGTAAAATATTCTTTCATCCAATTGTACCATGAAACATGGCGCTGAAAAATTGTCAAGCTCCAAAGAAGAGGAACACCGTCTTTGCTGAAAAGGCGGACGAATCGGCATATGCCCGAGGGTACGACGGAGGGAAGGCCGCTTGCCATTTCTTTGGTGGCTTTGCTAACGTAACGGGCGCAACTGGAGCCGCGTAGGATGGCATGGCATCCTTTTCCGCAAAAACGGGAAGAGGATATGTCCGCTTTCCGCCGTATTTTTCGCAGAGGGAAAACATTGACAGGCCACATGGGGTGAGTTATGGAAAAGTCGTCAGACGTCAGACGAGTTAGGGAACAACGGGAACCCCTGTATGTGGAAGTGAAAGAGGCTATTCTCGAATTGGCCCGTACGCAGTGCGGCCCGGATCGCAGGCTTCCTTCCGAGGAAGAGTTGTGCCGCCTGTTGGGCGTAAGCCGGGCTACGGTGCGGGAAGCGTTGAGCATCCTTTGCCGCGAAGGGTTCGTCTCCAAAAGGCACGGCATAGGGAACCTCGTCAACCGCAGCGTGCTTGATACGCCGATGCGTTTCGATTTGGAGCGCGGGCTCCGTCGGATGCTTGAAGACGCGGGGTATCAGGCAAGCACGATCCGGGAAATGCCCGAGAGCCCCGGGGGGAAGGACATCCTTTTGGATGATCCGACGCTGCCGGTCAGGCTGACGATCCCCCGGCCGTGGAAGATCCAGCGGACGGCGCACCTTGTGGAAGGCGCGCAGGCCATTGTAACCTGTAACGTGTTCACGTCGAACGGCTCATGGAATGGAAAAGGGTTCGCGCAGGAACTGGCCTATACGGATGTGATCAACCTGCTGTCGGGCGGCACGTTGTCGCACACGGTGATGGCGTTCCTCCCGTGGTGCGCGGGGAAGGGGATCGCTTCCGCTTTCGGGCTTGCTCCGGGTACGCCGATCATTCTGTGGCATGAGCTGAACTACGGCATACAGGATACCTTGTTGTGCGAGAGCGTGGTGGCTTTCAATCCGGATTTTGTGACCCTGCGCGCGCTCCACAGATGGTAATGTCCCCTGACATGGCAAAGGCCTTTTTCTGAATCCTTTCGAACGGATCACGACGAGGAAGTGCTATGTTTTCCAGAAAGATCCAATCACTTTGCATTGCCCTGTTCTGGCTCTGCGCCGCCGTGCCCCAGATGGCCTTCGCGGAGTATCCGGAACACCCCGTAACCGTGTATCATCCCTTCGAGCCCACGCCGTATGACGCGTTGAGCAAGGTCTACAATGCGGAAATGTCGAAGATTTTGGGTGTGCCCTTTGTCTTTGAATATGGTATGATGGGCAAGGCGGCGAAAGCGACGCTCAACGGCAAGCCCGACGGCTACACCGTGTATTTCGCGGCGATGGGCCCGATGGTCCTGAAGCCCAACATGGTCGGCCCGTCCGCCTCGCCCAAGGATTTCCGGGCCGTGGGGCGTGCGACCCTGCTGCCGATCCTGTTCGTGGCGAACAAGAATGCGCCCTTCAAGACCTTTGAGGAGTTCAAGGCCTACGCGAAGGCCCATCCCGGCAAGGCCCGGATCGGGATCACCAACGCCCCCAGTTCCCTCCAGATCGGCATGACGCATCTTATCAAGGATCTTGCCAAGCTGGATGTGCAGCTTGTGGAGCAGCCGGACGGCCCCGTGCGCGGGACCATCGACTGCCTGATAGGGGATACCGACGCGCTGATCAGCCATCCGCCGGACATCATGCGCTACATCAAGCGCGGGGATTTCGTTCCGCTGGCGACGTTCGCGCCGGAACGCCTCGCCATGCTGCCCGATGTGCCGACCCTGCGTGAGCTCGGCTATGATTTCTCCCAGACGAGCTGGCGTGTCCTCGTGGTGAACAAGGATACTCCGGACGCCATTGTGGAAAAGCTCGCCAAGGCTTCCGAGCGGGCGTTGAACAGTCCCGCCATGAAGAAGTCCGCCGAGGAGAATTACGAAATTCTCGCTTGGCTGCCCCCGAGCGAGGCCGATGCCTTCCTCCAGTCCGAGTTTGATTTTTATCGGGATCTGTCCATGTCCATGGGGTTGCACTATACCCAACGGCCCAAGAAGTAACCGTTTGCACAGCATCCACAAGAGCCTCTCCGTTTATGGCGGAGAGGCTTTTTTATGGGCAACGTCTTTTTCACGTATGGGGTTGCATCTAGGGCCTTTCGGCTTTGTGCGGCGATTGACAACCGCCAACGGGATACATAAGAAGCAAGACCATATGCTGGCTGGTGCCTGCGCTTGCCTCCCCGTTTCCGAACGTGCTGCGTCTATTCTGCCGAGGCGGCTTTGCCGCTCACCGCAACGCACAGGAGGCCCCATGACGGGATGTGGAACGGAACGCTACGCCGACTGGTTTTTTGACTTGGACGGGACGCTGGTGGACAGCGCCCCCGATATCCTGCGGCTGCTCGGCGGCGTGCTGCGGGAGGAAGGGCTCGCCGTGCCCGAACTGGACAAGGGGCGCATCGGGCCGCTTCTGGAAGACATCATCCGCGGGATCTGCCCGGATCTGGCCCCTGCGGATCTGGAGCGCATCGTCCGCATCTACCGGGCGCGCTACCGCGCCTGCCCCTTTGACGAAAGCCCGGCGTTCCCCGGCATACCGCCGCTGTTCGAGCGGCTGTCGGGGCGGGGCTGCCGGTTGTTTGTGGCTACCAACAAGCCGGAGGACGTAACCCGCCGTCTGCTCGACGTCCGGGGTCTTCTGCCGTTTCTGGCCGGGTTCGCGTGCAGCGACTCGCTGCCGGTGCGGCGGCTCTCCAAGGCCGGGATGCTGGCCCTGCTCATGGAACGCCACGGCGTGGAGCCGGGGACGGCGATTATGGTCGGGGACTCGGCGCTCGACATGCGGGGAGGGCAGGAGGCGGGCATGGCCACGGCTGCGGCCTTGTACGGGTATGGGCGGCGCGGGGCGCTGCTCGAAACCGGGCCGGATTTCGTCATTGAGGATGCGGCGTGGACGCGCGTGGTCCGGCTGTCCGGCGGAGCCGCCGGTTTGCATGAAGGAAGGATTGCATGAAGCAGGAAAATCGGCATCAGGCCATTCTCTATGCCGTGATGCGGCAAGGGTACGTTTCCATCGAATCGCTGGCTGAGGAGCTCGGGGTGTCGTCGCAGACCATCCGGCGGGACATTTCCGAGCTGGACAGGACGGGGATGCTGGAGCGCAGGCCGGGCGGGGCGAGCTGCCGCACGACCATTCTGAACAGCACCTACGATGCCCGGCAGGTCGAGGATTTCAAGGACAAGGAGCGCATCGCCCGGACCATTGCGGAGTATATCCCCGACAACAGTTCCATTTTCCTTACCCTCGGGACGACCGTGGAGGTCATCGCGTACGCGCTGCTCGAGCGCTCCGGGCTCATGGTCATCACCAACAACGTGGTGGCGGCGCTCACCTTGAACAAGAAGACCGACTTCGAGGTGGTCCTCGCTTCGGGCTATATGCGCAAGAGCAGCAACGGCCTTGTGGGGGAAAGCACAATCGAATTCGTCAACGGTTTTCAGTGCGATTACGTGATCACGAGCACCGGGGGCATCAGCGAGGTGGACGGTCATCTGCTTGATTACCATACGGCGGACGTGAGCGTGGCGCAGTGCATGATGCGCAATGCAAACAAAGTGTTGCTTGCGGCAAGCCGTTCGAAGATCGGGCGGCAGGCCGTGGTCAGGGTAGCCCCGCTCAAGACCGTGGACGTATTATTCACCAACAGCCCCGTCCCTTCTCGGTTGGAGGAGGTCGCGCAAGCCGCGGGCGTGGAATTGATCGCTTGTTAATGGAATAAATTTTACAACTATATGACGCTCAATATTTTTGGAAAGGATTCTATATTTTTTTAACATATTGAAATTAAATGAATATAAAATACAGCATCCGTTCATGCCGAATGGATGCTGTATTTTTTTGTACATTTTTTGAAAATGTATTGACACAAAACGACGTTTCGGAGATGGAATGAAACAGAATAGACGCAGTATTGGTTCTCGGACTGGTGACGGCAATCCCGTTAGTCCGCCGGATTGTTCCTTTCGGAACATGACGGCGCCACCCTCAAACCGGAGAGTTTCATATGCGCAAAGGTCTTTTCACCCTTCTGTCCCTTGTCTGCGCCGGCCTGATCTGGGCCGCGCCGGCCCCCGCGAATGCGGCGGACAAGATCGTCATCCGTTTCGCGCACAGCAACACGCCTTCGGACATGGACCCCTACCATGCGCTCGTCACGAAGATGAACGACAAGCTGGTCAAGAAGCTCGGCGCGGATCGCATCGAGATTCAGGAATTCCCCGCCGGGCAGATCGGCAGCGAGGAGCGCAGCTTTCAGGACGTGCAGCAGGGCATCCTCCAGATGACCGTGCTCGCGGTGAACAACGCCTCGATCTTCGCCCCCTCCCTCGGAGCGTTCGACCTTCCCTACATCTTCAAGAGCGTCAAGGAATTCGACGATTGCGTCGATCAGAACTGGGATCTCATCAACAAGCGCATGGAAGCCGAAAGCGGCACCATCGCCATCGCGTGGCATTCGCAGGGCTTCCGCTTCATCACCAACAGCAAGCAGCCCGTTGCCAAGCTGGCCGACCTCGCTCCGGTCAAGATCCGTACCCCCAACAACCCGATCATGATCGGCGTGTACCGCGCCTGGGGCACGGACCCGGTTCCCATGGCCATGGACGAAACCTTCAACGCCCTCCAGCAGAAGGTCGTGGACGGTCAGGACAACCCGCTGGTCTCCATCGCCACCAACCGCTTCTATGAAGTGCAGAAGTACATCACCGAACCCCACTACAAGCTGTGGACCGGCCCCGTGGTCGTGAACGTGGACTGGCTGCGTTCCCTGCCCGCCGACGTGCAGCAGGCCATCATCGAGGCCGGGCACGAAACCACCGTCGAAATGCGCGCCCTGCTCGACAAGCAGGAAAGCGCCTCCCGTGAGTTCCTGAAGGAAAAGGGCATGGTCTTCTGCGGCGTGCCCACGGATGAGGACGAGTGGATGAAGCGGGCCGTCAGCATCTGGCCCCAGTTCTATCCCCAGATCAAGAACCTTGAAATCGTTGAGGCCTTCATGAAGACGCTGGGACGCCAGCTCCCCAGATAAGTCCAGGTTTGACGGGGGCGGCCTTCGGGCCGCTCCTCCCCTCAGGAGTTCCGCTATGAAGAATCTGCTTGCATGGCTCGACGTTCACTTTGAAGACGCGCTTTGCGGCGTCCTGCTCGTCGGCATCATGATCATGCTCATGGCGCAGGTGGTCGTCCGGTTCGCGTTCGGGCACGGGCTCACGTTTTCGGAAGAACTGTGCCGTTTCTCCTTCCTCTATCTCGTCTATTTCGCGGCGAGCCTCGTAGCCTGCAAGGGTGCGCACATCCGGGTGACCGCGCACACCCAGAAGCTCCCCGCGCCCGTGCGCGTGGGCCTGCTCATGCTGGCGGATCTGCTCTGGCTCGGGTTCAACGCCACGGTGATCTATCAGGGCGCGCTGCTCATCGACAGCATGTCCACCCGCCCTATGGTGTCGGGCAGTATGCTGCTTGATCTGCGTTACGTCTATTTCGCCGTTCCCGCCGCCTTCACGCTCCAGAGCTTCCGCATCCTCCAGCGGTGGTACCGGCATTTCCGGGGCGGCGTTTCCATCCTCGGTCAACAGCAGGAGGAGGTGTAGCATGTCCGCCGATGCCGTTCTTTGGATTGTTATGGCCTTCTGCCTCATCGTGGGCTGCCCCATTTTCGTGTCGCTCGGCGTGGCCTCCACCCTTGCCCTTATTTTGACCAATATCCCCATGCGCATCGTCGCGCTCGACATGCTCAAGGTGATGGACATGTTCCCGCTGCTCGCCGTGGTGGGCTTCATCTTCGCGGGCGCACTCATGGAAAAGGGCGGCATGGCCCGCCAGATCGTCGACGTGGCCTCGCTGTTCGTGGGCCGGATACGCGGCGGCCTCGGTATCACCACCATTCTGGGCTGCCTGTTCTTCGCCGCCATGATCGGCTCGGGCCCGGGCACGGTCGCCGCCATGGGCAGCATCATGATCCCCACGATGGTCCGGCGCGGCTATTCGCCGGAATACGCGGCGGGCGTGTGCGCCACGGGCGGCACCCTCGGCATCCTGATCCCGCCGAGCAACCCGATGATCATCTATGGCATCATCGCCAATACATCCATCGCGGCGTTGTTTACCGCCGGGTTCGTGCCGGGCTTCGTGCTCGGGCTCATGATGATGCTCATGGCCTATTTCCTTGCCCGCCGCGCCGGGTTCACCGGAACCGTGGACGAGGACAAGGGTGCCCATTTCTGGCCCATGTTCCGCAAGAATTTCTTCTCCCTGATGGCCCCGGTCATCATCCTCGGCAGTATTTACGCCGGGATCTGCACGCCGGTGGAGGCTTCGGTGGTGGCGGTGTTCTACGCCCTGTTCGTCGGGACGTGTATCACCCGTGAGCTGAAGATCATCCAGCTCTGGGACGCGATCAAGCTGACCAACGTCTCGGCGGGCAGCATCATCATCGTGCTCGGCGTGTCCACGCTGTTCGGGCGCATCCTGACCATGCAGCGCATCCCGCACCAGCTCGCCAACGCCATGATCACCCTGACGGACAATCCGTACGTCATTCTGGTGCTCATCGGGCTTCTGCTGCTGTTCCTCGGGATGTTCATGGAAACCCTCGCCACCATCGTCATCCTCGCGCCTATTTTCCTGCCCCTGATCACCAAGGTCGGCATCGATCCCGTGTTCTTCGGCATCTTCTGGGTCATCACCAACGAGGTGGCGCTGCTTTCGCCGCCGCTGGGGGTGAACCTGTTCATTGCCCAAAACCTGTCGGGCATCAGCTTCGAGCGGGTGGCCAAGGGCGCTTTCCCCTACATGATGCTGATCATCTGTTTCATCATAATGCTGATCCTGTGGCAGGATCTGCCCTTGTGGCTTCCGCGCCTGACGGGGCAATACTAGTTTGATAGGGAGTTCGGATATGTCTGAAAAGGACTTTGACCTGATTTGTATCGGCCGGTCGTGCGTGGATCTCTACAGCGGCGAATTCGGCGTCCCGCTGGAGCGGGCCATGACCTTTACCAAATCCGTGGGCGGAAGCCCCATGAACATCGCCATCGGCACGTCCCGGCTCGGCCTGCGGGTGGGCGCGATCACCGGCGTGGGGCAGGAAGACAACGGCCGTTACCTCAAGTGGCAGCTCTCCTGCGAAGGCGTGGACGTCAGCGCCGTGAAGACCGATCCCAAGCGGCTCACCGCGATGGTGCTCCTGAGCATCCGGGGCGACAACGACTTCCCGCTCATCCAGTACCGGGAAAACTGCGCCGACATGGGCCTGGCCGCCGAGGATATCGACCCTGACTATCTGGCCCGGGCCGGGGCCGTACTGGTGACGGGCACGCACCTCTCGCGCGAGGGCGTGCGGTCCGCGACCATGAAGGTGCTTGAAACCGCGAAGCGCCTCGGCCTCAAGTGCATC
>OKSD01003103.1_pt1 | contig 13174 bp, 9 predicted proteins | sample 1601221 | NCBI WGS metagenome assembly OKSD01 (sample SAMEA3541550, study PRJEB24748) | human gut metagenome | biome: human gut; feature: human-associated habitat; material: faeces | place: China | collected 2012
ACATAGGCATTGTGAGAAAGACCGGGAGAAAGCATGGATCCGAACGTCCCTCCGAGGATAGCGGCGGCAGTTCCGGGACGGCTGACGCCGGCTCGGCGTAATAAGGGAATCATTGTCGGACCCACGGCCGCCGCGCACCCGGCCGCTGAAGGAATCGCGATGCAGATGAAATAGGTAATTGCCGTAGCAGCAGGTATCAGCAGCAAACCAAGCTTACTTAACGGAGCCGACAGAAGCTTCACTAAATGAACATCGCATTTGGTCATTTGAACGACAAAAGCAAAGCCCATCGCAGAGCAAATTGCCATGATCAACCCGCTGTTTGTCATAGATTTTGCAAATGCATTCAGACCTTGCATCGGATCTAAAGACAAACAGGTCATAAGAAAGCCGGAGGCTAACAGAACCAAGCGTGTCTCATAGCGTTTGATAAGAGCTGCCACTGTCAAAATGACGATAACAATGGCTGCCCAGACAGTCCAAGTCATAATCTTCTCCTATGGGTTATCGTTATGTCACCATTGTGAAGATTGGATTGCGTTACGGTAAGATATCAAAGAGTGACAACGTTTTGATCTAAACGGAACATCATGCGTAACCTTGACACAATTGAAACCCTTGAAACCTTCGTTGTTCTCGCAAGACTTAACAGTGTCGGAAAAACCGCTGAGCAGCTTCATATTTCAAAAGCTTCCGTCTCACGCCGCATTTCTTCACTTGAAACATCCATTGGAAAGCTCTTTATCCGAAACCAAAACGGCAGCGAGTTGACACCTTTAGGCTGCCTTTTCTTAGAAAAGATTCAACCCCTCCTAGAGCGATTTCACAAACTTTCAGCCCCTGTCTCTCGACCTGAAGGGAGCATCAGCGGATCAATCCGAATTTCAGCGCCCAACGCTATCGGCAATGGTTTGCTCATTCCATGGATCACTGCATTCCAAAGAAGAAATCCCGAACTTTTTGTTAACCTAACGCTGACTCTTGGTCCAATGCACATCATTCCTCCGGAGTGTGATATCAGAATCAATCACGGGCTTTATCCATGTTCCAATGCCGTCATCAGAAAACTCGGTGAAATGCGCCGTATGATGGTTGCATCGGCGGCCTATTTGGCAAAACATGGAGTACCGAAAACTCCGGAGGATTTAGAATTTCATGAACTTTTAGGCGGCAATGATTTAGTCAACGGAGCGCCCTTAGTTCTCCTGAAAGACAATGAGCGCGTCATCGTTCCGATCCACTCCAAACTTAGACTAAAAGATCATACAGCGGCAAGGACAGCCGCATTATTTGACGCCGGAATAAGTGTTCATGCATTCAGGTATGACACCATGGAATTAGTCCGACGCAAATTACTCATACACGTTCTGCCCGACTGGGAGCCTGAGCCGTCTCCTGTTAGCTTGCTTCTTCCCATCGGCCGAAAACCATCCTCAGCTGTGGAAGCCTTGTGTGACTTCATTGCTGAAAAATGGCGTTCAAACCCTGAACTCGTCTTCGATCATGGTCTCTAATAATTCTGAACATAGGGCAACACTGCGTCAATGGCAGCTCTTTATACTTACCGTTGAAAAAGGAAGCATTCTTGCGGCTTCTGCCGCTGCCAACACCGACGCTGCCGTTGTCAGCCGAGAAATTACAAAACTTGAACATCTGCTACAGGAACCATTACTGGAAAGATCCCGCTCCGGTGTTCGTCCGACATGGCTAGGCGCTCAAAAACACAAAGAAGCCATAAAAATTCTTCATGACATCAATACTGTTTTCTCTGAAACTGAAAATACTTCAATCAGATCTTCGACTATCCGTCTTGCCGTTCCCGGGGCATTGACAGGGCTTATCGCTAAGCCTCTCGCAGAGTTTGAAAAACTCCAATCTTCTAATCACACACGCATCGAAATCAACAGTTACCAAAACATCAACGATATTCAGCCTGAAAATTTTGATCTCATAGTTTGCCTCCAAACATTGCCAAATGTCAGGATGATTGCATACGATATCGCAAGCATTTCATATGGAATTTTTGCCTCTCCTGACTTCATTGCGCAAAACAAAAGGATCTCTGATCCGGCTCAGTTAGAAAAACTTCCGCTAATCCACTCAAAAAGCGAAAAAGTCCTCTTGCAGGGCCCTTTCCAAAGCATAACCATTACCGTAGAGCCTCAAATAAGAATTAATTCTAATGAAGCTATGATCAGTGCCGCGGTTGAAGGTTTGGGTATTGCCCTTCGCATACCGCTTTGGGCCGCCGAGCCCTTAGCAAAAAACGGTAAGTTGCGTCACTTACTTCCAAATTGGCATATTCCGAACGCACCCGTTTGGCTTCTAAAGCATCCCGGCCGAAAAATTTCCGCTCTGGAGAAACTTATACAGTTTTTAAGGAAGACTGGAACTTTCCATCCGACGCTAACAAAAACGGACTAACCGAAGAAATAGGTCCCTCCCTTTCAGCATTTCCTCAACTCTCAAAAAAAATCTGAATCAAATTCAATCATCCCAAGCTGAACTTGATTTAACTTTTATGATTGAACAAGACTGAACACCTTGATAATTCGAAAGAGTTTTCATTTTCTTTCAAGGGGGGCTGTTCGACACAAAACGTCACAACTAACACATTTTATGACGGCATTGTTCGGACAATGAGTGTAGATTACCGCGCTGAAGACATCCGTTTGGGTCTTCACAGTCTTTCATTTGAAGGGGATGAAAGATTTTGGTGTTGCATGAGATGAGGTTGCAGCCGCCGTGTTTTCCTCCTATGTCACGGCAGAGCTCCTTCATTTAAAACTCATTTGCTTATCCGGCGCCTGCGCGGCGTCGGATTTTTTTCTTTTTTACCTTAGTAAAAAACGGTGGGCTGTTAATCCTACCCACCGCTTTCTATACTTCTAAAGAAGAAATTATTGCGGACCTGCCGCGTCTAGTTTTGCAGGCTGGCCGTCAGCCGATTTCTGCATCGGCTGCGCCGTTGTTGGTTTAATGGGTTGTTTTTTGAGTTTTTCCGCCTCTTCGATTTCTCGAATCGCTTGCTGCTCCTCGATTAAGGCTTGGTCAATCCATCCGCCCCCTAACGCCTGATATACCTGCGCAACCGAATTCAAAGCCCGAGACTTCACTTCAGCTAGAGAGATTTGCTGCGGCAGTAAAGATTGTTCTGCCTGCAAGACAGTGAAATATCCCGTGTAACCGCCTTGATACTGAGCGTTAGCAAGGCGCGAGTAGTCTTCCAAGCTCATGACGAGGCTGCGTTTGCTGCGCAGCTCTTCAATCACGTTTTGGCGCCGACTGAGTGCATTATCCACGTCTGCAAATGCAGTAGATACGGCAAGCTGATAAGCGGCCAAAAGCGCTTTTTGCTGCGCCTCGGCACTGCGGACTCCGGCGGTTACAGCGCCCCAATGGAAAATTGGACCGCTGATATTGCCGGCGTACTGCCAAACTTTAGACGGACCTTTAAACAGTTCTTTCAGCTGATCGCTGGAAAAGCCGAGACCTCCGGAAAGTGAGATAGACGGGAAGTACAACGCCTTAGCGGCTCCGATATCGGCATTAGCTGCCCTAAGCTGCTCTTCGGCCTGGATCACGTCAGGGCGTTCCTCCAGCAGCTGACTGGGAATTCCCGCCACGACTGCCGGAACGTTCAGTTCATCTAGCGTCTTGAATTTCGGAAAATCGTCAACCGGCACTCCGGTAAGAACGGACAGCGAATTCTTTAATTCCGTATTGTTCTGCCGAATCTGCGGAATCTGCACCATCGCGCTTTCCCACTGCGACCAAGCCTGAGCAACTTCCATCTCGGAAACATTGCCATGCTTAAATCGCAGGAGGAAGAGCTGATAAGTCTTGTGATAGCTTTCCGCTGTCTCTACGGCGATCTTGTATTGCTCTTCCGTCGTAAGAATAGAAAGATAAGTACTGATCACAGAGCCGATCACCGATGAAATTGCCGCGCGATGCGCCGCTTCCGTGCCCGAGCAGATTCAGTTTGCCTCCGAATCTTGCCCCACAAGTCGATTTCCCAAGAGGCCGAGGCAAGAGTTTCATAACTTTTGATCGGCTTATCTCCCATTGCCGCCCCGGTCGGAGTATTCAAGCTTGCTTTTGACTTTCCGAGATCGCCCGAGTAGTTAAGCTGCGGAAAAAGATTGGATCGAGCCACGGTAAGCTGAGCCGCAGCCCTCTCGACGTTTGCCATGGTCTGCTGCAATGTTCGATTGTTGGCAATGGCTTTGGAGACGAAGAAGTCCAAATTAGGATCGTTGTATTCTGTCCACCACCTTGCTTTCAAGAGGCCGAGATCCGCTTCCTCGCCCTGGATGTGACGGTAATCCTTCGGCACCGGAACATAAGGGCGATCATAGTCAGGACCGACTGCGCAGCCGGTCAGCACTGCGGCGCTGACAGCCGCGGCTAAAAATGTGCGCCGATTTATCATTTGCCCTCTCCTTTATTGTTCTTGGCATCGGCTGCCTTCTGGGAGACTTCGTTTGCGGATAGAACTTCCTTCGTGATTTCTGTCTTATCCTCTTTGACGCTCTTCTCTCTTTCGAGGTCAGTCAGCTTGTCTGCGGATTCAACATTCGCCTTCTGCTCCTGCGATGTCAGATCTCCGATTCCGATATCCTGATTTTCGACCCCTTCAGGATTAAAGCCCGGAGAGTTGATCACCGTTAACTCTCCTGAAGGAGAAACCTTCACGGTTGCATTCGGATCATAAACGGTGCCAGGGCCGCGCAGAATGGCAGTACGAAGCTTGTCTGTAATCGGAATATTTCTAGAGGAAAGCTTAGCGGCCAGTTTCAAAGCGCTCTTCGCTCCGGAGCGTTCGGCCCAGCCTTCAAACCAGACATAGAAAATTGGAACAAACAGCAGAGCCAGCGTCGACACACCGATCATACCGCCCACAATACCGGTTCCCAGAGAGTGACGGGAAGCAGCGCCGGCGCCTGTTGCGACGGCCAACGGGATAGTACCGCCGATAAACGCCAAGGACGTCATAATAATCGGACGGAAACGAAGCTCTCCGGCATCAATAGCCGCGCGCACCAAGTCCATGCCTTTATGTCTCAGTTCAACCGCAAATTCCACAATCAAAATTGCGTTCTTCGCCGCCAAGCCGATCATCACCAGCATACCAATCTGGAAGTAAACGTCGTTTTCAAGACCGCGAGCCCATGTCGCCAGCAACGCACCGATGACGCCGAACGGCACCGCCAAGATGACTGAACCCGGAAGCGCCCAGCTTTCATACTGGGCAGCCAGCACCAGGAATACCAACAGCAAACCGAAACCAAACACAATTGCGGAAGAAGATCCGGAACTTTGCTGTTCGTAGCTGATTCCAGTCCAGCCGTAGGTGTAGCCCGGAGGAAGAACTTCGGCCGCCACTTCTTCCAAGGCCTTCATACCTTGGCCGGAAGAGTAACCAGGCGCGGCATTACCGATCACCTGAGCGGCCGGGAAACCGTTGTAGTGCGGTAAGGAGGTTGCGCCGTTCGTGTACTCCGTCGTAATAACGGCACTCAGCGGAATCATTTCCCCGTTACTGTTGCGAACGTAAAGTTTGTCAATGTCTTCCGGTTTTGCACGATACTTCGGTTCGGACTGCATAATCACGAACCAAACGCGTGAGAACTGGCTAAACTGACTGGAAATTGCTGAGCCAAACTGGCTTTGAAGCGTGTTAAAGACGTCTGCAGTACTCAAACCTAACAATTGGGCCTTATCACGATCAAAGTTAATTTTGAGCTGTTGGTTGTTGGCGTTGTAAGTACTGGTCAAACCGGTAAGTTCCGGACGCTGACGAGCTTTTTGCAAAAAATTGTTCAGCACATCACCTAACTGCTGAGGCGTCCCGCTACCGGTATCCTGAATCCAAAATTCAAAACCACCTGTCGTACCTAATCCCGGAATCGCCGGCGGGTTGATCGGAACGACCAACGCCTGCATCTGTGAGGCCATGCCGCGATACTGCATCTGCTGCATGATCGCATCGGCACTCATTTCTTTAGCCGTTTGAGAATTCTTATAGCGCTCATCAAACGGAGCCAAAGTCATGAAGAACGTACCGGCATTGGTTTTCACTCCTCCGTCGAGCAGAGAAAAACCACCGATGGAGTTCTTGGTTTCAATCCCTTTAACCGGATCCAAAGCTTTTTCAATAGCATCCATGGCTTCTGTTGAGCGCTGCAAGCTGGCAGGGGAAGGAAGCATAATAGCTGCCAGAACGTAGCCTTGGTCTTCACTTGGCACAAAACCGGTCGGGAGCACTCGGAACATCTGAAAAATAGCAACGCCCATTCCCGCGAACAAAATAATGACAAGCAAAGTTCTGCGGAACAAAGCTCTCGTCCATTCCCCGTACTTCACCGTCAAGCGTCCGAACAATTGGTTGAAACGGAAGAAGAAGCCGTGAGTCTTCGGCTCTTCATGGGAGAGCCAAGCAGCACAAAGGGCCGGCGTCAGCGTCAAAGCGACGAAGCCGGAAATCGAAACGGAGATCGCAATCGTGATAGCAAACTGCTTATAGAGCATACCGGTGGTACCGCCCATAAAGGCTGCCGGAACGAACACACTGGCCAAGACCAAAACCGTCGCGATAATCGGGCCGGAGACTTCCGACATAGCCAGAATGGTTGCATCGATCGGATTCATGGCTTTTTCGGACATATTGCGTTCGACGTTTTCCACCACCACGATGGCATCGTCCACCACCAAACCAATCGCCAACACCAAACCAAACAGCGTCAGCAGGTTGATCGTGAACCCAAGCGCCAGCATTCCCACGAAAGTACCAGTCAAAGCGACCACAATGGCCGTGCACGCAATTGCTGTGGATTTAAAGCTTTGCAAGAAGATGTAGATCACGCCGATAACAAGAAGCACTGCTTCAAACAGCGTCTTAATTACTTCATCGATAGAAATTCGAACAAACTCTGTCGTGTCGATAGCGACCTTGTAATCTAAGCCTTCTGGGAAGTTTGCTTTGAGTTGCTCTAATGTCTTTCGAACATTTTTCGCCACATCCAGCGCGTTGGCGCCGGCCTGTTGGTAAACCGCAATGTAACTCGTCGGTAAGCCGTTCATATTGGAAGAAACATCATAGCTCTGAGACCCCAAATCGACACTCGCTACGTCCTTTAGACGAACAATGGCGCTTTGATCTTGGTTCGAGCGGATGATGATATCTTCATATCCTTTCGGATCAACCGAGGGAGACGGAGCAATGACCGGGAAAGTCTGGATAGTTCCGGGGAGCGCAGGAGCCGCACCGATATTACCGGCTGCGAATCGTTTGTTCTGGTTTGCAACGGCGGAGTTGATATCAGAGGTGGTAATGCCCAAAGATGCCATGCGGTCCGGATTAAGCCAAATACGCATGGCCTGATTGGCGTTGCCCATCACAGCAGACTGACCGGCGCCCTTAACACGCTTAATGGCATCTACAACATAAACATTGGCGTAATTATTAATGTAATCGCGGCTATAACGGTCGCCTTTGCCGTAAATACCGATCAACATCAGAATTGAAGAAGAGCGCTTTTCAATTTGAAGGCCGTTTTGGATTACTTCGCTCGGCAGGTACGGCTGTGCGATATTGACACGATTCTGTACCTGCACCTGGGCAATATCCGGATCCGTTCCGATATCAAAGAAAACGGTCAGCATCATAGTGCCGGTAGATGACGAGGAACTCGTCATGTATATCATGTTGTCAACACCGTTAACCTGCGTTTCAATCGGGGCCGCTACGGTTTCGGCCACGGTCTTCGCATCGGCTCCCGGATAACTGGCTGTAACCATAATCTGCACCGGTGCCATGTTCGGATATTGCTCAATCGGCAGTTGGAACATGGAAATCAGGCCGGAAATCACAATCACCAGCGATACGACGATGGCGAAAATCGGTCGCTTAATAAAGAAGTTCGAAAACATACCGACCCCCTTTACTTCTTAGCCTTGTCGCCAGCAGCAGGTTTCTGGTCCACTTCTTTGACAATCTTTACCGGAGCTTCGCTAGCCAAAAGCATCATACCCTCGGTCACAACCTTGTCCCCTTCTTCCAGACCGTTTTTAATCAGCCAGTCGTTTCCGATCCAGCTGCCGACTTCGACAGGACGAAATTGAGCTTTGTTGTCCTTGGTAACAACCCAGACAAAATGCCCTTTGCTCCCTTCCTGCACGGCGACCTGAGGCACGACGATCGCGTTAACATAGGTCGCCCCCTTCACGATGGCACGCACATACTGCTGAGGCCTTAATTGATTATTCGGATTTTCGAAAGAAGCACGGAGTTCAAACGTACCTGTACTCGGGTTGAAATTCGGTGACGAGAAAGTCACGCGGCCGGTAATCGGATAAATTTCTCCGCCGGCCAGTTCGAGCTGAACTTCGTAGTCATGGTTTTCAGGACGGCGGAGGATACCCTCTTTGACTTCCTGATTAATCTTCGCTTCTTCGTTTTCCGACATGGAAAATGTTACCCACATCGGAGACATGGTGTAAACGGTCGCCAAATGAGCGTTGCTCATGTTAATGTAGGTGCCGTCTGTCTGAAGCGCGGAGCTGGCGTAGCCCGTCACGGGGGAAGTGATCGTGCAGTAAGAGAGATTGAGTTTGGCATTTTCTACCTGAGCTTTAGCATTGGACACTGCAGCTGCCGTGGTTTGAAAATCACCTATTGCTTGATCCAAATCAGTCTGGCTCAGCGCTTTCAGCTTCGCGAGAGGACGAATACGATTCAAATTTCTTTTTGCTACTTCATGAGCTGCAAGACTCGAATCCAAAGATGCCTGTGCTTCGGAGAGCTGTACTTCAAAGGGCTTCTTGTCCATCAGAAAAAGCACATCGCCGGCGTTCACCATGCCGCCTTCGGTGTACTTTCTGGCATCCAAAAATCCGTTGACACGACTATAGATTTCAACCGCTCGAGAGCTTTCAGTTTTTGCGACCCAGGTCATGTCCGCCGGCACATCATGCCGTGTTACTTTGACAACGGAAACCGGGCTCGGGCCTCTCGCCGCAGATCCTTCTTTATCTTTATCGCATCCGCTTAGAGCTAAAACTCCGCAAAGCACGGCGGCTGACAGCATCGAATATCGGCTGAAATGATTGATTGTCACGTTGTACCTCTTTTCTAGCACCCCGTGTCGCTTAAAAAGCTACAAAGCTGATTTTTGTAAGCACGGGAAGTAAATATGTAACTAACTTTAGTAAGTATCCTAGGCAGAGAACCTGACAGGGTTGTCCTTCGCTCATTTCAAGACTAAAGGCAGGCTTATTTCACAAAATAACAACAGGAAAACCCGAAGATGAAAACCCCTAGAAAATTGTCTGACAAATCGCCGTATACAGATCTAAAATTGAATTGTTCGAAATAAAAATGACAAATTATTAGAACAAAGTTCGAACCATCGGCAAGGAGCTGATATGACAAAACTTAAAGTATTCTCTCTGCTGCCGGCTCTTCTACTCGCATCGATTGCTCAAGCCTGGGAAGCGCCCGAGATTCGGGAACTCTCTGCGGCTGAAATTCAGCCAAAACATGAGTCTCTTCAACCTCACAAATCCCTCGTTGTCCAGTTGGATCCGACGTTCGGAATCCGTGCGTTAGCGCTTAGCGCGATCTTTTTATCCTTTCCGAGGACGGGTACGGCATCACCTGTCGCACCCGGCATATCTGCCGGAGAAAGAAACCCTACTGCGCGACGACTGCCATTACCCAATACCGTCGCAAAAGCTCAGCAATTTCTGCGCCGCCCCGCTCGAATCATGACTCCTCTCGAAGTAATTCAGATGGCCGGGGAAGAATCCCCGGACTGGAATGAAGTGGCGCGCGACGGCTGCATCCTTCACGGGAAACTGAGTGAGATTTCCGAGAACTATCTCAAGATGGATGAGACGCTGATCTTTCTTTTAAACATGCGGCACACGCGTCACCTTAGGGTCGGCAGTGAAGTCATGCTGAGAATCAAGGAAGTCTCTGTGGACCGCAAGGCGATTTACGCAATTATGGTTCCTTCTGACACCGTGTCAAGGCAATATCGAGAAGCCGATTTCTTGCAGTAGAGAGTTTCTTTCAGATTTCAGCTTGCTACCCACAGGGAACTTTCGGTCTCGGCCGAGGTTAATACGACACAGAGTTTCTCTTTCAGTTGAATCACCAATATTCTTTGATGTTTCTTCTCTTTAGACTTGAGTCCAAATAAACGTATTGACCTCAGTTGAACCGCAGTGATGCCTTTTTGTTTCGAATTTTGCAACGCCGCTTTTCAAAGGAAACGAAAATATTTCATCGCCTCCTTGGTCTTCTGCTGCGCCCTTTTTCCTTGGAGGGTCTTTGCCTCAGAGGCGCCGATAACCATCGGTTTTCCTTTGGTGTCTCATCCATGGTCAGCTTCCCGATTTTTAGAACAATCTCTCAACTACTTAAATTGGAAAATTCCTACCTATTCTTTCCAAGCCAAATGGATCTCTGTGGATGACATCGAAAAGGCTTTCGATGAAGGAAAACTTGATTTAGCCGTTTTCCCTTCTGGCTACCTCATTGATGAGAAAACTCGTCAGCATCGTCTGCTGATGACAATGGTTTCAAGAGAAGCGCCCGATCCGGATGCCGGTACCGCCTGTGCCGTCATTGTTAAGAGAAGTAGTCCGATTAAGTCACTGAGTGAGCTTTCAAACGTTCCCATCGCATCAGCTAACAAACATTCCGTGCAGGGCTTCTTAGCCTGTCTCAGGGAGCTCGAAAAATTAGGTACCGATACGGACAAACTCACAAAGGATCACGTTTATTTCTTAGGAGATTTGAACGAAAAGAATGTCATTCGAGAAGTTACGGAAGGGAGAGCTTCAGCGGGCTTTATTCGTGCAGGTCTCATAGAAGACATCAAAAAGGCAAATGCAGCCAACGTTCTGGAAGACATTCGCGTCCTCTCCGGGCCTTACGCGGGGCCTGCGTTTTTGAAGTCTTCTGAAAGTTATCCCGGTCCGACCCTTGTAGCCAATACAAAACTGCCTGCAGAAACCGTACACGAAATTATGGCAGCGCTCTTTTCTATGCCCCCGGACTCCTGGGGACAAAGATGGACAGCCCCCGCCAACATGAGCAGTATTGAGAAACTGTCCGAGCAGCTCCGAATCGGCTCTTATGAATACCTGCGGCACTGGACACTCAAGAGAACATGGGATATCTTTTGGCCCGTTTTTTTCGTCATCTTTATCCTGATTATTGCGCTTCTGACGCACGGCTGGATGACAGAGAAAACCGTTCAGAAACGGACCCACCAGTTAAGACGCTCGCTTGTCAACCAGCGATTGGCCGAAAGAAAAGCCCAAAAACGGGCCGAGCGGATAGAGTTCTTGGAAAAACGCTCCCTGGTCGGTCAGCTTTCGAGCATCGTTGCTCACGAGCTAAACACCCCTCTTGCTGCCATTCAAAATATTACCTATATGCTTCGCAGCAGGATCGATTCTGCACTTGAGAACAATACTTCCGTCGATTCCGACGAACTTGAATCGATTGAGGAGCAGCTGGAATCCATCGAAACGCAGGCTCTGAAAGCCGGCAAAATTGTCGATAAGGTAAGAAGTTATTCCAAACCGAATCAACAAAGGAAAACCGTCTCGGATCTATTGCGGGCTGCCAAAGAAGCTTGTGAAGTCTACGCAAAGAAAGCTGATGTGAAGTTTGAGAACCATTGTAAGAGCGGCCCGGTTTATGTTCATTTCGATGAGATTGAGCTCGAGCTCGTCGTCCACAATCTTTTGAAAAATGCCTTTGAGGCATCTAGCACTGAGCAAAAATCAATGATTTTCTGCTCATTAAAATACAGCACAGACAATTCCGTGGTTCTAACCATTACTGATAACGGCTCTCCTCTTACAAAGGCAGCTTTCGACAATATCACCTCGCAGTCCCGAGTGAGCACTAAGGCACACGGACTTGGACTCGGACTCGACATTGTCTGTTCCTTGATCGAAAAAAACGAAGGAAAAATCGCATTTACCCTTTCTAAGACAAGAAGCTTGATTACCACAATTACGTTGAGAAGCGCGGACAGAGAGCTCATTTCAGCGTCTCAGTCCGCCGCCTCTGCTGTACTTAAAAACACTTCGGCCTAAGGAAAATATGTTTGATTCGTTAATAATCAGGGTCGTAGATGACGATGAAAGCATCCGTACGACGTTAAAAGAAGTTTTGGAACAAAACGGCTGGAACTGCGTTACCTATTGCAGTGCAGAAGAAATGCTACGAGAAGATGCCATATCCGTTCCCGGCTGCATTGTTCTTGACCTGAAAATGGAAGGGATGTCCGGGCTCGAGCTTCAGACTGAGCTAAACAAAAGAGGTTCCCGTCTTCCCATCATCTTTTTCTCCGGACACGGAGACGTGGACAGCGCAGTTTTAGCCATGAAGCATGGGGCCGTGAATTTCTTAAGGAAGGCAACCGGTGTCTCGGAACTTTTAAAAGCTGTTTCCTCTACGCTTGGTACGGACGGCCAGGCAGATCAGCTATTTAAAAATTACACCCCCGGAGAATTGGTTTCCTTCTATGAAAATCTTACGCCTCAGGAAAAAGAGGTCGCATTTCTGGTCGCAGAAGGGTTCCTCAACTCAGATGTTGCCAGAAAGTTAGGGGTTTCAAGCAAAACCGTCAGGAACTATAAAGTTCATATCCGGCAAAAACTTCAGCTCAATACTCCGGCTGAAATCAGTCTGTTCATGCAAAAAATACGAAGCATTCTTAAAGATTAAGCTAACCATGTTCCACCGCAGAGATCTCTTGAAATTTCTTTTGTTTGGCACTTGTTGCCCTACAACGCATGCCGAAGAGAATCCCAAATGGGATTTGACCGTGGATGCGATCGTGGTCGGAAGCGGGGCTGCCGGCTTAGCCGCCGCAGCAACGCTTGCAGAAGGCGGTCTAAGCGTTCTCATGCTGGAGAAAATGAATTCTCTCGGCGGCAATACAGTGATCAGCGGGGGCGACGTTGCCGTTCCGGGATCCCCTGTCCAGTTAAAAATGGGAATAAAAGATTCCCCGCAGATGATGGCGGAGGACTTAATACGCGCAGGCAAGACTGTTGACAAGGAAAGAGTTCGTTTCTTAGCGCAAAATGCCTTAAGCACATGGAAATGGACTCAGGAAAAATGGGGTACCCGCTGGAATCC
>OKSD01003136.1_pt1 | contig 13042 bp, 10 predicted proteins | sample 1601221 | NCBI WGS metagenome assembly OKSD01 (sample SAMEA3541550, study PRJEB24748) | human gut metagenome | biome: human gut; feature: human-associated habitat; material: faeces | place: China | collected 2012
CCCCGTCTCAATTAAATTTCTAATGAAAGATGCCTCAGCAGTCGGATCTAATTTCGAAATTTGTGAAATTGTCTATTCGGCGAGGCTCTTCTCTTGCTTCCCTTTCAAAATCTCCCGACCATCTTCGTATAGTTGTCGATACGTTTAGAGCAACGGCTCGAGATCCGCTGGATCCGGACGAAGAAGATGCAAAAAAATTTCTAGCCGAAGCCGGAAACTGGATAACCGATACAGCACAAAATCTTTTGGAAGTATCGGCTTCTTCTATCGAACAAATCGTCCGATTTCCGCTCTCAGAGTTAACTTCTGCAGTTGAAGCTTTTCGAGAAGAGATTCGGCAAAAAAGAAAACATAAAGCCCTGAGCCGTGAGGAAGAAGTTCGGCTTTCTCGGATCGATCGCTCGCGTGATGAATACTTCATGCGCGAAGCCCTTGTCGAGGCAGAAAAGGCTCATCAGGCCGGAGAAGTACCGGTTGGCGCCGTTGTTGTCGATAAAGAAGGCAAAATTATAGGCCGAGGTCATAACTTGGTGGTTGCCGGTCATGACCCGAGCGGACACGCTGAAATCATTGCTCTTAAAAACGCTTCTCAGAATCTTAAAAATTATCGGCTGGATAACTGCACGATTTATGTGACGCTTGAGCCTTGTCCGATGTGCTCCGGAGCAATTATCGGGGCCAGACTTGCCCGATTGGTTTACGGGGCCAAAGACCAAAAAGCGGGTGCCGCCGAAAGTGTGTTTAAACTATTTGACGAGAAAAGAGTCAATCATCACACTGATGTGACAGCAGGAGTACTGGAGGAAGATTGTCTCCGGATACTCCAAAGTTTTTTTGTCGAATTAAGAAAGAGCCGTGGTAAAACAAATGGATAAAGTCGGTATTAACGCCCCTTCCGGTAATGTCATTCATTTCAAATCCGTCGAGAGGGCGGCCGAACTTTTCAGAGAAAGAGGTTGGGACGTAACCATCGGAGAAGATGTTTACACCAGCTTCGGTCGTTTCGGCGGTTCCAGCGACTCCGCTCGGTTGAATGATTTTCAGCAGGCTTGCAGCGATAATGAACTTGTTTTGTGTGCTCGAGGCGGTTACGGTTTTTCCCGACTCCTACCGAACCTTGATTTCAACAAAATCAAATCTAATGGAACTTGGGTTGCCGGTTTTTCCGATATCACTTTTTTCACTACGGCTTATTTAGCACTGACCGGCGGAAAGAGCCTGCAGGCGCCGACGGCTTCTGTGCTCGGCGACCTCAAGTGCGATCCTTATACCATTCAAACTTTCTTTGAAGTATTGGCGGCAGAAGAATACAAATTCTTTTTCCCGACACCGTTTCCGGACTTTCAAACAACGGGTTTGCTTTGGGGCGGGAATTTGACCGTCTTGTGTTCGATGCTCGGAACCAAGTACTTCCCGAAAATCGAAGGCGGTATTCTTTTTGTCGAGGATATCGCTGAACCGGCTTACAAAATAGAGCGTGATTTGAATCACCTTCTGCAGGCCGGAGTGATCGATAACCAAAAAGCCGTGGTCCTGGGGGATTTCTCGAAAATTAAGTCCTCCGAACATGATTTCGGATACGGGCTGGAAGATGCTTTGAGTTTCATCGCAGGGCGCACTAAAACCCCGTTTATCTCAGGGTTGCCTTTCGGGCACGAAATGAAAACCGCCACACTTGTAGTCGGCTCTGAGGCACATCTCAATGTTCAGTCAAACATGGCAGAACTCACGATGAAAGGCTGTCCAAACTTTAGAGTTGCGGGAGTGCCGAAATGATTTTTTCTGCTATTAAGCGCCTTAAAACCATTTTTGAGCCGAACCCTCCCGAGGCGACTAATTACCATCTTCATCTTTCAGGCGCTCGGTTAGCTTCCAAGGTGCAGCTTCGTCAGTTGTCGGTTTTAAAGCACCGGACGACAGCGGTCGTTGCGATCCGCATGCTGCTGTACCTTATTTTTACCTTGACTTGCTGGAGCTATGTCGGGGGCTGGGTCATGGCGCTCTGGCTGGCTTTTAATGTGATGCATACGCTGGCTAGCATGAAATCTGCGGATGACTTCTTCAACGAGCCGTCCATGGACAAGCGTTTTCATTACTGGAAGAACCGCACGCTCCAGATGATTTTGGTGTCGGGTCTCTCTATCGGTTTTGCAGGCTTTTATTTCATGGTTCCGGACAACGTCATTGTCGAGATGATTCTCTTGGCCATGATTGTGGGCGTGACATTCGGCAGTGTTCCGCTTTACGCCATCTGGCTTCCCGCCCTTTGGATATTCGTTCCGGCAACGCTGCTTCCGACGATTCTGAAGCTCGTCCTGATATACCAGCCGTCCTTGTTTATCGCTTTATTCTGGACGCTTATTCTTTTCCTCATTATTTTCTACTTCGGCGTCCGTCTGAATAAGATTTATCTCCAAGGCATCTATCGTTCGTTTGAACGAGAGTTCTTGATGGAGCAGCTGATTTTCCAGCGGCAGAAGGCCGACTATATCCGCGAAGCGTCCGAAATGGCGATCTCTGCAAGAACACGATTCTTTGCGGCTGCTAACCATGACCTCCGTCAGCCGCTCCAGGCTATGGGCATTTTTATCTCTATTCTTCAGGGGCAGGCCGATCAACAGGCTAAACCTTTAATTGATAATTTGTCGAAGGCCTGCAATACGGTGGCGACGCTGGTGGATCAGATTCTGATTATTTCGAAGCTGGATTCCAAGACGATGAAGATTCGGCCTACCGAAGTCTCCATTCGTTCAATGTTCTCTGAATTGGCGAATGAATTTACGCCGATGGCCGAACACAAGGGGTTGACTTTTGAAGTGAGGGCCGAGCCTCTGATGATCGTCACCGACGGACTGCTTTTTGAACGGGTGCTTCGTAACCTTATCGGAAACGCCGTACGTTATACCGAGCACGGCGGTATCCTGCTGAGGGCAAAGAAAACAAAGAAGAACACGCTTGTTGTTACTGTCTCCGACTCGGGCTGCGGGATTACGAAAGAAGATCAAGCTAAACTTTTTCAGGCTTATTACCGCGGCGGCGCCGGCCACAAATCCCGAGAGGGTTTCGGCTTAGGTCTTTCGATTGTCGATAAGATCTGCAAACTTCTGAATATCGAACTCAAACTGATTTCTAAAGTAGGAAAAGGTTCTATCTTCCGCTTGGAAATGGCAATCGAAACGTCTGTAGATACGACGGAAGTACAGCCGCCCGTACAGCCGAATCGGATTTTTTCTCTGGAGGATGTCAACGTCCTGTTAATTGAGGACGATCCTTTGATTCGTGAGAGCCTGGCAACGTTATTAGAAGGCTGGGGTGCCAAAGTGAGAAGGGCGGAATACTTTGATGCTGAACTCGCTGCTCAGTTGATTGAGGAGGCGCCGGTAGACATTATTTTCTCTGACTTTAACTTAGGTCCCAGCCGTTTGACCGGTCTCCAATCGATCTTCCGCATCCGCAGTGTTCTGGGACGCAAGATTCCGGCGATTATCAGCACGGCCACTTCTCGTGATGCCATCATGGCTCAGTACGAAGAAGAGACCGAGGGTTTGGACTTTGCGGATTCAGCGGTTAACCTGATGGAACTCCCGCTTATCGTACAGAAGCCGGTCACGCCGACAGAGATTAATCGGATTATTCATCGAGAAATCGAGAAGAAGTAATTTCTTTCTGAGATTTAAAGTTCCCGCGTTTATTGCGCTATATTGGAAGAGTCTTCTACAAGAAGAATAAAAAAACTGAACCCAACCATTCCGCAAGAATGAGCCGGCGTCGGTATTAGAACATGCGGGCCTCCGTCACAAGCAGAGTGTTCGCCTCCAATCAATTTCCCGTGGACTTTGAAAGGATATTTCCTAATGAAATCTCAAGAAGGGTCTAAACCCGCAGAACGTCTGAACGGGTCAGAGATACTTGTACGCGCGCTTGCCGAAGAAGGCGTTGAATACGTTTTTGGTTATCCCGGCGGCAGCGTGCTGAATATTTTTGACGCGATCTATAAGCAGGATAAATTCAAACACATTCTTGTTCGACACGAACAAGGTGCAGCTCATGCTGCAGATGCCTACTCCAGAGCATCTAATAAAGTCGGCGTAGCCTTGGTCACCAGCGGACCCGGCGCTACTAACGCTGTTACCGGCATCGCGACCGCCTATGCCGACAGCATTCCGATGGTTATTTTTACCGGTCAGGTTAATACCCTCGCGATCGGTCAGGATGCTTTCCAAGAAGTGGATATCGTCGGTATCTCTCGTCCTTGTGTCAAACACAATTTCTTGGTGAAAGATGTAAAAGACTTAGCCAAGACGATTAAGAAAGCTTTTTATATTGCTAAAACCGGCCGCCCCGGTCCTGTCTTGATCGACATTCCGAAGGATGTTTCCGCAGCGATCTGCGAATATCAATATCCGGAAAACATGGAACTTCGTTCTTACAAACCTTTGACGAAGGGCCATTTGGGCCAGATCAAAAAGGCACTGCAATTAATTCTCTCGGCTGAACGTCCTTTGATCCATATCGGCGGAGGCATCGTTTCTGCCAATGCGAGCGAACTGCTCCAGCGTTTAGCTTTTGAACTCGGCATTCCCGTCAATTCAACATTGATGGGGTTGGGTGCCATGCCATCCGACGATAAAAAGTTCCTCGGCATGGTGGGCATGCACGGAACCTACGAAGCTAACATGGCGATGCAGAACTGCGACGTTCTGATCGCAATCGGTTCCAGATTCGACGACCGCGTTGTCGGCTTGCCGTCCCACTTTGCACAGCCCGGCCGCAAGATTATTCATATTGATATCGATCCGTCCACGATTTCCAAACGCGTGAAAGTCGATATCCCGATTGTCGGCGACGTGAAAGAAGTCATCGCCGACATGCTCAATCTGCTCGAAACCACCGACAAGCGCCCCGATCCTGAAAAGCTTGCCGCGTGGCAAAACAGAATCAACGGCTGGCGTGAAAAAGACTGCCTTCACTACGAAAACAGCGATACGGTGATTAAGCCTCAGTACGTTCTTCAGAAGCTGCAGGAAATCGGCGGTGACGATATGATCGTGGCGACCGACGTCGGTCAGCATCAGATGTGGTGCGCCCAATTCCTTAAGTTCCGTAAGCCTCGCCATTGGCTGACTTCCGGCGGCTTGGGCACGATGGGTGTGGGCCTGCCTTATGCGATCGGTGCCTGCGTTGCTCATCCCGATAAACCGGTGGTCTGCGTCACAGGCGACGGTTCCATTCAGATGAATATTCAGGAATTGGCCACTGCTAAGCAGCTCGGCGTAGCGCCCAAGATCATCCTGCTCAACAATAACTATCTCGGTATGGTTCGTCAGTGGCAGGAACTTGAATATGACCGCCGCTACTCCCATTCTCACATGGAAGTGACACCGGACTTTAAAGCCCTGGCGGAAGCTTACGGTCACATCGGTATTGTGGTCGATCGTCCTGAAGACGTCGAACAAGCTCTGAAGGATGCTTTCGGCAAATACAAAGACAAACTCGTCTTCCTTGATTTCCATGTGGATCCGACCGAAAACGTTTGGCCGATGGTGAAAGCCGGACGCGGACTGACGGAAATGATCTTAGGCTCGGAGAAAATCTGATGAATCGACACGTTCTATCTATTCTTTTGGAAAACGAGCCGGGAGCACTTTCCCGCGTGGTCGGATTGTTCTCCGCTCGAGGCTACAACATTGAATCTTTGACCGTTGCACCGACCGAAGATCCGACGGTTTCCCGTATGACCATTGTCAGCCCGGGAAGCACGGAAATCATCGAACAAATTACCAAGCACCTCAACCGCTTAATCGAAGTTATTAAAGTCGTTGATTTGACGGAAGGCGAGTACGCAGAACGCGAACTCATGCTTGTCAAGGTTCGTGCTGTCGGCAAGGATCGCGAGGAAATGAAACGTTTGAACGACATTTTCCGCGGACGCATTATTGATGTGACGGATAAAACCTACACCATTGAATTAACCGGTAATTCCGACAAACTGGATGCCTTTCTCAAAGCAGTTGATAAGGAATGCATCCTTGAAATGGTTCGCACCGGTTCCTGCGGCATCGGCCGCGGAGATCGAATGCTCCACCTCTAATTTATTGTTCCAACCTTCATAACTTGAGGAAAATTAAAATGAAAGTTTATTACGACAAAGACTGCGACCTTTCTTTAATCAAAGGAAAGAAAGTCGCTATCATCGGTTACGGCTCCCAGGGCCACGCTCACGCACAGAATCTTCATGATTCCGGCGTTGACGTCGTTGTCGGTGTCCGCAAAGACGGCGCTTCCTGGAAGAAAGTCGAAGCTGCCGGTCTGAAGGTAGCCACAATCGAAGATGCGACAAAAGACGCAGATGTTGTGATGATCCTTCTTCCTGACGAAAAGATCGCCGAGGTCTACAAAAAACAAATCGAACCGAACCTGAAAGAAGGCGCTGCTTTGGCTTTTGCCCACGGCTTCAACATTCACTACGGTCAGGTCACTCCGAGAGCCGACCTTGACGTTTGGATGGTTGCCCCGAAGGCTCCCGGCCATACCGTTCGCCGCACCTATACCGAAGGTTCGGGTGTTCCTCAGCTGATCGCTGTTTACCAGGACAAATCCGGTAAAGCCCGTGAAGTCGCCATGTCTTACGCTGCTGCCAACGGCGCAGGCAAGGCCGGCATCATTGAAACCACCTTCAAAGAAGAAACCGAAACCGACTTGTTCGGCGAACAGTGCGTTCTGTGCGGCGGCATTGCCGAACTGATCAAGATGGGCTTCGAAACCCTGGTTGAAGCCGGCTACGCTCCTGAAATGGCTTACTTCGAATGCTGCCATGAAATGAAGCTGATCGTTGACCTGATCTACGAAGGCGGCTTGGCAGATATGAACTACTCCATCTCTAACAACGCTGAGTTCGGCGGCTACGTCACCGGTCCAAAGGTTGTTTCCGACCAGGCTCGCGCAGCGATGAGAAAAGCTCTGAGCGACATTCAGGACGGTTCTTACGCTAAGAACTTCCTCCTTGAAAACCAAGTCGGCGCTCCGATGCTTCGCTCCATCCGTGCTCAGACGGCCGCTCATCCGATTGAAGTCGTCGGTGCTCGCCTGCGCTCCATGATGCCGTTCATCTCTGCTCACCGTCATATCGACCGCAGCAAGAACTAATCATTTGAACTGCTAAAGAAACAAGAAGGGGCGCCGATGGGCGCCCCTTCGATTATCAGAAAAAGAAAAATTATTCGAGGTTCTGAATTTGCTCGCGCATCGATTCAATCACGAGCTTCAGATTGACGGACGTGTCCGTCATCGAAATTGAAACGGCTTTGCTGCCGAGCGTATTGGCTTCACGGTTGAGTTCCTGCATCAGGAAGTCGAGTTTCCGGCCGACGGGGCCGCCGCGATCCAGTGTTCTTCTCACTTCTTTGACGTGGGTGCACAGTCTTTCCATCTCTTCGTTGACATCAAGCTTGATGCCGTAAAGCGTGATTTCCTGACGGATGCGTTCATTGACTTCTTCTTTGGTGATCTGAGCGCCGTCTGCCAGCGTGGTACCTAATGCTTCTTCAAGTCTTTCGGTGAGTTTGTCCTTTTGCGCCTGAAGAATTTCAGGAATCTTAGGACGAAGCGTATTGACGAGGTCTTCAATCTGTGTGCAGTATTTGAGCAGAACCTGAGCTAAAGCAGCGCCTTCACGCTGTCGGCTTTCGTTAAATGCAGCGAGGCACTGTTCAAAGCCTGTCAGCACTTGCTTTGCGAAGACTTCGGGATCGGGGACCGGAGCGGCGACGATGCCGGGATAATTCAGAATGTCGGCGACGCGCAGGGCTGTGGCGGAAGGGTCTGTCTTTAAGACCTGCGTCTGAAGAGCCATAAGCTTGTTGAGGGCTTCTTCATTTAAGGCCGTATCCGCCGATAAGCCGGAATCCACTAAATTCAAGCGGCATTCCATCTTGCCGCGGGCGATTTTGCCGGAGATGATCTCTCTGAATTTCGGTTCGAGGAAACGAATTTCTTCGGAAGCGCGGAAACTTAAGTCTAAAAAACGAGAGTTAACGCTTCTCATGTCGATGCTCAGCAAGCCCATGTCGGTTTGGACTTTGGCATTCGCGTAACCCGTCATACTCGAAATATTACTCATTCAAAACTCCTTCTCTGCCGCGCTTGATTGAACTGGATTGCACGGTCTTTCTGCCGCCGTATTTTACCTTCCTTGAAGCCGGCTCTAACTTCCACAAGGTTCGGATCGGGTGGAAATTATGGTTTACGAATCTGCCTTCATTAGAATGACAGAACATTGTTGAAGGAGATATGAATGACAGAAGAAACTTGGAGCCGTCCCAGCGGCCGCAAAGCAGACGAACTGCGCCCGATAAAGATCACACGTCACTACACAAAATACGCCGAAGGCTCCGTTTTAATTGAAGTCGGAGGCACCAAGGTCATTTGCACCGCTTCGGTTGAAGAAAAGGTCCCGGGCTGGCTCAAAGATCAGGGAAAAGGCTGGGTGACTGCGGAGTACGGAATGCTGCCGCGCGCTACCGGTACTCGCACGGACCGAGAAGCCGCCAAAGGAAAGCAAAGCGGCCGCACACAGGAAATTCAGCGTCTGATCGGAAGATCTCTGCGCGCAGTGGTGGACATGGAAGCACTCGGCGAGAGAATGATCAAAATTGACTGCGATGTGACCCAGGCAGACGGCGGTACAAGATGCGCTTCGATTACCGGTGCATATGTGGCACTCGCTGATGCCGTCAATTGGCTCATTAAAAACGGCTCCTTGGAAAAATCTCCGCTCAAAGGACAAGTCGCTGCACTTTCAGTTGGTATTTATGAAGGTGTTCCAGTTGCTGATTTCGACTACGACGAAGATCATTTAAGTGATACGGATATGAATGTCGTGATGACAGACGCAGGAAAATTTGTTGAACTGCAGGGAACCGCTGAAGGAGAACCCTTTAGTCGGGAAGACCTCGATGCTTTGCTCAAGCTGGCTGAAGACGGCCTGAAGCAGCTGTTTGCAGCTCAGAGAGCAGCTCTTGCCGAGGAGTAAAAAGACATGTCTAAGAAAATTGTTCTCGCCAGCAATAACAAAAAGAAAATGAAAGAAATGCAGGAGCTTCTTGCTCCGATGAGTGCCGAAGTGGTTTCTCAAGGTTCTTTGGGAATCCCTTCTGCAGAAGAGCCTTTCGGTACCTTTGTGGAAAATGCGCTGGCAAAAGCCAGATGGGCGGCGAAACATTCCGGTCTTCCGGCCATTGCCGATGACTCGGGAATTTGCTCGGATGCCTTAAAAGGCGCGCCCGGCGTACTGAGTGCACGTTTTGCCGGCGAGCCGAGCTCAGATGCTGCAAATAACGCAAAACTGATTAAAGAACTTGAAGACAAAGACAATCGTAACGCTCATTACACCTGCGTTATTGTCGCCGTCCGTGATGAAAACGATCCCGAGCCGCTGATCGCGATTGATTTTTGGAACGGCACGATCGGTTATGAACCGAAAGGCGAGGGCGGCTTCGGATACGATCCTTTCTTTATCGTGACGCCGGACGGAAAGACCGCTGCTCAGATGACGGCCGAAGAAAAGAATGCCGTCAGCCATCGCGGCAAAGCCATGAGAAAAATGCGCACTTTATTAACCGAACGTTGGAATTGGTAAATTGAAAGAACTTCCGCTTTCTTTATATATTCACTGGCCGTGGTGCCTAAAAAAATGTCCTTACTGCGACTTTAATTCTCACGGCTTGAGAGGGCCGGCGCCGGAAGCACTCTATGAGGCTGCCATCATTGAAGGGCTCAAAGAGCAGGGCGCCCGTGTCCAGAGAGGAAAGCTGAAGAGCATATTTTTCGGGGGCGGCACTCCTTCTCTGATGGCGCCGGAAACCATCGGCAGAATCATTGAAGCGGCCGACAACAATATTCCGTTCCACGAAAACATCGAAATTACGCTGGAAGCCAACCCCGGCACTTTTGAGGAACAGAAATTTAAAGACTTCAGGGAGGCCGGTGTCAACCGGCTTTCGATCGGAATTCAAAGTTTTGATGACGCTAAATTGAGGGCTTTAGGCCGGGTTCACAACTCGCAGGAAGCCAGGCGGGCTGCAGAAAGCGCCGGAAAGATCTTTGAGAACTTCAACCTGGATTTAATGTTCGGGCTTCCCGGCCAGACTATTCAGGAACTGGACGAAGAGCTGGAAACCGCGTTTTCTTTCGGATCGACGCATTTGTCCTGCTATCAGCTGACCCTGGAGCCGAACACCTATTTTGCCAAATTTCCGCCCAAAGGGATTCCTGATGACGATGTGCTTTCAGATATGTCCGATTTGGTCAGGGATAAAACCGCAGCCCGCGGTTTTGATCACTATGAAGTGTCTGCCTATGCCAAAGGAGGGTACCGCTGCAGGCATAACCTTAACTATTGGGAGTTCGGAGATTATTTTGCCGTCGGTCCCGGTGCCCACGGAAAAATAACCATTCAAGGACGTCCGGAGCGTTTTTATAACTATCGCGATCCGGCCCGATGGCTTTTATCGTTTAAAGAACATCAGACTCAAATCGCCGAGCGGAAACTCATTGATCCGGAAGATTTGCCATTTGAATTCATGCTTAATGCGCTTCGGCTGAGAGAGGGCGTGCCCTTCGATTTTTACACCGAGAGGACCGGCCTCGATTTCGATGTTATTGAGTCGATTTGGACGGAACTTCGAGAAAAAGGTCTTGTCTGCGACCATCTCAAGAGAATCAAAACGACAGAGAAGGGCTGGCTTTTCTTGAACGAGGTGCTTGAAGCTTTTCTTTGACAGGATCTCAGCGTACGACATCAAACTATGCGGCCGATTTCGGCCGCTAATTGTTTCACTCGGAAGAAATGCACCATTTCGCCGCAATGTTCTATTGCGGATCAAAAATCAATAAAAAAATCCCTAAATTGTTCCTTTTTGCACTAAAAAGGTGCATCATTACAAAAGTTTTTGCGATTGCTTACTGAGGCTCTTTGAGAATGCATGATTTCGTGCATGTCGAAAATTGGCACGAAATTTGCATAAGCTTTGTTGAACATATTTTTTGATTGCTACGTCCAAATTTACTAAGGAGATATCCATGGCTAAGACCAGCGCTGAAATCATGCAGATGCTTGTGGACAACAACGTCAAATTTGTTGATTTGCGCTTCACTGATTTCAAAGGCAAAGAACAGCACGTTTCCGTACCGGTTTCTGCTTTTGATGAAGACAAGTTTGAAGAAGGTCACGCTTTCGACGGTTCTTCCATCGCTGGATGGAAAGGCATTGAGGCCAGCGATATGCTGCTGATGCCGGATCCGGACAGCGCCCGTATGGACCCGTTCGCCGACGAAGATATTCCGACAATGATCCTGACCTGCAACGTTGTTGAGCCTTCTACCGGCAAGGGATACGATCGCGACCCCCGCAGCGTTGCCAATCGTGCTGAAGCTTACTTAAAGAGCACCGGTATCGGCGACAATGCTTACTTCGGACCTGAACCGGAATTCTTCATTTTTAACGGTGTTAGCTGGGGCACCACAATGAATCACAGCTTCTTCAAAATCGAAAGTGAAGAAGGCTATTGGAGCAACGGCAAGGATATGAACGGCGCCAACAGCGGCCATCGTCCTACTGTCAAAGGCGGTTATTTCCCAGTTCCTCCGGTTGACTCTCTCTACAATGTCCGCTCTCAGATGTGCGAACTTCTTGAAGAACAGGGCGTTCCCGTTGAAGTTCATCATCATGAAGTCGGCGGCTGCGGCCAGTGCGAAATCGGTACGCTGTTCAGCACACTGACCAAACGCGCTGACTGGACTCAGATTCTTAAATACACAGTTTGGAATGTGGCAGCAGCCTACGGCATGACTGCAACCTTTATGCCGAAACCTGTTGTCGGCGACAACGGCTCAGGTATGCACGTTCATCAGTCTATTTGGAAAGACGGCAAGAATATCTTCGCCGGCAACGGCTACGCAGGGCTTTCTGATACGGCTCTCTATTACATCGGCGGCGTCATCAAACACGCTCGTGCTTTGAACGCGATTACGAATCCGACAACGAACAGCTATCGTCGTTTAGTCCCGGGTTTTGAAGCTCCTGTGAAACTTGCTTATTCCGCCCGTAACCGTTCTGCTTCTCTGCGTATTCCATTCGTTTCCAGTGATAAGGCACGTCGCGTTGAAGTTCGCTTCCCCGATCCGATGGCCAATCCCTATTTGGCTTTCTCTGCTTTGCTGATGGCCGGTTTGGACGGTATCCAGAACAAGATTCATCCGGGCGAAGCTGCTGACAAGAATCTCTATGATCTGCCTCCGGAAGAAAACGCTAAGATCCCGACCGTATGTTCTTCTTTGGAACAGGCCTTGGAAGCTTTGGCTGCCGACCATGAATTCCTGACGGCCGGCGGAGTCTTCAGCGAAGATCTGATCACCTCTTACATTGCACTCAAGCATGAAGAAGTCGTACGTACTCAGATGGCGGTGACACCTGAAGAATACGACATGTACTATTCGAGCTAGTAGAGTAATTTGAGGCTGTCTGAGTAAAGACAGCAAAATGACCGAGCGGAGGATGTCGTGAGTTTTGATGCTAAGCGTTTAGAAAGTTTCGATCTCCTCAGGCTCGGTCTTTTTGCATGTAATAAAGAAGGCGATATTCTTTACGCCAATACCGCGGCTCAATTTCTATCCGGGCAGTCGCTCAAACTTCTAAAAGAAAGAAAACTTCAGTATTACCTGAATTCGTCGGATGAATGGCTCGCAAATTACCGTGCGCATCCCGAGCCTTCATTTTTGGTTCCGAACGAACTAGACCATTTCCTGCGTCCTCCGGCAGAACCGATTCCGGTTCTAGTCACCATTCATCCTTTCCCAGATGACGAAAATATTCTCTTGGCCGAGATTGTGCCGGCAGATAAGACCCTTCAAATGACGCGAGAACGTCATATGAATGAGTTGTCTGAAAATACTCGGCGCCTGCTGAGAAATCTCGCTCATGAAATTAAGAATCCTCTCGGAGGGATTCGAGGCGCAGCACAGCTCTTGGAAGGGGAGCTTCACG
>OKSD01003138.1_pt1 | contig 13038 bp, 10 predicted proteins | sample 1601221 | NCBI WGS metagenome assembly OKSD01 (sample SAMEA3541550, study PRJEB24748) | human gut metagenome | biome: human gut; feature: human-associated habitat; material: faeces | place: China | collected 2012
AAAGCTCTACTATGATCATATCTTTCTCGTTGCATAATTCTTGTTCGAATAAAATATGTCAAGTGATATTGACAAAACCAAACAGCATATCTTCCTTTGTGATTGCTCTGCCTGTTTTCGCATCAAATTCGTGTCGATTGATGCCCTTGAAAATGATACGTTTTCCGTTTAAACACATGATTCCGTTTTTCAGTTCAAATCGGCGGAATCCGACTTTGGTTCTGCTGACCTCGATTTCATTTCCGCTTTCGTCTGTCAGAATCACTGTAAACGTGTAGAGATTCGGTATTTCGGCACTCCAAGGCTTGCTATTTTCAATTGTCCAGTTTACGGATCCCTTTTCATTGGATTCTGCGATGACCGTTCCATTTTCATCTGTCAAGATTGATCTCACAGAACACTTGCCCACAATATCCAACGTTGCAGAGAAGATACCGTTTGTACCGTCATAATCTGCAATCACTCTCATATCACGAACATGGGCAGACGGTGCCGCATAAAGGAATACGTCACGGAAAATGCCGGAGAATCTCCAGAAATCCTGATCTTCCAGCCAGCTTGCAGAACTTCTTTTGAACACTGCAACAGCAAGTTTGTTGTCCTTTTCACGTATATATGGTGTCAGTTCAAATTCAGACGGTGTAAAAGAATCTTCGCTGTAGCCGATAAATTCGCCGTTCAGCCAGACATACATAGCAGTTTCCACACCCTGAAAAGAAATGAATACACGCTTGTTTTTCAGAGCATCGTTCAAGTCAAAATATCTGACGTAGTTGCCGACAGGGTTGTCCTTTTCAGAGATAAACGGCGGACGGAGATGCTCCTGTCCCTCCCAAGGATAAATGGTGTTGACATACTGCGGTTTGCCGTATCCCTGCAATTCCATGTGTCCCGGAACCTGAATGTTGTCAAAATTGTCAGTGCTGTCGCTTCCTTCATAGAACTTTTGCTTCCATTCAGACGGATTCTTTGCCCACGCAAATTTCCAGGTGCCGTTCAGATTCTGAATCAGAGAGGAATTGTCTGCATCGGCTTCCAAATGGTTTGCATAGATTCTGTGGTCGGAATATGCTGCGATTCTGTTGACTGCAAACACTTCCGGATCGGTCAGCCAGTCGAGTGTATATTTCATATTGTTTCCTCCATTTTAGTTCTGTGATTCCATCACAACTTCATTTTCGGATATTCCAAGTTTTTCTTTGGTTTCTTCTGTTTTTGTTTCACTGTCTGCAAGTTCCTCATCAGAAAGTTCCTTTACAGAAAGAGCGGAAATTGTATTTACAATAAGACCGATAACCGCATAAATAATTGCGACTGTTCTCCAGCCATTTGCACCACCGCCCATTGCTTCAACAAATTGGAATGTAACAGCTTGAATCAGGAGGCTTGTTCCAAATGCGAAGATAAAGCGATAAGAACCCATCTGAACTCTTTTCTTGCTGTTCTTTGTAACAAGCGCGGTCAGAGTTGCCTATTTAAACAACTCTACATCTACTGTAGTGGATAATACGAAACCTTTGATTGTAACAAGCTGTGGAAATTATCGTGTGAAAAATCGTTCTGAAGTAGTAACACATAGTCCGAAGGGAAGAAAAGATTATCAGCTTTTATATATTGCCTCCGGAAAAGGACATTTTTTCATTCATGGAGAAGAAAAATCGGTTTCAGCCGGAAATATTATTATATATTTGCCGGATCAACCACAGGAATATGTTTATTATCGTGCAGATCAAACCGATGTTTATTGGGTGCATTTTACTGGAAATGAAGTAGAAGAAATTTTAAAGTATTACAATATCAACCTGCAAAATAATATTCTCTATATTGGAACATCTCCCGATTATCAGTGGTTATTTGGTCAGATGATTCAGGAATTGCAGCTTTGCAGACCACGGTATGATGAATTGATTTCTTTGCAGCTGCGAAATATTTTTGTTTTGATAAGCCGTGCAATCATGAGTGCAAAGAAATTCAGCAGCACCAGTGAAAAAGAAGTTGCTTTTGCGATGCACTATTTTCGTAAGAATTACAACACAGAAATCAGCATTGAGGAGTACTCCGAATCCAGAGGGCTTAGCAACTGTTGGTTTATTCAGTGCTTTAAAGAAATCACAGGTTCCAGTCCGCTGCAATATATCTTAAAGCTGCGAATCTCCAACGCACAAAGTTTGTTAGAAAATACGGACTATACCATTACTGAAATTGCAAATATGGTTGGATACACCAATTCGCTTTATTTCAGCAGACTGTTTCATAAATACATTGGTATGTCACCAAAAGAATATCGAAAAGTAAAACTCAAAGAAAATCTCAGGGAGTAAAAAACAAAACTCGTTTGGCTAAAACTAAACCAAACGAGTTTTGTTGATTTTTGATAAGAAATAAGGAATAACTACATTACCAAACACGTCTGAATAGCAATCTCCTCAGCCTGCAACTCAGAGAGATTCTCAAGCTGCCAAACCTTAGCGGTATCAGCATTTTTCATCGCAAGTGCATATTCAGGATCAGTAGCACGCATTTTGTTCCAGATCTTCCATAATCAGCAGAGAAGATTTTGAAAAGGTACAGGAAAAGCTGAATTAACTTCTTTGTTTTCCTAATAGTGTTTAATGTATTTAGTGATAGTATCGATTAATTCCTCCATGTTAATCGGCTTGGAAATATGGTCATTCATGCCTGAATCCAGGGATTCCTGAATATCATCTATAAAAGCATTTGCAGACAAAGCTATAATTGGAATCGTAACTGCATCGGACCGCTCTATACCCAAGGCTCGAATGGCTTTTGCTGCTTGGTGTCCATCCATGTTTGGCATCATAATATCCATCAAAATAAGATCGTATGTGCCTCGTGGATGATTTTTAAACAAATCCACAACTTCTTTTCCGTCTGATGCGCGTGTTACGGTCACACCAGCATCTTCCAGCATCATCGTAGCAAGTTCAGCATTTAGATCATTATCCTCAGCCATAAGAACATGAATACCCGTCAAATCTCTATGTAGATGTTGTTTTTGTTCTGATTGAATAACCTGTTCTGACAACTCCAGTGGGATCTCCACTGTGAATGTAGAACCTATACCTTTTTTGCTCTCAACATCAATCGAACCGCCCATCATATCCACATATTTTTTTGTGATGGCCATACCAAGACCGGTTCCCTTATATTGAGTTCTGGCATTAGCATCATCTTCTTGTGAAAACGGATCGAATAATTTTTTCTGGAACTCTTCGCTCATGCCAATACCGTTATCTCGAACAACATAACGAGTTATGATATGTTTCTCATCCGCTCCTGGGTAACTGCTGATATCCAAAGTAATCTTTCCGCCGTCCTTTGTGAATTTCACAGCATTGCCAAGAAGATTCACCAAAACTTCCCGGATACGCGCAACATCCGCAAGGACATATGGGTTCTTTAGGATTTCTCGATGTACTTCAAACTTAAGATCTCGATTATAAAGGAGTCCATTCATAATCGCCTGGACGTTATCTGTTAATTGAGTAATGTCCACCGGCTCGGGCGAAATAGTAACTTTTCCACTTTCAATGCGAGTAAAATCCAGAACGTCATTCAACAAAGAGAGAAGATGATTCGAACTTTTTTGAACTTTCTCCAAACTATCATGAATATCTGAAACCGTGTTCTGGTGAAGCGCAATGTTTGTAAATCCAATAATGGCATTCATCGGCGTTCTGATGTCATGGCTAATACTAAGCAAAAACGCAGATTTGGCTTTGTTGGCAGCATCTGCTTCCTCAGCTGCGGTCATTAATAATTGTTTTTGTTTTTGCTCTTCTGCCTTGCTTTTCTGGTAAACATAATAGGTATATAGACAAATCAAAAGCAATACAGCTCCTGCGACTAAACCGCAGATGATGGAAATATGATTCGTCTCTTCAACCATTCCATAAGCTGATTGCATATCCATTTCAATGCAAAATGCGCCAATGATTTCTCCAGTCCCATCATGATTTGCTCTTACAGGATAGCAAGCCGTAAAAATCGGACCCCATGTTGTATCAATGATATCCTGAGAGTACACATTCTCCCCAGAAATAGCCTTATCAATATACGGAACCATTTCTTCCTCAATATAATCTCCAGGGTGTCTTACATCATCCGCATCCGAATCCAAACCGTCTACCACATAAACGAGTTTTCCTTCTTCATTTTTTGTAGCAGTGTAAATATATCGAGTAGAATTCAGTGTTCTGATTTCATTGAAATATGAAGAAATATCCTTATATAATTGCTTCTTTTCATCAGATTGATCTTTGATTTGATCAAAATCTTCTTTGCCGATTCTTCCATTCACAAGTTTGTGTACTGCATCTGCACTCGCTGTGTCACGTGTGATTTCTGTTTCAAGGGCGGTCTTAGTGTAAGAACTTTGCAGAATAAATGTGTACAACGCTATTACAAAAATCGTCAAAAGCCCCGCAATCACAAAGATACTGCCTGTATTCTTCAGCCTAAGAAGTTTTTTCAAATTAATTCCTTCTTTTATTTTCTTCATGCTGCTCATTCACATCCTCTAAATCCCAGTTTATCATTCATCCCTAACCTCTATAATTTCACCTACAAAAACAATATGTGGTTGCCAACCTCCATTGAAATCGGGATATACTTTTGGCATGGAAGCATAATACTCCTGAACTTCAGTTGTAATATCCTCTTTGGAAAATTGATGCTGATACAACTTTTTTTGCAAAGAAATGTTAATTTTGCCTCTTTATAGGTTACTCCCTGACCGATTTCAATAGGAGTCAGTCCTGCAGGATTGGTTGTCACCCTTTTTCATTTTCCAAAAAACATCCCAAAATGCCTGACATTTAATCCACTGTCTCAAATTGTGACATCTAATCCGAGGTTACAAGCTGACACACATTTTCGCAGTAGATATGTTTCCATATAAAATAACCGTGCCTTTTCAGAGGTCAGGCATTACCTCCTAACTACCGAAAAGCCCGTAAATACGCTACTTTTCAGCTTTTATTTATCTTTTCTTGACAGCAAGCAAACCGTCTCCACGTGCCCCGTCCTCCCAAACAGATCCACGCCCTTGACCTTGACCGTCTTATACCCCAACTCTTCCAGCACAGCACAGTCCCTAGCAGCAGTAGCGTGATTGCAGGAAATCATAACTATCCTGTCAGGGGACATTTTTGCCATGTACTCCAGTGTGTCCCTAGTGCAGCCCTTTCTTGCAGGGTCAGCTATTATCACATCTGGTCGCTCGCCACGGCTGTAAAGTATCTCTGCTATCTTTCCTGCGTCGCCACATATAAATTCCGCATTTGTGACATTGTTTGTTGCGGCATTTCGTTTTGCATTGTCTATTGCAGACTCTATTATCTCAACACCTATGAGCTTTTTCACCTTTAGGCTCATTGACAAACCAATCGTTCCTGCACCGCAGTAAAGATCAAGAAGAGTTTCCTTTCCTGTCAGCTGAGCATAATCTGCGGCAATTTCATAAAGCCGCTCCGCCTGAATTGTATTTACCTGATAAAATGACAGCGGTGATATCTCTATATCATTTCCACACATGGTATCGTGTATCGTGTCGCTTCCATACGCAGTAACAAGCTTCTGTCCGAGTATACAGTTGGTCTTTCGGCTATTCTCATTGAAAACTATACTCTTTATATCAGCATATTTTTTGCAAAGCTCACCCACAAGCACATCAAATACGCCACGCTTTTTAAGGTCGGTAATAACAAGACAGACCATTATCTCGCCTGAGTGTTCGCCACGCCTGAGATAAATATGCCTGAGCAGACCGCTTCCCTTTTCCTCGTTGTATGCCTTTATCTTACGCTTGTTCACATAAGCCATTATTTCATCGGCTATTGCCTTGAATACAGCAGGCTGTAATGCACAATCAGTGTGATCGCATACATGATGAGAACGCCTTGAATAGAATCCGCAAACTGCCCTGCCGTCCTGCTCTGCTACAGGGTACTGCGCCTTGTTGCGATAGCCAACAAGCTGTTTACAACCCTCAAAGCTGTCATATTCAGGATAAAGCTTACCAATACGCTCAAATGAATCCTTTATGAACTGCTCTTTTACACGGCATTCTTCCTCATAGCTCATGTGACGAAAACAACAACCGCCACACCTTGAATACACAGGGCAATCGTTCTTCGTTCTTTCAACCGAACCACTTACAATATTTTCGATAATGCCATAGCAATACGTCTTGCAGACCTTGACTATCCTGCATTCGATAACGTCGCCAATAACAGTAAAAGGCACGAAAACAGCAATGCCCTCGTGCTTTCCTACTCCGTTGCCCTCATTTGTCATACCGCTTATTTCAAGCCTGATAATCTCATTTTTCTTTAGCATAAAATTCCTCTATCTCATTTTTTCGCTTAAGCATAAGCTCAAAATGCTTATTGTATTCAAGCGGAAATTTGTAATTGAACACACGCTCCAAACGTCCGCCATCTTTATCAACAAGCTTGGTCGAGCCGCCAGCACCCATTGCAAGTATGGTCTGAACTTCTTCCATTATATAGATATTATACAAACTCTCGTGGCCATGCTTTGTCCAGCCTATATTTTCAAGATTTTCAAGCATATTCTTCTGTCTATAGAGATAATAAGGCAGATAGCCTCTTTCAAGAAGTCTTTTTGTGGCATACTCTACCATTTTATCGGCTGGATTTTTCAGCACTTCCCTGTCGCCACTGTGATTTAGCCTTGCCGCACGCTTTATGGAAAGTGTATGTACAGTGATATTCTCTGGGGCAAGGTCGATAAGCTTATCAATGGTATTCTCAAAGCTCTCAACTGTGTCTGTTGGCAGACCTGCGATTATATCAGTATTTATAGAGTCAAAGCCAACTTTTCTTGCAAGGTCAAAGCTGTCAAAAAACTGTGCAGTTGTGTGCTTTCTGCCAATAGCCTCAAGAACGCTGTCATTCAAGGTCTGTGGATTTATAGATACTCTGCCACAGCCGTTTGCTTTAAGCACCTTCAGCTTTTCTTCAGTTATGGTGTCAGGTCTTCCCGCTTCAACAGTGTATTCACGGACAGTTGACATATCAAAGCTGTTTGCAATGACTTTCATAACTCTGTCAAGCTGAGCAGCAGTGAGCGTGGTAGGAGTGCCGCCGCCAAAATATACGGTGTCTAGCTTTAAACCAAGCTTTTCCGTTATCTTTGCAGTGTAAACTATCTCCTCGCACAGCTTGTTCACATACTCAGGGATAAGCTTCATACAGCCCTCGATAGATTGTGAAACGAAAGAACAGTATGAACATCTTGTGGGGCAAAACGGCACTGACACATAAAGACTAAAGCTGTCCTTTTCAAGCTCATCGAGGACAGGCTTCTGGGTTATAGCAGTTTTGTATGCAATATCGCACTTTTCTTCGCTGCAAAGATATCTGCTCTCCATGGCTTTAAATATCTCCGCCTTGTTCATGCCCTCACTGAGCATATCATTCACACGCTTCACAGGTCTTATTCCCGTTATAACGCCCCATTTCGGCACAATGCCTGTTATCTCGCTCATTGCCTTAAAAAGAAGTCTTGACAGCGAAAGTTCCATGTCGCTTTCAAAATGCACAAACTCCTCTTTTTCGCAAGTCTTGCCGTCATATCTCACCTTAACGCTCAAACAAACATTGTCAGCGTTATCCTTTTTCTGAGCGAACACATAATCGTCCTCTGTATCTATACTGTCAGAAAAAACGTGGGTAAAGAGCGTTGCAGGGATAAAAAGCTTCATTACTCCCTCAAGCTCATATTTATAATCGTTGCCGCTGAATATCAGAGTCATTTCAAAGCCTCCGCAGCCTGCCTGAGATATGGGTTATACTTTCTCTCAGCGTCAAGTGTCGTGACATTCATGTGACCAGGATAAACAGTTAGATTTCCACCAAGGTCAGCTATTTTCATAAGCGACTTCATAAGGGCTGTGCTGCTTCCATCAGGCATATCAGTTCTGCCAACACTTCTTGAAAATAGGGTATCTCCCGAAAACATATTCATGCCGCATATGAAACAGACAGAACCGCTTGTATGTCCCGGCGTTTCCAACACGTCAAATTCAAGCTCGTCAAGCTTTAGTATATCGTCCTCTGTAAACACATTGACCTTGCCTGTGTAATTTCTGTGTCCTCTTATTCTGAAAAGATTAGCAAGCATTCCTGCGTCATCTGTAAGCTTAGGCTTATCCATAATGTGGATATACACCTCGCAGCCTGTCCTGTCTACAAGGTCAGCCACAGCACCGATATGGTCAAAATGACCGTGGGTAAGAAAGATCTTTTTAGGCGTAAGACCGTGACTCTCTATCTCACCGAGAATATAATCAGGGTCGGCAGGTGCATCGATAAGAACGCAGTTATTTTCTTCGCTTGCAACAATATAGCTGTTCGTTTCACAAACACTCAATGGTTTGAGCCTATATATTTTCATTATCTGTCCTTTCTTATTTACCGCTTCTTTCAACAGAAATAACGTTCTTTATTTTCTGAAGCTTGTTTATAACATTGTTGAGCTGTTCCATTCCCGCAATGCTGACAGTTACGGAAAGCATTGCATTGCCGTTTTTCAGTTCCCTTGAGGTTGACTCATAGATAAAAATATTGATCATTGCAAGCGCTGACGAAACGTCTGCCAGCAGACCTATTCTGTCAACCGCAACGATATCCAAAGTACACTTGAAATAGCCAGTATGCTTTTCAGAACTTTCCCACTTAACATTTATCCAACGTGCGGCATTTTCAGGATCATCTTTCTGCGAAAGATAGTTCACGCAATCCTTTTTATGCACGGATATGCCGTGACCTCTTGTGATAAAGCCGACTATTTCGTCACCTGGAAGCGGATTACAGCACTGTGCAAACTTGATAGCGCAGTTGTCGATGCCGTCAACGATAACACCGGTGGAATTTTTGGAAGTCTTTATCTTATTTTCAAGGTCAGAAGTGTCAGGCTGAGCCTTTTCACCATATTTCTTATTATACTCAGATTTCAGCCTTTGCATCACCTTTGAAAGCTGAACACCACCGTAACCTATGGCTGCAAAGAAATCATCAAGAGTATCACAACTGTGTCTGTGCATATCCATTTTGAGAAAGTCCTCAAGTTCTTCCTCAGGCACTCTTATATTATTTCTGCGAAACTCTCTTTCAAGAGCATTTCTGCCCTCAAAGATATTTTCCTCTCGTCTTTCCTTTTTGAACCATGAACGTATCTTGGATTTGGCTTCATTAGTCTTGCAGATATTAAGCCATGAACGGCTTGGACCATGACCTTCAACGTTGGTAGTAAGTATCTCGATTATCTCGCCTGTTTTTATCTGATAATCATAAGACACCATTTTCTTGTCTACCTTTGCGCCGCACATCTTATGACCCACTTGTGTGTGGATAGCATAAGCAAAGTCAATAACAGTTGATCCAACAGGCAGTGTTATCATATCTCCCTTTGGAGTGAAAGCAAAGACGTCCTCAGGGGCAAGGTCATTTTTTATAGCCCTTACTATTTCCTCAACGTCGTTTGACTCCTGCTGTGACTCGATTATCTGTCTTATCCATGCAAGGCGCTGATCGTCCTTTGAACTACCCCTTACGCCCTCTTTATATTTCCAGTGAGCGGCGATACCATATTCAGCCGTTCTGTGCATTTCCCATGTTCTTATCTGAACTTCGAAAGGTATTCCCTCCCTGCCGATAACAGTTGTGTGAAGAGATTGATACATATTAGCCTTAGGCGTGGAAATATAGTCCTTAAATCTGTTTGGGATAGGTCTGAACATATCGTGGATTATGCCAAGTACGTTATAGCACTCGGTAACTGTATTGACGATAATTCTTACGGCATAGCGATCATATATCTGGTCTATCTCCTTGCCGTCACGATATACCTTTTTGTAGATACCGTAATTGCTCTTAACGCGTCCCTCGATAAGGGGAACAGGGTCAAAATCCTTTTCAAGCCTGTCATGTATCTTGTGCTTGATGTTTTCAACAAGCTGTTCACGGCTGCCCTTTCTGAGCTGCATTTGCTCGTCTATCTCGGCATAAGCATAAGGATCAAGATAGTAAAAAGCAAGATCTTCAAATTCATCTTTAATTGAGCGTATTCCAAGGCGGTGAGCTATCGGTGCATAGATGTTCATTGTTTCATGGGCGATAGTTCTGCGTTTTGAATCTTTGCAATAATTAAGAGTACGCATATTGTGAAGTCTATCTGCAAGCTTTATGATAATAACACGAATATCCTCGCTCATTGCAAGGAGTATTTTTCTGATATTCTCGGCTTTCTGCTCGTCTTTGGTGAAAGTTTCTACCTTTTTCAGCTTTGTAACGCCATTTACAAGCATTGCAACGTCTGAGCCAAAATTCTTCTGTAATTCTTCAAGAGTGCATGGAGTGTCCTCCACAACGTCATGAAGAAGCGCTGCACAAATAGTATCAGTATCCATACCAAGCTCCAAAAGAATATATGCAACGGACAGCGGGTGGGTTATATACGGCTCGCCAGACTCTCTTTTCTGATTGTGATGATACTTTTCAGCAAGTTCATAGGCGGAAACGATTTTTGACAGATCGTACTGCCTCTCGCCATCAAGTATTTTCTGAATAAGTGCATCAATGGAACACACCGACCTCTCACCTATATGCTCAGGCTTTGAAGCTTCAGGCACAGCGTCGGTATAGTCAGGAGAAGCCGTAGGAGCAGGCTTTTCTTCAAACTGCTCTTTAACCTCGGCTTCGGCAGGAAGATCTTCTTCACTGACAGTTTTTATCTCAGGCATATTTTCTATCTTATCCATTTCAGCAGGATCAAGCAAAATATTCTCTTTATCTGACATTTTAGTTACCTGCCTTTCCAAGCATTTCATTCAGCTTAACAAGAGTTTCAGAGTCCTCAAGATTTACCTTTTGTTTCGGCACAACGTAGCTTATTTTCATAGTTGCGGGTCTGAACTCAATAAGACCTTTATCACGGAAAATATCAACGCAAATATGCAGTTTGCAATAATTCATGCTGTCGCCTGATATTTTCATGAAAAGATTATCCAACGTAATATTCTTAACTGCACTTATGTATTTATATACGCCGATAAGCTCCTGCCTTGTCGGGATTATTTTTCTTATAAAACTTGCAGGAAGCTGTTCCCCGCGCATGAGCTTTTCATAACAATCCTTTGCCGCAAAATATCTTTCCTGCTTTACTCCACTCAATCTATGGTCGATAACTCTTATGGATATGGACTCACGGTTATTGAACACATTTATTCCAAGCTCCACGAGCATATCAAGCTTATCGCCAACTGCGAAACAAGCTTTTTCAGGTGCAAGGGAGAAAATAAGAGCCTGTCCTCTGTAGCTTCCGTATGAAAACTCGATCTTTGTATGCTTGCCCTGTGACAGCGGTATTATCTTATCTACTCTTACTCCAAGCATTGCAAAAACGGGAGCTGGATTCTCTGCACCAAAAGGCTCCATTGCGGCAAGACCCTTTACATTATCAAGGTTGATATCCTGTGGCATAAGAAGCTTATCCGCTATAAGCTCAACGCTAGGGAATTTCTCCATAGGATCGCTGTATTCATACACCATTTGAGTGAACTTTTCAATGTTCTCAGCCTTCAGCGACAGACCTCCTGCACACTCATGTCCACCAAATTTATCAAGCAGCTCTCCGCAATGCTGAAAACACTTGAATATATTGAAGCCCTTTACGCTTCTCGCAGAGCCTCGTGCGTTTCCATCGTCATCAATGGAGATTATAACATTCGGCTTTCCGTAAAATTCCAAAATGCGTGAAGAAACAATGCCAATAACTCCGTGGTGCCAGCCCTTGCCTGAAAGCACAAGCACTCTATGGTCAAGAGTTTCAGGGTGAGCGTTTATATGATTTACTATTTCTGTCATTATCTCTGTTTCCGTCTGCTTGCGCTGGGCGTTAAGATTTAAAAGAGTGTCAACATAATTTTCAGCGTCCTCCGGGTCTTCGCTGAGAAGTGTTTTTACCGCTGTAAGTGGTGAGCCAAATCTGCCCGAAGCGTTTATAACAGGGGCAATCCTAAAAGCAATGCCTGTTGAGTCAAGAGCATTTCTATCAAGCTTTGCTTTATCTATAAGATAGTTTAATCCCAATATTTCGGTGTTTGCAAGATATTCAAGACCACGCTTGACAATAGTTCTGTTTTCCCCTGTAAGTGGCACAACGTCCGCAACTGTACCGATAGCACAAATGTCGGCATACTGTTCCATAACAGTGTCATAACTGCCGCCGTCAAGTGCAGCACAAAGCTTGAAAGCTACACCAACGCCTGCAAGGTCTTTGTATGACGAGGGACAATCTGCACGATGCGGATTAACGATAGCCCTTGCCCTCGGAAGCTTCTCAGGCGGCTGGTGGTGATCTGTGATAACAAGTTCCATATCAAGCTCAGCAATACGCTCAGCTTCCTCAACCGCGGAAATGCCGTTATCCACAGTGACGATAAGCTTAACACCCTTTTCTGCAAGCATTTCAATAGCTTCCATGTTCATGCCATATCCAGCCTCACGCTCAGGAATATAGTACATAATGTTTGCGCCCATGCTTTCAAGATAGTTGTAAAGTATAGTGGTGGACGTAACTCCATCGCAGTCATAGTCACCGTAAATACAAATAAGGTCATACTGATCAACCGCCTTGTTTATCACCTCGGCGGCTATAGCCATATCCTTTATAAGAAAAGGATCACTAAGTTCTTCGCCTTTAAAAAAATCAGCAAGGCTGTCAAAGTCAGTGAAACCCCTTGAAGTCATGACGTCTAGGGTAAGGCTTTTCAAGTCACACTTGTTCATAAACTCTGCAGTTTTCACAGGGTCAGGTCTGTTTATTCTCCATTTTTTCATATAGAAATAGTCCTTTACGCAAATTTACATTCATTATTTATTATACCACATAAACTGCCTTTTTTCAAGTAGCATCAAGAAAAAGTGTGAAATTTTAGTGTAGTGCTACAATAGATATTGGACAAAATTAAGAAAAAAGAAAAGAGAGATA
>OKSD01003142.1_pt1 | contig 13028 bp, 10 predicted proteins | sample 1601221 | NCBI WGS metagenome assembly OKSD01 (sample SAMEA3541550, study PRJEB24748) | human gut metagenome | biome: human gut; feature: human-associated habitat; material: faeces | place: China | collected 2012
TCTTTTGGAACAGCAGAGGGAAGTGAGGCATTATTGTCCTATTTTTATGAGAAAACGGTTTCATTTCTTGAATATTTACCAGAAAATACACTCTTTTTTATTGATGAACCGCATCGTGTTCTGGAAAAAGGAAAGACATATGAGGAAGAATTTTTCCTTTGTATGCAGAGTCGATTAGAAGGTGGATATGTGCTGCCGGGACAGGCGGATTTGCTGTTTGGATATGAGGAGATTCTGTCAAAAGTGATGGTGGAACCGCTTATTTTGCTCAGTTCTGTTATTCAGGATTACGCTTTTTACAAGCCGAAAACCACTTGTGATATCGAGGCAAAGTCCATTTTTTCATATAATAATAGTTTTGACCAGCTTATCAAGGATTTAGAACATTGGAAAAAGCAAAATTACAGGATTTTGCTGCTTTCTTCTTCAACAACAAGGGCGAAGCGTCTTGCAGAAAATATCAAGGATTATGGGCTGCTTGCGTATTTTGCAGCTGATTTTGACCGCACGATTGCACCGGGGGAGATTATGGTGGCGAGTGGCCGACTTGGAAATGGTTTTGAGTACCCGACGCTTAAATTTGTCGTTTTGTCCGAAAAAGACATTTTCAAGGAAAGAAAGGCCAAAAAGCCGAAGAAGAAAAAGAGCCTCGGCCGCCGGCTGCTCATTTTGTTCCTCGTGCTGGCCATCCTGGCCGGATTGTACCTGACGGCGGTCTATTCCGACATTCCGTTCATCGCCAAGTGGCGCACGGCCTATATCCAGACGGCCATGAACACGCTCAGCCACCAGTGGCTGGCCACGGCGTTCATCCCACGCAGCGTCATTGACAAGGTCCTCGCTGAAATGGAGGCCGCCAGGGAGGCGCAGATCGGCATCAACAGCGAGTGGGACGAAGGCGAGTCCGAGTCCCGCAACCCGACGCTCACGAACACCAAGGGCATGAGCAAGGAAGAGATCGCGTTTTACAACCTCTTCTGGGAAGTCGATGTGCCGAGCATGCAGGCGTATGTCAAGGAGCATCCCGACGCCCTCGCCGCCGGCTGGAGCCGCATCAACATCGACAAGTCCGCCCTCACGGCTGACGGCACCAGCATCCGCACCATCCAGGGCGAGCAGGTGCTTGCGATCGACGCGCGCAACAAGATCCTCATCGCGCGCGTGAAAGGCAGCACTTACCGCGGCGTGCTCGTTATTATGAAAGACCCGTCGCGCCTGAGTCTGCAGGCCGCGTCCACGCTCGGCAGCGTCGGCCAGGTCTGCGGCAAGATCGCCGAGGCCCACGGCGGCGTCATCGGCATGACCGGCTCGGGCTTCATCGACCCGGGCGGCACCGGCAACGGCGGTACCCTCGCGGGCTACGCCATGTGCAACGGCAAGTCCTACGGCAGCCATATGGGCTATGGCTACAAGCGTCTCGAGCTGCATAAGGACAACCGCATCTACATCCGCGACAGCGATTCCTCGGTCTCGCCCGACACGACGGACGCGGTCGAGTTCTCGCCCGCCATGATCATCGACGGGGAGACGGTCGTCAACGCCCGCAGCGGCTTCTCCGACCTGCAGCCGCGCGCCTGCCTCGGCCAGTCGAAGTACGGCGAGATCATCGCCCTGCTCGTTGAGGGCCGGCTCACGACGTCGGTCGGCATCAGCGTGCCGGACTGCGCGGCCATCATGACCAAGCACGACTGCATGCAGGCCATGAACCTCGACGGCGGCACCAGCGCCATGATCTGGTACAAGGGCAAGTACATCATGCGCAGCTCCAACCCCGCGCTCACCGCCGGGCGCACGCTGCCGAACGCTTTCGTTTACACCGGAAATTAACGCTGCGGCAGCTGACAGCCCCAACAGCCTCGCAGAGTTTGACACACGCAAGCGTCCCTGACCGCCGGTCAGGGACGTTTGTGCGCAATGCGCAAAAGATTTCCCGAAAAACGGGTGCAGATTCGTGAAAATGGGGCTTGCAATCCGGCGCGGGAAGTGGTAGAGTAACACCATCGAGAAACCGATGACCGAGAGGAGTACCCATTCACGAAGCTTTCAGAGAGCAGCGGACGGTGGAAGCGCTGCAGCGGACGGGTGGCGAATGGACTCGTGAGGGCAAACCGATTGCAGCAGCATGAGGGGCGACGGTGGCCGCGGCCGTTATCCGGCGGAGCGTATGATCGTACGTGCAAAGTGGGCGCATGAGCGCCAACATGGGTGGCACCGCAGGAGTTACAGTCTTGTCCCATGAAACGGATGGAACCGTTTCGTGGACGAGGCTTTTTTTATTGCTCAAATTACCGCAGGAGGGATGCAGATGACCCGCAAAACCAGACGATGGCGTGGCGGCCGGAGAATTTTTGCCGCGTCAGACCGTATCCGAACAGTTCAAAACCAACCGCTTTCAATATAGAAGGAGAATATACTATGAATCAGACTTTCCAGAAGATCGTCGGCGGCGTGCTCGCCATCACCGCGCTCATGGGCCTGTCCGCCTGCGGCAGCAAGACCGAGGACAACAAGGCCGATGGCAAGACCTATAAGGTCGGCATCGTGCAGTTTGTGGACGATGCGTCCCTCAACCAGATCGAGGAGGCCATCGAGGCCGAGCTCGACGCGAAGGCCACGGAGCTGGGCGTGAAGTTCGACTACACGCTCTACAACGGCCAGGCCGACGGCACGACGCTTAACCAGATCGGCGCCGAGCTCGTCAGCAAGGGCGTGGACCTCATCGTCCCGATCGCAACGCCGGCCGTGAAGATCATGCAGTCCGCTACCGAGGACACCGAGATCCCCATCGTTTTCTCCGCCGTGTCTGACCCCGTCGGCGCCGGCATTGTTGATTCGCTCGACGCGCCCGGCGGCCGCATCACCGGCACGAGCGACGCGCTCAACACCAAGGGCCTGCTCGACCTGATGCTCGCCCAGAACCCGGACACCAAGACCGTTGGCCTGCTCTACTCCAAGAGCGAGGATTCCTCCAAGCAGCCGATCGAGGACGCGAAGGCCTACCTCGAGGGCAAGGGCATCCGCTGCGTGGAAAAGACCGGCACCACCACCGATGAAGTCACCTCTGCCGTCGATGCGCTCATCGCCGAGAAGGTCGACGCCGTCTTTACCCCGACCGACAACACCATCATGACCGCAGAGCTCGCCATCTACGAGAAGTTCCTCAATGCCAAGATCCCGCAGTACTGCGGCGCGGACTCCTTCGCGCTCAACGGCGCGTTCGTCGGCTACGGTGTGGATTACACCAAGCTCGGCACGATCACGGCCGACATGGTCGTGCAGGTGCTCGTTGACGGCAAAGACCCCGCCACGCTGCCCGTGACCACGTTCGATAACGGCATCGCCATGATCAACACCGAAAGCTGCGCCGCCCTCGGCTACGACCTCGCGGCTGTCAAGCAGGCATTTGACGGCAAGTGCAGCTCCGTGCTCGAGACGACCACGCAGCAGAATTTCAACTGATTGATCTGACATCCCGAAGGAGGGAGTTCCATGCTGACCGTTTTGCAGACGGCGCTCGAGGTCGGCCTCATTTACGGCCTCGTCGCGCTGGCGCTGTTCATCAGCTTTTCCATCCTGAATATCGCCGACCTGTCCACGGACGGGTGCTTCACGCTCGGCTGCGCCGTGGGCGCCATGCTCACCATTGCCGGCCACCCGATCCTCGCGCTGTTCGCGGCCATGGCGGCGGGCATGCTCTCGGGCTACATCACGGCCTTTTTGCAGACGCGCCTCGGCGTTGAGAGCATCCTCGCCGGCATCATCTCGAACACCGGCCTCTACACGATCAACCTCGCGGTCATGGGCTTTTCGTCCAACGTGTCCATCACCGGGGTCGACACGGTGTTTTCGCTCTTCAAGGGCCTTGTCGGCGGGCAGTGGAGCCGGCTGATCCTGCTCGCGCTCATCGCGGCCGTGATCGTGTTCGTGCTCATCCGCTTTTTCGGCACGTCCCTCGGCCTGTCCATCCGCGCCACGGGCGACAGTCTGGATATGGTCAGCGCTTCCTCCATCAATCCGAAAGCCACCATCACGATCGGCCTGTGCCTGGCCAACGCCCTCACGGCGCTGTCCGGCTGCCTGATCGGGGAATACAACAAGTTTTGCGACATCAACCTCGGCACCGGCATGGTCACGATCGCGCTGGCGAGCCTCATCATCGGCGAGGTCTTTGCCGGCCGCCGCGGCAGCGTGGGCAAGCGCGTCGTCTGCGTCGTGCTCGGCAGCATCGTCTACCGCTTCATCATCGCGCTGGCGCTGCGGCTGAACATCTCGGCCGAGTATTTCAAGCTCGTGTCCGCCGTCATCGTGGCCGTCGCCATCGCCGCGCCGAACATGAAGGACTACGTCCATCTGGCGAAGATCAAGTCCAACGCCCGCAAGCTGCGCGCCCTGTCCGGAAAGGGGGACGAGACCGATGCTTGAAGTTTCCCATATTTCCAAGACGTTCAACGCCGGCACCGTCAACGAGAAGCGCGCCCTGTCCGACCTCTCGCTCCGGCTGGCCAACGGGGAGTTTGCCACCATCGTCGGCTCGAACGGCGCCGGCAAGAGCACGCTCTTCAATGCCATCGCCGGTGTGTTTTACGTCGACGCCGGCACGATCACGCTCGACGGGCGGGACATCACGTTCCTGCCGTCGCACAAGCGCAGCCGCCGCATCGGCCACCTGTTCCAGGACCCGCTCAAGGGCACTGCGCCGCACATGACCATCGAGGAAAACCTCGCCGTGGCCTACCTCCGCTCGCCGGAAAAGCACAAGCCCTTCCGCCGCGTGACACGCCGCGACCGCGACTTTTTCCGTGACGCGCTCGCCCAGCTCGACATGGGGCTGGAGGACCGCATGAACACGCCCGTCGGCCTGCTCTCCGGCGGCCAGCGCCAGGCGCTGACGCTGCTCATGGCCACCATGGTCACGCCCGAGCTGCTGCTGCTCGACGAGCACACCGCCGCGCTCGACCCCGTCACGGCCGATAAGGTGCTCGCGCTCACGCGCAGCGTCGTGTCGGAGCGCAGCATCTCCTGCCTCATGATCACGCACAATATGCACCAGGCACTCGAGCTCGGCACGCGCACGCTCATGATGGACGCCGGCCGCATCGTGCTCGATGTCTCCGGCCCGGAGCGCGCGGACATGACCGTGCAGGGCCTGCTCGACGCCTTCGCCGCCAAGGCGGGCGAGGCGTTTGATAACGACCGCGTCCTGCTGTCCACGGCCGAGGACCGCGAGAACTGAATTTCGGCAAAGAAAAATCAGCCGCCCACCGGGCGGCTGATTTTTCGTGCTTATAAACTTTATAAACTTAATAGAACGTGGCCACCGGTTCCTCCGGTTTTTCGACCTCCTGCACGGACTGCACCGTGAACACGGGGCCCTTGCGGCCATAGGCGCGGTGGAACTTGTAGTCCAGCCGGGCCGTGATGATGGCCCACTCGTCGTTGCGGATCTCGTCGGCGCGGTCCCACACACAGATGATGCCCGCGAACTGAATGTCCTGCACGCAGCAGGTCATGATGTGCCGCCCGGCGATGAAGCAGCCCTTCGGCACGTTTTTGCGCACGAGGCAGCGGCACTTGACCTCAATGGTCTTGCCGTCGTACTTCTTCGGCTCTTCGGACATGTCGCGGTACCAGATGGCGAAGTCGCGGTCCTCGATCTCGACGACCGGGGCGTCAAGGTCGAACGGCAGCGGATCTTCAATGTCGTCGTACACGACCTTGCCGTCGGTGTATTCATATGCGATGTCGCACCGGCGGGAGATGGCGCGGATGATGCGGTGCATCTCCATGCGGTCCATGCTGTCGTTGTAGCGGTTGAGCACGACGAGCTCGGCGCTCTTGAGCTTGTCCACCATGAGCTGGCGCATGTTCGCGTTGTAGCTCAAAAACGACGTCGCGTCGCAAAACAGGAATTCCTGCGCGACCGCCCAGCCCTCCGGCAGGTTGCCGTAGAGTGAGTCGAGCATCCACATGCCGTTGAATTCCACGAGCACGCGCTCGGGGTGGATCTCGTCCTGCAGCGCCTTCAGGTGCTCGACCGTGAGGTCGGACTCCTCGTCGATGTTGCGCACAAAGACGTTGCCGGCGCAGAACTTGTCCGGCTCGTAGACTTCCTCGCCCTCTTCACACAGCAGCAGCAGCGTGCGCTCGCCCTTGTGGAAGCGCTCGTCCTCGAGCGTCTCCTGGATGAATTTCGTCTTGCCGGCCTCCAGAAAGCCGGTGAACAGGTATACCGGCAGATCCGGCGCCTGCTGTTTCGTGTCAGCCAATGTGGAACAGCTCCTTCAGTGCATCCTCGGCCAGGTGCGACCCGATCACGCACACGCGGCCGGTGACCTGTGCGCTGCCGCGGCGGACGTCGGATTCGCCGGGCACGTAGTCAAAGTGGATCCAGCCGCCGTCGGTCGCAGGCACGATGCCCTTGGCGCGCAGCACGACACCGTAGCGGTGCTCGTTGATGAGCGCGTCGAGCGCGGTGCGGATCTCGTCGTCGGTGTATTTGCGCGGCGTCTCGGTGCCCCAGCTCGTGAACACCTCGTCCGCGTGGTGGTGATGGTGGTGATGGCCGCAGCAGTGGTCATGGTCATGCTCGTCATGCTCGTGGTCATGCTCGTCGTGGTCATGATGATGCTCGTGCTCGTGTTCATCGTCATCATCGTCGTCATGGTGATGGTGATGGCCGCAGCAGCATTCGTGCTCGTCATCATCGTGATGGTGGTGATGGTGCTCGTGCTCATCCTCGTCGTCGTCCTCGGCGGCCTCGGCCTTGAGGTGCTCGAGCTCGGCGGACAGCGTGTCGCGCCGCTCCATCGTTTCGAGGATCTGCTTGCCGTCCAGCTCCGTCCACGGCGTGGTCACGATCGTGGCGGTCGGGTTCTTTTCACGCAGCAGCGCCACGGCGGCGTCGAGCTTCTCGGGGCGGATACCCTCGGTACGCGAGAGGATGATGGCGCTTGCGTTCTCGACCTGGTTGTTGAAAAACTCGCCGAAGTTCTTCATGTACATCTTGCACTTGTTCGCGTCCACGACGGTCGTGAAGCCATTGAGCACCAGCTCGTCGGACTGCACGCCCTGCACGGCGCGGATGACGTCGCTCAGCTTGCCGACGCCCGAGGGCTCGATGAGGATGCGGTCGGGGTGAAACTGCGCGAGCACCTTCTGCAGCGCGTCGGCAAAGTCGCCCACGAGGCTGCAGCAGATGCAGCCGGAGTTCATCTCATTGATCTGCACGCCGGAGTCCTTGAGGAAGCCGCCGTCGATGGCGATCTCGCCGAACTCGTTTTCGATCAGCACGATCTTTTCGCCCGTGTAGGCCTCGGCGATCAGTTTTTTGATGAGCGTGGTCTTGCCGGCGCCGAGAAAACCGGAGAAAATATCAATTTTTGTCATAAAAGAAAGCACTTCCTGTCTGGGAGCACGTGCCCCCGAAATTTTGTCCATTATTATAGCACGAAATTGTGAACGAAACAAGTCCGCCGCGTCGATGGGATGTGGTTGCGTTTTTGCTGCCGCTGCGGTAAAATGACGGCATGAAACGAAGTGATTTTTGGACAACTGCAAAACGAAATTGGCGCGCGGTCATTTACCTGCTCGTGCTCACGGCACTGGCGGTCGTGCTCGTGGTCGTATGCGTCCGGCGCGGACAGAATGCCGCGCAGCCCGAGCCCACGCCCCGCACATCCGCTGCCGTCCAGAAGGACGCAGCGCAGACGCTGCTCGACGGCATGAGCACGCGCGAGAAGATCTGCCAGCTGCTCATCGTGCACCCCGAGGCGCTCACGGACGGCGGCGCCGTCACGGCTATGACGGATGACCTCGCCGCCGCGCTGCGCGACTATCCGGTCGGCGGCTTTCTGCTCTCGGCGGGCAACATGACCTCCGGCGAGCAGCTCCGAGCGCTCACGTCCGCGCTCTCATCTGCCTGCGCCGCGGCCCCGCTCGTCACCGTCGACGAGGAGGGCGGCCGCGTCGCGCGCCTGATGAACACCGTCGGCACGACGAAATTAAACAGCATGTACAGCTACCGCAGTCTCGGCACGCAGGGCGCGTATGACAATGCCCAGACCCTCGCGCACGACATCGCGGCCTACGGCTTCAACACCGACTTTGCGCCCGTGGCCGATGTCTGGACGAACAAGCGCAGCAACGCCATCGGCGACCGCGCCTACAGCGATGATTATGACGAGGCGGCCACGCTCGTCTCCGCCGCCGTGCACGGCTTTCGCGACGCCGGGGTCATCTGCTGTCTGAAGCATTTCCCCGGCCACGGCAGTACGGCCACGGACTCGCACAACGGCGCCGCCACGGTCGACAAGACGCTCCCGCAGCTGCGGCAGGAGGACCTCAAGCCCTTCGTCTCCGGCATCGCCGCCGGGGCGGACATGGTCATGGTCGGCCACCTGACCGTGCCGACGATGGACGATGCGCCCGCGTCCCTCTCGCACAAGCTCGTCACGAACCTGCTGCGCTATGACCTCGGTTTCCGCGGCGTCATCGTCACGGACGGGCTGCAGATGCAGGCCCTCGCGCAGTATACTGACGGGGAGAAGGCCGTGCGCGCCCTCGCCGCCGGCAACGACATGCTGCTTGAGATCAGTGACGTGCCCGGCGCGGTCGCGGCCGTGGAGCAGGCGCTCGCAGACGGCACGCTCACGGCCGATGCGCTCGATGCGAGCGTGCTGCGCGTGCTGCAGCTCAAGCTCGCGCACGGCATCGTGCCGCTGCCGGAGACCGGCTGACACTCATGATTTTTTAAGAAAGGTGTGGTATCCTCATACTGGGTGCGGCCGGTCGGCCCGCCCCGCATCCTCCCTTTCTTTCTTCCCCCAACAGATCAGCCGCTGTCAAAGGACAGCGGCTGATCTATTATCATTTCCGGTTGTACCCCGGCGCAAAACGTGGTATCCTAAGCTATCATGACCAGAGAGGCGACCCGCATTGCAATTCGTTGACATTGAAAAGAAGGACGGCGGCGCGTTCCTGCACCGCTACGACCTGCACTATATCGACCGCACCGGCTGCCCGCGCACGTATGAGATGGTCAGCCGCGACCGGAACATCGACTCGCTCGAGCACCTGCAGCACCACCGCACGGACGCGGTCGTCATGGTGCTCACGGACGCTGCGCGCGAGCACATCGCGCTCATCCACGAGTTTCGCATGGAGCTCGGCCAGCGCATCTACGGCCTGCCCGGCGGCCTCATCGAGCCGGGGGAGACGCCCGAACAGGCGGCCCGCCGCGAGCTGCGCGAGGAGACCGGCCTGCGCCTGACGGCCATCACGCATGTGCTGCCGCCGGCGGCGTGCACGGTCGGCATCGGTGACGAGCGCACGGTCTGCGTTTTCGGTACGGCGGAGGGGACGTTCCGCCCGAGCACCGACCCCATGGAGGAGATCGAGTCGGCGTGGTACACGCGCGCACAGGTGCGCGCCCTGCACGAGACGGACCTCTTCGGTTCCTGGGCGCTGGCCTATAGCTGGATGTTCGCAAACGGCTGCCTGCCGGGCGTCTGAAGGCACACAATTTTACGATTACGGAGCGATCATTATGTTTTTTTCGGAAATTTATCAGCCGGGCGTCGCCGATTTCGACCGCAGCGGCAAGCTGGGGTATGAAGCGATCCTGCGCATTTTTGAAAACACGGCCAGCCGCCACTCCGACAGCTCGGGCGACGACATCATTGAGGAAAGCCGCAACGGCATCACTTGGGTGCTGACCGACTGGCGCGTCCGGATCGTGCGCCGGCCGGACAGCAAGGCGCCCCTGCGCGTCACGACCTGGGTGCGCGACAGCGTGCCCACCGGGCGCATCTTCCGCGACTATACGCTCGCGGACGAGAGCGGCACGGAGCTCGTGTGCGCCGAGTCGCGGCTCATTTTGTTCGACCTGCGCGCGCAGAAGATCATCCGCATCGACCAGCAGCGCTTCCGGTCCTATCTGCCGGAGACGCGCGGCGTGTTCGCGTCCGCCGCGCCGCGCCTGCGTGCCCCCGCCGCCTTCGATGGGGAGAAAACGCTGCCCCTGCGCCGCAGCGACATTGACTTCAACGGCCATGTACATAACACGAAGTATCTCGACTTTGCGCTCGAGGCCCTGCCGGACACCGTGCCGCGCGATGCGTTCACGGGCTTTCGCATGGTCTACCCGAAGGCGGTCAAGGATGTGGAGGCCGTCACGCTCAAATATCGCCTGTCGGACGGAAACCCCTTCGTGTGCGTCTACAGCGGCGACACGCTCTGCACGCTCATCCGCTTCGAGACATGAAGATACCCCCGCTGCAAAAATGCAGCGGGGGTATCTTCAGCTTTCTGCGAACCGGCCGACATACGCGCGCATCTCCTGCCGCGAGTCGATGCCGTGCACGCCCGCAATGAATGCGCGCTTTTCCTCGTCCGTGAGCGCCGAAAACTTTGCCAGCGCCTGCTGGTTGTGCACCAGCGCCATACCCAGCCCGACCGGGATGGCCGGCTGCGTGCCTGCTTTGTGCAAAGGTTTCACCTTCCTCTGTGTCCGGTTTCGGAGCGGGTGCTCCCTAACCATAGTATGGCACAGATGGAAAAATAGAATACATCAGCCCAGATCGAGCACCTGCCGCGCGGCGTAGCCATCGGCGCGCAGCGCGCCGTCGAGCAGCTCATAGCGCGTGATGTCCAGCCGCACCGCGTGCAGCATCGCGGGCATTTGTTGCAGCTGCTGCAGCTGCACGCCGCGCGCTTCGATCACACTGCGGTATTCGTCGCTCAGCGGGTCGATGTACACGGCCGTGCCCGTCATCTGCAGCCCGGCGAGCGACGCCATGCCCGCGTAGCTGTCAAACACGGCGGCGGAGATCGCTCCGTTCCACCAGATGCCCTTGAACTTCAGCCCGCCCTCGGTGAGGATGTAGAGCCTGCCGTCCACGCGCAGATATTCCAGCGGCGTGCACCTTACCCATTTTCCGCAGCCGGTCGCGAGCGCGAGCGTGTTGTGCGCCTCCAGAAAGGCGTCGATGCGCGCCTTGAGCGCATCCGTCGGCATCGGGGCCTCCGGCGGGCAGAAGGCCTTGGCGATCAGTTCGGCCGCGGCGACGGTCTCGTCCTCGCCCTTCGGACGGAAGGTCACGCGCTTTTGCAGCCCGGCGGTCACGACCGGGCCGTCCTCGCCCGCGGCGACGGTGATGACGTTTGCGTATCCGCTCCAGTCGCGCGGGGCGCGCTCGGCGGGGAAGAGCTTGCAGTTGCCGATGACCGTGCCGAGGATGTAGGCCGTGCGGCGCGCGTCGGCGTCATAGATGATGGCAGTGATGTTCATGGGTTCGTTGCCTCCGGAAAAAATCAGAATAGAAGATAATGTGAGTATAACACGCAAAGAATGGATTGTAAAATCGAAAGCCGGATGTTACAATGAGAAAAAATCCGAAACAGAAACGAGGTCTTGCCATGCTCTGCCCGAAATGCGGCGCGCAGCTGTCTGACAGCGCCGTGATCTGCCGCGCCTGCGGCGCCATGCTGCCCGAGCAGCCCGTCGCCCCGAAAGCGCCGTACCCGCCGGCATCCCAGCCGGCCGAACCCACTGCGTCCGCGCAGCCCACCGCCCCGCGCACCTGCACGAAATGCGGCGCGCCGCTCGATGACGGCGTTCGTTTTTGCACCAACTGCGGCGCGCCCGCGCCGGAACCGTCTGCTCCGTCCGACACAACGCGATCCGCTTCCGCCGGCCCGGCGCAGTCCGTCCCGCCGCAGCAGGGCGCGGCAGCTCCGTTCGGCCCGGGCATCTGCCCGCGCTGCGGCAGCCGACTCGCACCCGGCGCGCGTTTTTGCACCGTCTGCGGCATGCCCGCGCCCGAAGCGCCCCAGGGCCAGGCCGACTGGTATGCGCCTGCGCCCGGCGGCACAGTCTCCTCGCCGGAGATCGGCCCGAAGCACAAGCCGAAGAAGCTGCTCATCGGTCTGCTGTGCGGCTTTGCCGCGCTGGTCGTGATTGTGGCGGTCTTGGCCGGCATTTTCGCCGCCCGTCAGGCGGGCGAGCCCAGCACGGCCGGCGGCGCGGAGGTGGACCGGCTCCTCGAGCGCTACTTCACGTATTTCAAGGCCGATGACACCGACGCCATGCTCGATCTCTTCCTGCCGGAGGTTATCACCTACATGCAGGACGACGATACCGCCGCCGGCCGCGAGGCCGCCCTCATCCAGCTCGACGACTGGTATTACGACTACGGCAAGGCCATCGATGATTATTACGTCTATGCCGATGACAGTCTCGACGCCAGCGACGTGCGCGAGCTCCAGCGCGAGCTCGGTGTGCGCATCGACGACAATGTCATCGTCGCCTGCGACGTGACGTATCAAAACGGGCAGGACAACGACTTTTATTTCGAGTTCGTCCAGGTCGACGGGCAGTGGTATCTGCTGTTCGTCGTGGAGTGATACTGCTTCAGAGAATATCCCCAGCAGCTTCGGCTGCCGGGGATTTTTTGCTTTATGCCTGCACCTGCACGCGGCTGCCGCCGCTGCGGTCTTTGGTCACGATGATCTGCCGGTCGATGCGGTCCTTGAGCTCCGCCACGTGGGAGATGATGCCCACGATGCGGCTGCCGCCCGACACGCCCACGAGCGCGGCGAGCGCCTGCTGCAGCGCCTCGCTGTCGAGCGAGCCGAAGCCCTCGTCGACGAACATGGCCTCGAGCTGCACGCCGCCGGCGGTCGCCTGCACCTCGTCGGACAGGCCGAGCGCCAGCGACAGGGAGGCGGCGAACGTCTCGCCGCCGGAGAGCGTCTTGACGCTGCGCGCCGTGCCGTTGTAGTGGTCGATGACCTCCAGCTCCAGCCCGGTCTGGCTGCGGTTGTCGCCCGCGCGGGCGCAGCGGCGCAGCTCGTACTGCCCGCCGGACATGATGAGCAGGCGCGTGTTCGCGCGGCCAAGGATGCGGTCGAAGTATGCGGTCTGGATGTAGGTCTCGAGCATGATCTTTTCCTTGCCGGGCACGGCGCCGTTGGCCGTCGCGGCCAGCGCGTGCACCCATTGCCAGCGCGCGCGCACGGCGGCGTGCTGC
>OKSD01003153.1_pt1 | contig 12987 bp, 12 predicted proteins | sample 1601221 | NCBI WGS metagenome assembly OKSD01 (sample SAMEA3541550, study PRJEB24748) | human gut metagenome | biome: human gut; feature: human-associated habitat; material: faeces | place: China | collected 2012
AGCAGCAGATTTACAGTCTGTCCCCATTGGCCACTCGGGAACACGCCCATATTCACTTTTTGTGTCCTTCGCCGGACGACTTGCTTATTTTATCATGAAGGAAGGCTTTTGTCAACTGTTTTTTACGTTTTTCTTCAAATGCATTTTCCGTGCAGAGAAACGGCAGAGCAAAGGCGGGAAAAGCCCTGCAGCCATGCGGGCACGGCAAAGTCGGAGAAAAAAGCCAACCGGAAGAAATTGATAGGAAAATTGCAAGAAAAACTCGAGACAATATGTGAAAAGTGCAAGACTTTTTTATCTCTGCATTGAAAAACACAGTAAGGCGTGATATATTAAAAACGTAACAAAGTGCAACAAAATGGATGGTGCTTTTGTCACTCTGTGGCAAATCAGGCGGGATAAGTAGAAAAAGAAAGGCATAGCGACAAACCATGACGATTCAGGAATGTTATAGACAGATGGGCGCAAATTATGAGGACGTGCTCAAGCGGCTTTACAACGAAGGCATGATCTGCAGATTTACGCTGATGTTTTTGAACGACGACAGCTATCCGAAACTGGAGCAGGCATTGAAGGAAGAAAATGTGAAGGAAGCATTCCGTGCGGCACACACGCTCAAGGGCGTGTGCCAGAACCTGGGCTTTACCAACCTGTATCAGCCCACCTGCGATTTGACCGAGGTGCTGCGCACAGGCACACTGGAAGGCACCAAGGAGCTGTTTGACAGCGTGACCTGCCAGTACAAAATCACCATCAATGCGATCCGTGCGCTCCAGTAAGCTCCGCATTTGGCTCGATCTCCAAACGGCATCCTTCCTTATAAAAAGGCAGGATGCCGTTTTTTATTGCATTCTGCGCAGTTTTATGATATAATGCCGGACGAACTGAACAGAAAAACAGCAGGTGCCTTTTGCCGATGCACTGCACGGCGGAAAGGGTAAAAGGGAAGCGGGTGCAGATCCCGCACGATCTCGTCACTGTGATAAGGGAGTCCGCATCAGGGTGCTTTGCACCAGCCACTGGAGCATTGCTCTGGGAAGGAGATGACGGGCGGCGATCTTTCAGTCAGGAAACCTGCCCGCTGTTGGTACGGGGGTGCAAACCCCAGATCACGAGGAATTGGTTGTACCAAAAAGCCCTGAAACAACAGAGGTCTTTTTGTCATGCCATCCGCAGGACAGAAGGGCCTCTTTTTTCATCTCTCTTTCCTGTACCCTTTGTTTGGTTCAAACCGCAATTTATCCAGCAGGAAAGGACAAGAACAATGAGAAAGATCGAAACCAAAAAGCTGGCCGCAGCTGTTACGGCTCTGGCTCTGTGCGTCGGCGTGCTCACCGGCTGCGGCGGGGCTGCTTCCAGCACTGCATCCAGCACCGCTGCGTCTTCCGCTTCCAGCGAAGCGAGCAGCGAGGAGGCTGACGAAATGGCAGCAAAGAATGTGGCAGACCTGATCGATGCCATCTATGTGCAGGAGCGCAATGAGGATACCGATGCCCAGTGCGAAGCCGCCAAGGCTGCATGGGATGCCCTGACCGACACCCAGAAGGAACTGGTGGAAGGTGAGAACGCCGACCCCGACTACTTTGGCCGTGACACCGGCGATGCTTCCAAGGACGATGCCCGCAATCAGGACGACATTGGCGACAACGAGCTGCTGGTGGTCTCCTTCGGCACCTCCTTCAACGACAGCCGCGTGAAGGACATCAAGGGTATCGAGGATGCCCTGCAGGCCGCATACCCGGATTGGTCTGTGCGCCGCGCATTCACCGCACAGATCATCATCAACCATGTGCAGGCCCGTGACGGCGAAAAGATCGACAACATGCAGCAGGCCATGGACCGCGCTGTGGAAAACGGCGTGAAGAATCTGGTCGTTCAGCCCACCCACCTGATGCACGGTGCTGAGTACGACGAGATGATGGAAATGATCGACACCTACCGCGACAAGTTTGAATCTGTCGCTGTGGCTGAGCCCCTGCTGGGTGAGGTCGGTTCCGATGCCACCATCATCAATCAGGATAAGGAAGACGTTGCCAAGGCTGTCACCGCTGCTGCCGTGAAGGAAGCCGGCTACGACAGTCTGGATGCCGCTGCTGCGGACAAGGTCGCCTTTGTCTTTATGGGCCACGGCACCTCTCACACCGCAAAGGTGAGCTACAGCCAGATGCAGACCACGATGCAGACTCTGGGCTACGACAATGTGTTCATTGGCACCGTTGAGGGCAAGCCGGAAGAGACTGCCTGCGAGAACGTGATCGAGGCTGTTAAGGCTGCGGGCTACACCAAGGTCATCCTGCGCCCGCTGATGGTGGTTGCCGGCGATCACGCCAACAACGATATGGCCGGTGAGGATGCCGACTCCTGGCTGAGCCAGTTCAAGGCTTCCGGTGCTTTCGACAGCATCGACTGCCAGATCGCTGGTCTGGGTGAGATCGAGGATGTCCAGAACCTGTATGTCGCCCACACCAAGGCGGCGATCGATTCTCTGAACGGCTGATCAAACGAACCCTCTCCGTCTCGCGGCCGCTTTGCGGCATCCGGTGGAGAGGGTTCATTTTTTATCTGAACAATGGTATAATAAAAGTTGATTTCTTATAATGTAGAGGTATTTCCTATGAAACGCGTTTTTTCCTGTGTTGTCGCTGCTTCTCTGGCACTGAGTCTGCTGGTGGGCTGCGGCGCTTCTTCCACGGCATCTTCTGCAGCTTCCAGTGCTGCTTCTTCCGAGGCGGCATCCTCTGTGGCTTCTTCTGCTGCTGAGACCGCCGCTTTGGCGGATGGTGTGTATACCGCCGAGTTTGACACCGACAGCAGCATGTTCCACGCCAACGAAGCCTGCGACGGCAAGGGCACCCTGACCGTGGAGAACGGCCAGATGACCTTCCATGTCAGCCTTGCTTCCACCCATATCGTCAACCTGTATCTGGGCAAGGCTTCCGATGCCGCCGACCACGAGGCCGACTGGCTGCAGCCCACCACAGATACCGTCACCTATTCCGACGGCACCTCGGAGGAGGTGTACGGCTTTGACATTCCGGTCACTGCTGTGGATACGGACTTTGACCTTGCCATTCTGGGCACCAAGGGCAAGTGGTACGACCATGTCGTCAGCGTGCGTGATGCCGTGGAAAAGGCTGCGGAAGCCGAGACCCCGGCAGACGGCACCTACACCTGTGATGTGACGCTGGAGGGCGGCTCCGGCCGTGCCACCGTGGAGAGCCCCGCAGCCCTGACCGTGGCAGACGGCAAAATGACCGCTACCATCGTGTGGAGCAGCCCCAACTACGACTATATGCTCGTGGATGGCGAGAAGTATCTGCCCACCAACACCGAGGGCAATTCCACCTTTGAAATTCCGGTATCGGCGCTGGATACCGCACTGGATGTCACCGCCGATACCGTTGCCATGAGCACCCCCCACGAGATCGAGTATACGCTGACCTTTGATTCCGCAAGTCTGAAGTGACTCCTCCAGTCACCTTCTTTGGCAAAAAGATAAACTTTACCGTACTGCCAAAGCCTCCCTCTATGAGGGAGGTGGCGCGGCGTAAGCCGTGACGGAAGGAGTTACCTATGAAGATCACCCGCAACCAATTTCTGAAACTGATCCCCGCTGCGGCGCTGACGCTGACCGGCTGCGGCAGCAAGACTCAACCTGCCAATACGGAAAGTCTTGTTTTCTCCCATCATTACCAGCTGGACTATGCACAGCAGTTCACAGCGGACTGCTATGAGGGCGGCTATACCATGCTGACCATCGCGGAGTCGGATGCACGGTTCCTTGTTGTGCCGGAAGATGCTGCGGAGGTGGACGGTCTGCCTGCTGATGTGACTGTGCTGCGCCAGCCGGTGGAGAATATTTATCTGGTCTCCACCTCGGTGATGGATCTGCTTTTGCATCTGGACGCACTGGACAGCGTGGCCTTTTCCGGCACCAAGGCCGAGGGCTGGTATCTGCCCGCGGTGCAGCAGGCCATGGAAGAGGGAAAAATCGCGTATGCAGGCAAGTATAGCGCCCCGGATTACGAGCAGATCCTGGCAGCGGGCTGCCGCCTTGCCATTGAGAATACCATGATCCTGCACACGCCGGAGGTAAAGGAACAGCTGGAACACTTTGGCATCCCGGTGCTGGTAGAGCGTTCCAGCTACGAGAGCGACCCGCTGGCCCGCATGGAGTGGATCAAGCTTTACGGCATCCTGCTGGGCAGGGAAGAACAGGCCGAGCAGGTGTTTTCCGCGCAGGAGACAGCCGTTCAGCCCATCCTCTCGCAGAAACCCACGGGAAAAAGCTGTGCCTTCTTCTCGCTGACCACCAACAACCTTGCCACTGTGCGCAAGGGCAGTGACTATGTGGCCCGCATGATCGAAATGGCAGGCGGCAGCTATGTCTTTGCGGACCTGACGGACAATGGCAACAGCCTTGCTACCATGAACCTGCCGCTTGAGGACTTCTATGCAGGCGCAAAGGATGCCGACGTGCTCATCTACAACAGCACCATCGAGGGCATGATCGCATCGGTGAGCCAGCTGACCGAGCGTTTCCCGCTGCTGAACGAGTTCAAAGCGGTGCAGAACGGTCAGGTGTGGTGCACCACCCAGAGCCTGTTCCAGCAGAGCATGGAGCTGGCAGACCTGATCGTGGATATGAACCGGGTGTTTACCAAGGGCACACCTGCCGCCAGTACCCTGAAATTCCTCACCCATGTGGATTAAAGAAGGAAAATTTTACAGAAAGGAAAGCCTATGACCCGTACCAGACGCCTTGCAGCCGCCTATATTGCCCTTGCGGCAGCCGTGGCTGTGCTTTTTGCGCTGAACCTGTTCTGGGGCAGCGTATCCCTTGCACCGGGTGCGGTGCTGACGGCGCTGCTGGGCAAGGGCGGCGATGCGCTTGCGGGGAACATCATCCTGCAGCTGCGCCTGCCCCGCGCGGTCATGGCGGCGCTGTTGGGGGCAGCCCTCAGCGCGGCAGGCTATCTGCTGCAGACTTTTTTTGCAAACCCCATTGCCGGGCCCTTTGTCATGGGCGTTTCCAGCGGCGCAAAGCTGGCGGTGGCCCTGACCATGGTGGTGTTTCTGGACCGCGGGATGCTGACCAGCTCGGCCACCATGATCGCGGCGGCCTTTGCGGGTGCCATGGCGGCCATGGCCTTTGTGCTGGCGGTGGCCCGGCGGGTGCAGCGCATGAGCATTCTGGTCATCTGCGGTGTGATGATCGGCTACATCTGTTCCGCCATCACCGATATCGTGGTGGCCTTTGCGCAGGATTCCAACATCGTCAACCTGCACAACTGGTCGCAGGGCAGCTTTTCCGGCGTGACATGGGCCAATGTGCAGGCGGCGGCACTGGTGGTGCTGCCTGTGCTGGCAGCTGCCTTTCTGCTCTCCAAGCCCATGGCGGCCTACCAGATGGGCGAGGAGTACGCCCGCAGTGTGGGCGTGAACGTCAGGCTCTTCTCGGCGGTGCTGGTGCTGCTATCCAGCCTGCTGGCGGCCTGCGTCACCGCCTTTGCGGGGCCGATCTCCTTTGTAGGCATCGCGGTGCCGCACCTTGTCAAGCAGCTGCTGGGCAGCGCAAAGCCGCTGTATGTGCTGCCGGGGTGCTGTTTGGGCGGTGCGGCTTTCTGCCTGTTCTGCGACCTGCTGGCCCGCAGTCTGTTCGCGCCCACGGAGCTGTCCATCAGCTCGGTCACGGCCGTGTTCGGCGCACCGGTGGTCATCTGGCTGCTGGTGCGGCGCAATTCAGAGCGGGAGGGCGCATGATGAACGAAAAAGCACTTTGCACTGCGCGGGAGCTTGCCATCGGCTATGGCAAGACACCGCTGCTCTCGAATATTTGCCTCGGGGTGCAGCCGGGCCAGATCCTGACTCTCATTGGCCCCAACGGCGCAGGCAAATCCACCTTACTGCGCACACTGGCGGGCCAGCTTGCCCCCATGGGCGGCACAGTGCTTCTGGCGGGGAAGGATCTTACTGCCTATACCGGTACCCAGCGGGCGCAGAAGCTGGCTCTAATGGCTCCCCACAGCCGCCGGATGGAACTGACCACCTGCTTTGATTTTGTTTCGGCGGGGCGCTATCCCTACACCGGACGGCTGGGCATTTTGTCTGCTGAGGACAGGCAGCAGGTGCACAGAGCTTTGGAGCTGGTGGGCGCGGTACACCTTGCAGACCGGGATTTTAACCGCATCAGCGACGGCCAGCGCCAGCGCATCCTGCTGGCCCGGGCACTGTGCCAGCAGCCGGAAGTGATTCTGCTGGACGAGCCGACCTCTTTTCTGGATATCAAGGGCAAGATCGAGCTGCTCACCATTTTAAAGGAGCTGGCCCATACCGGTCAGCTGGCGGTGATCCTGAGCCTGCACGAGCTGGAATTGGCCGAAAAAATAGCGGACACGGTGGTGTGCGTTTCGCCCGCAGGTGTTTCCGGTGTGCTGACCCCGGAACAGGCGTTTCAGCCGGAGAATATCCGCGCCCTGTACGGCCTGACCGAACAGCAGTACACGGCTCTGTTTGGCACACCGGAGCCGGAAGCCGAAAAGGCACCCGCCGGAAAGCCGCAGTTTGAGCATTACGTCCGCAGCGGGCAGAAGCTGCTGCGCTGCGGCTATACCACCGGCACCTGTGCCGCGCTAGGGGCTGCCGGGGCGGCGCGTCTGCTGCTGACCGGCCGCGAACCGGAAACGGTGGCTCTGCGCACGCCCAAGGGCATTGTGGTGGAGGTGGCACCCATTTACTGCCGCAGAACGGATGCCGGTGCGGTATGTGCCATCCGCAAGGACGGCGGCGACGATGTGGACGTGACCACGGGCCTGCCGGTGGTCGCGTCGGTGGTGCTGGAACCGGATGCCCCCGGCGTGCGCATCCTTGGCGGCGAGGGGGTGGGCCGTGTGACGAAGCCCGGCCTTGACCAGCCCGTAGGGGAAGCCGCCATCAACCATGTGCCCCGCCAGATGATTGCCGAAGCGCTGGAACGGGAAGCTGAAAATGCTGCCTACACCGGCGGCTTTGCGGTGACCATCTCTGTGGAAGGCGGTGCCGAGACGGCAAAGCGCACCTTCAACCCGCACATCGGGGTGGAGGGCGGGCTTTCCATTCTGGGCACCAGCGGCATCGTGGAGCCCATGAGCCAGCAGGCCATTCTGGATACCATCCAGCTGGAAATGAATCAGGCCGCACTGCGCGCAAAAAATGCCCCAGGCCCCCGGCGGCTGGTGCTGGCCCCCGGCAACTACGGGCTGGATTATCTGGCCAGCGCTCTGCCGCAGTTCGAACGGTTCCCGGTGGTCAAGACCTCCAACTTCATCGGGGATACGCTGGATATGGCTGCCACGGCCAAATTTGAGGAAGTGCTTCTGGTAGGCCACGTGGGCAAGCTCTGCAAGCTGGCGGCAGGGGTCATGAACACCCACTCCCACACGGCGGATGGCCGCGCTGAAGTGTTTTGCGCCCATGCGGCGCTGTGCGGTGCCGCGCATGAGGTGTGCGCCGCCCTGATGGATGCCGCCACCACCGATGCCTGCCTTGACATTCTGGACGGCGCACAGCTGCGTGCACCGGTGCTGGAAAGCATCCTTGCCGCCATCCAGATGCATCTGGAGCGACGGGCAGGCGGGGCCTTCCGGGTGGGCGCGGTGCTGTTCTCCAACCAGCACGGCCCGCTGGGCGAGACAAAAACGGCAAAGGAGCTGATGCAGGAATGGCAGAACTGAAAGGTACATTTTACGGTGTCAGCGTCGGCCCCGGCGACCCGGAGCTGATGACGCTGCAGGCTGTGCGGCTCATCCGGCAGTGCCCGGTGCTGGCCGCGCCGCAGACTGCTTCCGGCCAGATGCTGGCGCTGGACATCGCCCGCAGTGCGCTGGGAGAAGCGCTGGACGGCAAGACCATCGTCCCGCTGTACTTTGCCATGAGCCGTGACCCGGCTGCGCTGGCGGCTTCGCACGAAAAAGCCGCCGCCGCGGTGCGGCAGTATCTGGATGCCGGGCAGGACGTTGCCATGCTGAACATCGGTGATGTTTCCATCTATGCCACCTTTGGTTACCTGCAGGAGATCTTGCAGGCCGAGGGTTATGCCACCGTCATGGCGGCAGGCGTGCCCAGCTTTTGTGCGGCGGCGGCGCGGCTGAATGTGCCGCTGACCGGCGGCATGGATACGCCGCTTACCATTGCGCCCGGCGGCTGGACAGACCGCGTGCTGGAAATGCCCGGCACCAAGGTATTGATGAAAGCCGGCAGGCAATTGCCTGTCTTATTGGATACCCTGCAGCAGGCAGATAAGCTGAAAAAAAGCGCACTTGTGTGCAACTGCGGTCTGCCGGACGAGCGGGTCTACCCGGATCTTTCCCTTGAGCGGCCGCAGGAACAGGCCGGTTATTTTGCCACCGTTTTGGTAAAGGAGTAACGTTATGGTACATTTTGTTGGTGCCGGCCCCGGCGCACCGGACCTCATCACCCGGCGGGGCGCGGCCCTGCTTCAGAAAGCCGACTGCATCATCTATGCGGGCAGTCTGGTGAACCCGGCCCTGCTGGGCCTTGCAAAGACAGACTGCGCCATTTATAACAGCGCTGAAATGACGCTGGAGCAGGTGCTGAATGTGATGCGGCAGATGGAAGCTGCGGGTAAGACCACCGTGCGCCTGCACACCGGCGACCCCAGCCTTTACGGTGCCATCCGGGAGCAGATGGATGTGCTGGATGCCGAGGGCATTCCCTACGATGATACCCCCGGTGTTTCCAGCTTCTGCGGTGCAGCGGCGGCACTGAATGCCGAGTACACGCTGCCCACCGTGAGCCAGACCGTCATCATCACCCGCATGGAGGGCCGCACCCCGGTGCCGGAAAAAGAAAAGCTGGCAAGCCTTGCCGCCCATGGGGCGACGATGGTCATTTTCCTATCCATCGGCCTTGTGGACAAAGTACAGCAGGCGCTTCTGGCAGGCGGTGCCTATACGCCGGATACCCCGGCAGCGGTGGTGTATAAGGCCACATGGCCGGAAGAAAAAACGGTGCGCTGCACCGTAGGTACGCTGGCGGAAAGCGTTCATGCAGCGGGCATCACCAAAACGGCGCTCATCGTGGCAGGCGGCTTTCTGGGCCGGAATTATGAGCGCAGCAAGCTCTACGACCCGGCCTTTACCACCGAGTTCCGCAAGGGGACAGACCAGTGACCCGCGCCTATCTGGCCTTTACGGCAAAGGGCCTTGCACTGGCCCAAAAACTGGCGGCGGCATATCCCGGCAGTGTGACCCGCTGCGGCCATGAAGCCGGGCAGGTGCACCTTGCCGATTGGACGGCCTGCCAGTTTGCCGGGAGCGATGCCCTTGTTTTTGTAGGTGCTGTGGGCATTGCGGTGCGGGCCATTGCGCCCCACTGCCAAAGCAAGGCGCAGGACCCTGCCGTTGTGGTGCTGGACGAGTGCGGCCGCTTTGCCGTGCCCATCCTCTCAGGCCACCTGGGCGGTGCCAACGACCTTGCCCGGGCGTTTGCCGCTGTGTGCGGTGCGGTGCCGGTGATCACCACAGCCACCGACGCAAACGGTGTGTTTGCGGTGGACGAGTGGGCAAAGCACCAGAACTGCACCGTGCTGGAGCCGGAGCGCATCAAGCTTGTCAGCGGTGCACTGCTGGCGGGCAAAACGGTGCAGTTTGCATCCGACTGGCCCATTGCGGGTGCACCGCCTGATGGGATCACGGCGGGAGATGACCCGGACTTTGCCCTCACCCTCTGCCCGGCGGGGGATGCGCTGCATCTGGTGCCGCGCATCGGCGTGCTGGGCGTGGGCTGCAAACGCGGCACCAGCGCCGCAACGCTGGCCGAAGCCTTTGCAGCTTTCTGTGCCCAGAACCGCCTTGCGCCGCAATGCATCACGGCGGCGGCAAGCATCGACTTAAAACAAAACGAGACGGGCCTGCTGACCTTCTGTAAGAGCCACAGCTGGCCGGTGCAGTTTTTCACAGCGGAACAGCTGCGTGCCGCTCCCGGCAGCTTTACGCCTTCGGCCTTTGTGCAGAGCGTTACCGGCGTGGACAATGTCTGTGAACGGTCGGCAGTGCTGGCCGCAGGCGGGACACTCGTTTTTCACAAATATGCCTATACCGGCGTGACCTTTGCGCTGGCCGTGCGGCCCTATGCCCCGGACTGGAGGTGGCAGAATGTTTGACCCGATGGAATTTGAGATCGACGAACCGGAAAAGGTAGTCTACGTGGTGGGCATTGGCCCCGGAGATGTTTACTACCTGACGCAGGAAGCCCAGAACGTTCTGGAACACGCAGATGCCATCTGCGGCTATAAACTTTATCTTGACCTGATCGAGCCGGAGTTCCCATGTGAGGAATATTATTCCACCGGCATGACCAAGGAGATCGATCGCTGCCGCTGGGCGCTGGAAAAGGCGGATACCGGCAGGCGCGTGGTGATGGTGTGCAGCGGCGACGCAGGCGTTTACGGCATGGCCAGCCCTGTGCTGGAACTGGCGCAGGATTACCCGGACGTTGCCGTAGAAGTGGTGCCCGGCCTTACGGCCGCCCTCAGCGGTGGGGCTGTGCTGGGCGCGCCGCTGGCCCACGATTTCTGCGTGATCTCCCTTTCCGACCGGCTTACCCCGTGGGAGGTCATCGAAAAGCGGCTGGCCTGCGCAGCGCAGGGAGATTTCTGTGTTGCACTCTATAATCCTTCCTCCAAGGGCAGGCCGGACTACCTGCAAAAGGCAGTGCGCATCCTGCGCGCAAACGGCAAGGCGGATGATACCGTCTGCGGCCTTGTGCGCAACATTGGCCGCGAGGGCCAGAGCGCCCGGGTGCTGACGCTGGCCGAGCTGGAAAACACGCCGGTGGATATGTTCACCACCGTGTATATCGGCAACAGCAATACCCGCGCCCTTTCGGGCCGGATGGTCACGCCGCGGGGGTACCGTAAGTGAAGGCGGTCGTGTTCAGCGGCACCACCGAGGGCCGTCGCTTTTCCAAAAAGCTGGCAGAGCTTGGCGTTGCGGTAACGGTGTGCGTGGCAACGCCGCTGGGTGCCGAGGAGCAGGGCGAAATGGTGGGCATCACGGTGCACGCCGGGCGGCTGCAGCCGGATGCCATGGCGGCATTGCTGGCGGGAGCTGATCTCTGCGTGGATGCCACCCACCCTTATGCAGTGGATGCCACCAGGAACATCCGCGCTGCAGCGGTGCAGGCGGGCGTGGAATACCGCCGCCTGCTGCGTGCGCAAAGCCCCTTGCCGCCCGGCTGTGTGGTGTTTGAAACAGCAGCGCAGGCCGCAGGATATCTGGCAGGGACAGAGGGCAATATCCTGCTTGCCACCGGTGCCAAGGAGCTGGCTGTGTTTGCCGGGCTGGAACCGGCGCGGCTTTACCCGCGCGTCCTGCCCACGCCGGAGGGCATTGCCGCCTGTGAAGCGGCCAATGTCCCGCACCGGAACATCATTGCCATGCAGGGGCCGTTCAGTCTGGCGCTGAATAAGGCGTTGATAACACAGTTCCAGATCCGGTACCTCGTCACCAAGGACGGCGGCGCAGCGGGCGGCTTTGCCGAGAAGGTGCAGGCCGCTGCCGATACCGGCGCACAGCTGGTGGTGCTGCGCCGCCCGCCGGAAACTGGCGAGACGGAAACACAAATTTTAGCGTATTGCAAGGAGATTTTGCAATGGTCACACTGATCGGCATGGGCAGCGGAAAATGGGAAGCCCTTTCGGCGCAGGCGCAGCAGGCTGTGCGCAGCGCGGGCCTTGTGTTCGGTGCAAAGCGGTTGCTGGCGGGCCTGTCTGCAGACTGCACGGCCCGGCAGTTCGCGCTCTACCAGCCTGCCGACATTCTGGAAACACTGGCACAAAACCCCGGGCAGGATGCTGCCGTGCTTTACAGCGGCGACACCGGATTTTACTCCGGTGCGTCCGGTCTGCTCACGCCGCTGCGGGCGCTGGGCATCCCCGCGCGGGTGTATCCGGGCGTTTCCAGCATCCAGCTGCTTTCAGCGGCGCTGGGCCGACCGTGGCAGGACTGGAAGCTGGTTTCGGCCCATGGCTGCGCCTGCGACCCGGTGGCCGAGTGCATGATGAACCGTTCGGTGTTCTTCCTCACCGGCGGCATTATGATCATTGCTGCCGCCCTGACTTCAGAAGGAACCGGTATTGCCACCGCTATGGCTATGTATCTGGTGCCGGTGGTTTCCAAGGCCTCCATCATCGCCTTCGTAGCCATTATCATTATCGCGCTGTGCATCTTCAGCCAATTTTCTATGAATATGGTGCTGCAAATGGTCTTTGCGCCGATTTTAGCACCCATCCTGCTGGCCAGCGGCTATAATCCGCTCATTGCTGTCATGGCCGTTTACTTTGGCACACAGCTGGCCTTTTTAGCCCCCTCTGGCAGTATGATGGCTGCTATGGTTTTCGCCAAGTCAGACTGGGTCAAACCCAGCCACATTTACAAAATCTGCGTGCCCTGGATTATCGTCAGTATGGCTGCCTTTATCATCATGAGTCTGGTCCTTCCTGACCTGGTCTACACCTTCTAATTCATTCCTAAAGGAGCGCTGTCTATGTCTAACGATTATCCCTTAGCTGGAAAAATCACGCTGATCACCGGCGCCAGCGCCGGAATGGGCTTAGCTATTGCCCGCAAGTACCTGGCATGCGGTGCAACCGTTATCGCTACCGGCCGCCACTTAGAAAAACTCGTCCGCATCCAAAATGAGCTGCCGCCCGATAGGCAAGCGCGATTTGTGCCTATGGTCAGCGATGTTGGCCAAAGCGCCGACAATCAAGCGCTTTTGGACGATATTACCCAGCGTTTCGGCTGTTTGGACGTGCTGGTCAATAACGCGGGCATCATGGACAATATGACGCCTGTCGGCGATGTCACCGATGAACTGTGGCAAAATGTGATCAACATCAATCTGCGGGGCCCCTTTGAGCTGTGCCGCGGCGCTGTTCAGCTGATGCTCAAAGCCGGTCACGGCAACATCATTAATATCGCCTCT
>OKSD01003156.1_pt1 | contig 12966 bp, 10 predicted proteins | sample 1601221 | NCBI WGS metagenome assembly OKSD01 (sample SAMEA3541550, study PRJEB24748) | human gut metagenome | biome: human gut; feature: human-associated habitat; material: faeces | place: China | collected 2012
GAAAAGCTGGCGGGTATCAGACGTAAGCGGTACATGCAGGCTCACGGCATCCGCTTCGGCAAGCAGGGTCTCCAGCATCACCGGCTCCACGCCCAGCTTTTCCCAATCCGGTGCGTCCGCCGGCAAAAAAGGATCATAGGCCATGACCCGCATCCCACAGGCACGGGCGCGCAGCGCCACGTCCCGGGCGATCCCTCCGAATCCGACAAGACCGAGCACCTTGCCGGATATCTCGCCGCCCACCATACGTTCCCTGGGCCATGCCCCGGCGGCGACAGCGAATGTTCCGCAATAGCAGCCTCGGGCGAGCATGAGCAGCCCGGCGAGCACATATTCGGCCACCGCCGTGTTGTTCGCGCCTGTGGCCGGAATAACCGCGATGCCCCGTTCCCGGCAGGCCTTGCAGTCAATATTGTCAAGGCCCACGCCAAGGCGGCCCACTACGCGCAGATGTGCGCCTTCCAGCAACGCGCCACGCACCTGCGTCCGATTGCGGACGATGAGCGCGCGGCACCCAGCTGCGGCGGCGGCCAGTTCCTCGGGCCTGTCCACGAGGGTTTTGTCATAAAGAACATCAAACGACGCCCTCAGATCGGCGACGGCGGCCTCATCCATGAACTCTGAAATAACGATTTCTGCCATGTCGTACTCCCGGCCCGCCCGCCTTCCGGGGAAAAAGCGTTCAAGCCATTTGATCTTCTATATTATATAAGATAAAAAGTACTGAAAGATTCTCCGGAGGAACCATGACCCCATCATCGAAACTCACATTCGCTCCACTGTACGAACAGGTGAAAAAGGCCATTCTCAACCGCATCATTGCCGGAGAATGGGGGCCGGGAAGCTTCCTGCCCAGTGAAATTGCACTCGCTAAAGAATACGGAGTCAGCCAAGGAACGCTGCGCAAGGCCCTTAATGCGCTTACACGCGAAAAACGGCTGGTCCGCTACCAGGGCAAGGGAACCGCTGTGGCCGTACTCGACGAAGACAGTTCCCTGTTCCCCTTCTTCCTTCTCAGCGACAGGAACGGAAAACGCGTCTACCCGCTTTCACAAATCTACGGCGTGCGGCTCGCCACGCCGTCGGACGCCGAACGGGCGGCTCTCGAGCTTGCTCCGGACGCCAAAGTCATCCACATCGACCGTGTACGTATGCTCAACGATTTCCCGGTCATCAACGAACGGGTCGCGCTACCGACCGCCCGTTTTCCCCATTTCAACTTCGAGTTCGATAAAGTGCCGAACACCCTCTACGAGCACTATCAAATCCATTTCGGCATCACCGTGGCCCACGCCACGGAACAGATCGAAGTCACCATGCCGGACAGCGGAGACCTCAAGCGGCTTAACATAGAGCGGAACCATCCGTTGCTGCTGGTGACCCGCACATCCTTTGACCTTCAGGACCGCCCTGTCGAATTTCGCATCAGCCGGATCAATACGGGCAACCACGTGTACCGCGCCGACCTGCGCTGAGCGCGCCCCTTCCGTCCCTGAGCCCCCGAAGCGGGGTTTCGGAGATTCTTTAGAGTGATATATTGAAGGCAGGAGGTTTCCCTCCCGCCTTCTTTTTTATAGGGATTCCAGCGATATTAGGCGCTTTCGTACAGACGGGTCATAACGAACTGGTTCTGCTTCAGAGCTTCGGCGGCGGTCATGCGGCCGGCGATGGTCTGGAACATCATGTCGAGCAGCTTGTCGCCAGCCTGGTCGAGATTCATTTCGCGGCGCAGGATACCGGACACGTCCACGTCCATGTGTTCGGACATGGTACGGATGGTGCGCGGGTTGGCGGACAGTTTGATAACGGGCACGATCGGGTTGCCGATGATGTTGCCCTGCCCGGTGGGGAAGAAGTGCACCACGTAGCCGGCGGCGGCCACGAGGGTGATCATTTCGGCAGCGGCGGAGGAGGAGTCCATGAACCACAGGCCGGGGCCGGTAGGCGTCACAGCCTTGTCCAGCGTGCCGATGACGGGCGCCTTCGTGCCGATCTTCTGGATGTTGCCGAGGGCCTTTTCTTCGATGGTGGTCAAGCCGCCTTCGATGTTGCCCTTGGTCGGCTGGGAGTCGGAAAGGTCGGAGGTCTTGTGATCGTCAATCACCTTGGCGTAACGGTCAAAGAACGCGGTGAATTCGCTGCGGACCCGGTCATTGGCGCAACGGGCCTTCACCAGATGTTCGCCGCCGGTGAGTTCGGTGGTTTCACCGAACACCAGCGTGCAGCCTTCTTCATACAGCTTGTCGAACGCGTTACCGACGGTCGGGCAGGAGGCCAGGCCGGAGGTGGTGTCGGATTCGCCGCATTTGCAGGAAACCCACAGGTCGGAGATGGGGCATTCCACTTTCTGGAGGGCGGAGGCGTACTGCACGAATTCCTTCGCCTTGCGGGAAGCGCGGGCGATGGTGTCGATCTGGCCGTGCTGTTCGATGCCGAAGCCGGCAACGGGCTTGCCGGTCTTGGCAATGCCGTCCACCACGTCCTGGGTCCACTTTTCTTCGATGCCGATAACGATGACGGCGGCAACGTTCGGGTTGCTGCCGGCGCCGATCAAGGTGCGGAAGTGGAGGTCAAGGTCGGCACCGAACTGCAGACGACCGTAAGGGTGCTGGATGGCAACGGTGCCGCCGATGTTATTGGCAACGGCGTTGCAAGCGGGCTGGGAAAGGTCGTCCAGGGGCAAAATCAGCACATGATTGCGAATGCCCACGCGGCCGTTGTCGCGGCGATAACCGAAAAATGACTTTTGCATGTGACCTACCACCTTTTGGTCTTGACGTTGTGGACATGAAGATGCTCGCCCTGACGGATGGGTTTGACAACCTTCCCGATATCGGTGCCGTACTTGAAGACGGTATCGCCGACATTCAAATCCTTGAGAGCGATCTTGTGCCCGATCGGAATGTCATCGAGAACCTTGAACGTAATGGTCTTGTCCTCTTTCATGATCCAGCCAGTCAGTTCCTGACCGGCCTTCACGCCTTCCACGGTGATGACGCCGACGCTGTCGCCGTCTTCATGAACCAGAAATTGCACTGACATGATTGCCTCCTAAGGTTTGGTTCAAATGCGATTCTTCTGTATTATGTCTTATACAAGACTGTCAAGCAAACAACTGATCCTTTCCGGACGAACGTTTTAATATAGATAAAACTATATCTTCTAAAACGTTTCAGGCCAGGGGTTAAGAACGGGTTATGAATGTTTCACGGAAACAGGCAACGCACACGGCAGGCTAAAGGAACATCCCCTCAGGTACCGGAACGTTGAGCAGCAGCGTAAAGCCCGCCCATACCAGCAAGCCGAAGCCAATCGCAAATGCGATCGCCGTTCGCGCAAGACGCGGCAGGCCGCGGCTGTGATCGCCGAGGATGAGCGTGGAGCCAGCGATGAACCCCATCGTGGTGACGAGGAAGCCGAACACCGGGATAAGCACGGCGTAGCACAAAGAGGTCGCGCAGATGATGCCGATCTTGCACCACGCCACAGCCTCACCGCCTTCGGGTTCGGCGGCCTCACGGGAGCGGCGCCACAACCCCTTGCCGACGAAATACGCTCCGCCCGCGCCGATCAGCTTAGTCAGCACTTCGGGAAAGACACGGCTGACCCCTTCCAGACCTTCGTACTGGACAAGGAAGGCGGCGGCGATGGCGAGGAAACCAATCCCCGCGAACAGATCCGTCTTCCAGCCGGGACGGGGGCCTTCAGGAAGCAGAGCGGCGTGCTTGCGGTTGCGCAGCTTGAGTAGAAACGGCGTCAGCAACGACAAGAGCAGCGCGGCAATGAGCACCTTATTGATCGAGCCTTCGAACATGACGGACATCAGGCCGCCGTCCACCGAACGGGACAAGTCCACGCTCTTTCCAAGGTTCTCCTCGATCATCGGCCCAAGGATGACGCCAAGAGCCATTGCACCGGTGTCCATGCCCACCTTGCCGCCAAAGAACCCGACGAGCCCGAAGGCGAGCACTACCCATATGTCCACCAGGCTGTTGCTGATGGCGTAGGCCCCGATGAAGGCCAACACCACGATGCCGATGGCGACCAGCGTAAGCCGGATGCTCAGAAGGCGCGCCATACATTGGCACAGCACGAAGCCGACGGGGATCATCAGCAGGTTCACCGCGAACTGGGACATGATGAACGTATAGGCCAGATCTCCGGATGCGGTGAATATCTTGAATCCCGGCTGGATGCCGTGAGCCATGAGCGCCCCGAGGATGACCGCCGCCACCGCGCTGCCGGGGATACCGAGGGTCAGCATGGGGATGAGCGAGCCGCCGATGACCGCATTGTTCGCGCTTTCGGAGGCGGCGACCCCCTCAAGGCTCCCCTTGCCATAGCGGGAAGGGTCCTTGTCCCACCGCTTGGACTCGTTGTAGGAGATGATCGAAGCGATCTCGCCTCCCGCGCCGGGAAGCATCCCGATCCACGTCCCGAGCACGGAGGACCGGACGAGGATCGTCTTGCAATGGGCGGCAAGATACCGGAACACCTTGCCGAAGGCTCCCTTGTGCGGGTGGTACTCCGCGATGAAGCTCTTGTCCGTACCGATGAGGTACAGTACTTGCGAGAATGAGAACAGGCCGATCATGCAGGGTATCACGGACACGCCCTGCAAGAGATCATAGGTCCCGAAGGTGAAGCGCGGCGCGCCGGTGTTGGGGTCGAGCCCGATGGTGGAAACCAAGATGCCCACCGCGCCGGAAACGATGCCTTTGCCCATGTTGTCCGGGGTCATCACCGCGATGGTGGAGAGCCCGAAGAGACACAGCCAAAAACTTTCCGGCCCGCCGAACTGGAGCGCGAACCGCGCCAGCGAGCCGCCAAGGCAGAGCAGGAACAGCGTGCCCACAATGCCCCCGAAGGCCGAGGACAGAAGCGACGTGTACAGCCCGAGATCCGCCCTCCCCTTCTGGCACAGCGGCCAGCCGTCGAACGTGGTCGCCACGGAGGAAGGCGTGCCCGGCGTGCAAATGAGAATGGCCGAGTTCGCGCCGCCATAGATGGCCCCAGCGTATATCGCGCCGAGCATGATCAGGCCGCTGGTCGGGTTCATGGCGAACGTGGCCGGGACCATGAGCGCCACCCCCATGGTGGCGGAGAGCCCCGGAAGCGCCCCAATGATGATCCCGCCTGTGAGGCCCGCGAGCATCAGGATGATGTTCAGCGGCTCGAACAGGTGGAGAGTGGCCGGCAAAATGAATTCTGTCATGCGAAACGTCCTTTCGAAGCGGTGCAGCGCTCCGCTCCCATAACGGGAGCGGAAACACTATTTCTTGAGCAATCCGGCTGCGGAAAGGGCCTCTTGAGCATGAGCCTGCTGCCCGGCGATGTAGGCCGCAAAAGCTTCGCCGTCCATGTATTCGGCGGGCTGCCCGGCCTTCTTCATATCGGCCAGATACTCAGGATCTTCGCAAATCTTCTTGAAGAGCACCCGCAAAGCGTCGAGCTCGGCGGGCTTGATGCCCTTGGGCGCGGCAAAACAGCGGCGGATGTCGGACACCATGTCGATGCCCGCTTCGCGCAGCGTCGGGACGTCGGGCAGGAAGCCATTGCGCTTTTCGGCGGCGACATTGAGCACCCGGAACTCGTCGATGGAACGCATCACATCGTTGATGTTTCCGAAAATCATGTCGATTTCCCCGCCGAGCAGCGCCGCGTTCTGGTCTGCGGCACCCTTGTAGAATACGCTGGTCAGCTTGGCGTCGGGATACTTTTTGCCGTAGTCGAGGAACATCAGGTGGTGGCCCGACAGAGGACCGACGAGGCCGACGCGGATCTTGCCGGGGTTTTTACGAGCTGCGGCGATGATTTCGCTGGTCGACTGGTAGGGGCTGTCCTTGCGGACGGCGATGCACTGGGGATCGTTGACGACCTGGCAAATGTACTTGAAGCTGTCAGGGGTGAACTGGGCGTTCTGCGCCAGTGGCTGGAGGATGATGTGGGGGACGTTCAAGCCGCCGATGGTGTAGCCGTCCGGGCGGGCCTTGGCTATTTCCGTAAACCCGATGATGCCTCCCGCACCGGGCTTGTACACGAACACCCACGGCTGCGGCGCATACTTATTCCAGTACTTCTGCATAATCCGAGCCTGCACGTCGCTCGAACCGCCCGCAGTGAAGGCGATGATCATGTTAATAGGTTTCTCGGGATAGGCCGCCGCTGCGGGCATAGCCAGCAACCCCAGCAGACACAACGCCGTACGCAAACAGGACAACAGTTTCATAGAGGCTCTCCTTACTTGTCGGTGATACAACACTCCTGACGCTGTATGACAACGCGCCGTTCCCTGAGCGGGCCATCCTTGAAGCGGTATCAGTTTCAAGAACGCCATTCACGGGAAAACATGATTTCCCGTAGATTCGCGGGTGGTTCCTTCCGAATCCGGACGTTCCGCCTCCTTCAAGGCCGAGATGCTCCGGTTCGGCGCGTATTGTCCCTCTCACTGTGAATCTTTTGTAAGATGTCTTATATAAGATTGTCAAGTGAAAAAGAACACAGATTACCATTAAAATAGATAACTATTTGAAACCGAACATTCTTTTTCTATAAAAAGAAGCTGTTCAACCCCGTGGCATCCATTATCCTGGTGAATACCCTGAAGACATCGGCGCTTCAGCACACTCAATTTCTTTTTTTCACAAGATAGAACGTCAAAACGGATTCACTTTGAAACGCCGTTAGAGCGGATTGTACCTCTCTCAAGGCCTCATCCTAAGAAAAACTTGAGCTGCCCCTGCGCACTCCAACACCCTGTCGGATATCCATCCGGCACAAACGGCATATTTCTTAGAAATAATTACAAAAAAATACTGCAGGAAACGGATATGCCCTTGTTACGGAGCTACGCGAAACCGCCTCCGGACAAGGAGGCCGGGCCCTCCCCGCGCCGTTTCATACGCCACTCGGTTAAAACAAAAAAAGCCGTCCCCGCCTATTGGCATGGGACGGCCCGTATTTCACGAGGCGAAACGCAAAGTGCTTATAGCCCCCACTCCGAAGGCGCGACCCGGTGGAAGTCTTCGTTCTGGGCGGCGATGTCGAGGGGGAGGGATTCGAGATCATCCAGCGCGGGGATGCTCTCTCGGCCGAAGAATTCGCGGAAGTCGGCTATCTTGATATAGCTCTTGCACGAGCGGCAGACATGAACCTGGTACCCCGGTTCGTTTTCCGTCGTGAAATAGTCCAGTTTCTTGGCATCTTCCTCAAGACAGAACGGGCATTGGATGCGCTTGGCCCGGAACGTCGTCCGGCAGTACGAACACGTATGCATCCGCTTTCCGCCCTTGTTGATGTCCCGGCCCTCGTTGCGCGACGGCTCAGGGCCGCTCAGATGCCCGATGAAAGCCGGGCTCCCGCATACCGGACAGTGCCCGTGCTGCCAAACGTCGTTCTGCGGATAGGCGGAGGAAAGCGCCTCGCCCGCGGCTTCGAGCCACGGCTCCATGCTGTTGTACACAAGGAACGGCAGCAAATTGGGCGCCTGCAAGATATACAGCCTTTTGGCCCATGCCTCAAAGGGTTCGGCGTTTTCCAGCATGTAGGCGCGGAACAGTTCTTCGGGCCGGATGTCGCCCCGGATCAGCTTATCCCGGACAAGCTGCGCAGTCGTGCGGAGCTGCGGCAGGGATTCCGCCACTTCCAAGATAGCGCGGAAAAGCTTCTCGGCCCCCTCCGCATCGACGGGGAATTGCTCCCTGGCCAGCAGCGGCGCCCCCTGCCGATGCTCCATATCGCCGCAGACCAAAGCCGGATCGACGGAAACCGCCAACGAAGCCCTCACCTCACTTTGCAGGCGGCATACGTCCTTTACGAGTTCCAAAAGTTCCTGCGGAAACCACGTCTTATCCTCAAGTGCGGCGAACTTCTTCACCAATCTGTCGTTCTTCGACGCTTCCATCTATCCTCCCGTGCACGGGCGCTGGGCCGGCACCTCAAAAATGCATACTAAAAGCGAGGCCCAAGAGAGGCACACGCCGCTGATCAACTTCATCCATAACGGCCCAACGGTGTCAGCGCAAGGCGTTTTGGCACCCTCCTTTATCCAAGCGCCGGGATCGCCTCGTCAAAACTTCCCCGGATCGCCCAACCATGGGCCATATACAGGCACGCGCGAAAAAACTCTTTCTCACCCGCGTCTGAAAAAGCCCCCTTCTCTGCGGCGGAGGGCTCAATCCTTCCCTAATAGTTCAAGTGTTCCTTGAAAAAAAAGCCTTTTCACCCCAAAAGGAGTTGCGGGGCGATCCCATCGCCGATTCGGAATAAGAAGCCGCGCAGACGGCAAAAACCGATCCAGCCCGAAGGATACCGCCGCATGGAGGCTGCACATTTTCCTCTGCGCTTCCCCACGGGATACAAAGCGGGCCTCCCTGCTCTGCGCAGCCTCAGATCCGCAACCGTTCCGCCTTGCTCCTGCGGGTCAGCGTCGCCCCGTCCAGCTTGCTCATGGCGTCCATCAGAAGGACACGGTACGTCCCCGAACCTCCGTCCACGGACAGCAGTTTCTCATACGCCAGCTCCCCGCAAATCCCCATGGCCGACATGGCGCAGACGCAGGACGGCAAAAGCGCCTGCGGGTCGGCTCCCACGCAGCAGCCGATGACCCCCGCCGACATGCAGCCCGTCCCCGTGATGTTGGCCATCATAGGATGCCCGTTACGGATGGCCCATGCTTCATGGCTGTCCGCGACAATATCGATAGGACCGCTGATCACGATGGCCGCGCCAGTCTGGGTACTGACCTTCCGGGCAAGATCCGTATGCCAGCGCAGATTGCCTTCCGTACTCAGGGCGTCAAGGTTCGCGTCCACCCCCTTGGTTGTGCCGATCCCTTCCGCCAGATACGCGATTTCCGAAATATTGCCCTTAATGACGTCAAAACGGACTTCCCGGAGCAACATCGCTGCTGTTTCATTGCGAAAACGGGAAGCCCCCACGCCCACGGGATCGAATACCACGGGGCGGCCCAGCCTGTTGGCCTCCTTCCCTGCCGCCAGCATGGATTGTACCGTCCGCTCGCTGAGCGTGCCTATGTTCAGCACCAGCGCGGAGCAATGCCCGACGATCTGCTCCACTTCACGCAAATCATCGGCCATGATGGGCGAACCGCCCAAAGCCAGCGTCATGTTGGCACAATCATTGACGGTGACATAATTGGTAATAAAATGCACCAGCGGCCTTTTTTGCCGTACGGCGCTCAGTATATTTTCAAATGAGTTCATCCTTCAGCCTTCCTTTCCCCATCGGCGGGATGTTCTTCAAGCACACGACCCAGCCATATGGGGCCGTTTTCACCAGACCTCGGCAACCGGCTCCCGGACACCGGCCCGTACAGCGGAAACCCGCCGACCCATCAGAGCCTTTCCAGCGCCTTTCTTCCGGGCGGGAAACCTTGCCTTCAGACGCGAGGCATCCCATGATTTGGCCATCATGTCTATGCCATTCACTCCCCCCTACGCAACCGAGAAGGCCTGGGCTTTGCCTGTCCGCCATCCATGTTGCCCGTACCATTCCGGCCATACTCCTTGGGCGTTTCACTGTAGGGAACCCATTACATTTCGCCGAGACGCCTCTCCCCGCTTTACGGGAAGACCGCCTTTTTCTTCCCCTTATTTTCCGCTTTACAAAGGAATATTTCCACAAGCCCCTTTTTCTCCGAAACAGGATTGACACAAGGCCTATGCTGGACTAGCAGTAGGGTATCTGTAACCAGATCATGCAATGATTTAAACTATATATGCTTACATGAGCATATATCGGCATTCCTGCGGCGGAACCACCGTTTCCGCCCAATATCGGGAGGATCACCATGAGCGTATCACGCCGAGGCTTTCTGAAGTTCGGTCTTGGGGCCGCGCTGGCGGGCGCCGTTTCCGGGCTCGGATTCAACTTGCGCCCCGCTTTCGCGCAGGCCAAGGAATTCAAACTCAAGTGGACGAAACAGACCACATCCATCTGCTGTTACTGTGCCGTGGGCTGCGGGCTCATCGTCAGCACCAGCACATCTGACAACCCACTCGGCAAGGGCCGCGCCATCAACGTCGAAGGCGATCCGGATCACCCGATCAACGAGGGCTCCCTCTGTCCCAAGGGCGCGTCCACGTGGCAGCTTACCGTCAACGATCAGCGCCCCAAGAAGCCGCTTTACCGCGCCCCCCACGCCACCGAATGGAAAGAAGTGGAATGGGAATGGGCGATGGAAGAAATCGCCAAGCGCGTGAAGGAAAGCCGCGACAAGTCGTTCACGGAAAAGAACGACAAGGGCCAGCTCGTCAACCGCACCGAAGCCATGGCTTCGTTCGGTTCCGCCGCAATGGACAACGAGGAGTGCTGGGCCTATCAGTCCATCCTCCGCAGCCTTGGCCTGGTGTATATCGAACACCAGGCGCGCCTCTGACACAGCGCCACTGTTACGGCTCTGGCAGAGTCGTTCGGACGCGGTGCAATGACGAATCACTGGAACGATTTGGCGAACAGTGATTGTATCCTCATCATGGGCAGCAACCCTGCCGAAAACCATCCCATTTCCTTCAAATGGGTGCTCAAGGCTCAGGATAAGGGCGCGAAGGTCGTCAGCGTCGACCCGCGCTTCACCCACTCTTCGAGCAAGGCCGACTTCTATGTCCAGCTTCGCGTGGGCACGGACATCGCCTTCCTCGGCGGGATGATCAACTATATCCTTAACAATGACAAATACTTCAAGCAGTACGTCATCGACAGCACCAACGGCCCCACGGTCGTCGGCGAGCAGTTCGGGTTCAGCGACGGCCTCTTCTCCGGCTTCAACGCCGACAAGAAGAGCTACGATAAGAAAACGTGGGCGTTCGAAATGGACGCCAACGGCGTTCCCGTGCGCGACGAGACGCTCACGCATCCCCGTTGCGTCTTGCAGCTTCTCAAGAAGCACTACGACCGCTACACGCTCGACAAGGTGTCCGAGACCACCGGAACGCCCAAGGAAGACCTCCTGCGCGTCTATGAAACCTTCGCGTCCACCGGTGCGCCCGACAAGGCCGGGACCATCATGTACGCTATGGGCTGGACCCAGAAAAGCGTGGGTGTGCAGAACATCCGCGCCATGTCCATCATCCAGCTCCTGCTCGGCAACATCGGCGTGGCGGGCGGCGGCGTCAACGCGCTGCGCGGCGAATCCAACGTGCAGGGTTCCACCGACCAGGCGCTCCTCGCGGACATCTGGCCCGGCTACCTGCCCGTGCCCACTTCCACGCTGACGACCCTCGCGGACTACAACGCCACCACGCCCAAGACCAACGATCCCAAGAGCGTGAACTGGTGGGGCAACCGGCCCAAGTACACGGCGAGCTTCCTCATGTCGCTCTATCCCGGCGTGACGCCCGATGTGGCCTACAGCTACGTCCCGCGCCTCGACGCCGACAAGAAGCGGACCGACTACATGTGGATGTCCATCTTTGACCGCATGGTCGAAGGCAAGCTCGACGGCCTGTTCGCCTGGGGCATGAACCCCGCCTGCTCCGGCCCGAACGCCAACAAAAGCCGCGGGGCTATGGAAAAGCTCAAGTGGCTGGTGAACGTCAACCTGTTCGACAACGAAACCGGTTCGTTCTGGCGCGGCCCCGGCAAGGACCCGACCCAGATCGCCACGGAAGTCTTCTTCCTGCCCTGCTGCACGTCCATTGAAAAGGAAGGCTCCATAGCCAACTCAGGCCGCTGGATGCAGTGGCGCTATGCCGGCCCCGACCGTTACGGCGAAACCAAGCCCGACGGCGACATCATGGTCGAAATGATGCTCGCCATCCGCAAGCTCTATAAGGAGCAAGGCGGCGTCTTCCCCGAGCCGATCCTTGGCCTCGGCATCGACAAGTGGATGGAAGGGCACGAGTTCTCGCCCGCCAACACCGCCAAGGTCATGAACGGCTACTTCCTGCGCGACGTGACCATCGGCGACAAGCTGTACAAGGCCGGGCATCAGGTCCCCGCCTTCGCCATGCTGCAGGCCGACGGCTCCACCGCCAGCGGCAACTGGCTGCACGCGGGCTCGTGGACGGACGAGGGCAATATGATGGCCCGCCGCGACAAAACGCAGACGCCTGAGCAGGAAAAGATCGGCCTGTTCCCGAACTGGTCCTACGCATGGCCCATGAACCGCCGCATCATCTACAACCGCGCCTCCGTGGACAAGCAGGGCCGCCCGTGGAACCCGGACAAGCCGGTCATCCAGTGGCGCGACGGCAAGTGGGTCGGCGACGTGGTGGACGGCGGCGGCGATCCCGGCACCAAATACCCCTTCATCATGCAGAAGGACGGCCAGGGCGCGCTCTTCGGGCCAGGCCGCGAAGACGGGCCGCTCCCCGAGTTCTACGAACCGATGGAATCGCCCTTCGAGAAGCACGTCTTCTCCGCGCAGCGCAGCAACCCCGTGGCGTTCAAGGCCATCGGCGAAGTGCTGGCCGTGGCGGACGAGCGCTTCCCGTTCATCGGCACGACCTACCGCGTCACCGAGCACTGGCAGACGGGCCTCATGACCCGCCGCTGCTCGTGGCTGGTGGAAGCCGAGCCGCAGGTCTTCGCGGAGCTTGATCCGGAGCTTGCCAAGGAACGCGGCATCGGCAACGGCGACGTGGTGCGCGTCAGCAGCGCCCGCGGCAACCTGCTTGCCAAGGCCATCGTGACCAACCGCTTCCAGCCCATGAACGCCAACGGCAAAACCGTGCACATGATCGGCCTTCCCTGGCACTTCGGCTGGCTGGTGCCCAAGCGCGGCGGCGACAGCGCAAACCTTCTCACCGCCGCCGTGGGCGACCCCAACTCCGCCATACCGGAATCCAAGGCCTTCATGGTCAACATCGAAAAGATGCCTGATCAGGATTTGCCGGAGTAGTTATTGAGATGGGTTACGAGACCGGTGGAGGGCGTTTTTTTAAAAAGCGCCCTCCCCCGGATCCCCACCCGCAAAAACTTTGACTGGAGGGGAGGCGGCGCGAC
>OKSD01003177.1_pt1 | contig 12898 bp, 13 predicted proteins | sample 1601221 | NCBI WGS metagenome assembly OKSD01 (sample SAMEA3541550, study PRJEB24748) | human gut metagenome | biome: human gut; feature: human-associated habitat; material: faeces | place: China | collected 2012
TCGATTTTATATAATTGCATTTGCTAATGCAATTATTCAGTAGACATTATATTAATCTTTAGTCTTTGACAATCCCTCAGCCGCTGACCGCGGCAGCTCCCTTTACACAAGGGAGCCTTTGGCTTATATTGTTCAGCTGAAAATTTTCGAAGCGAGTGTTTGATTGGATATATCGCTTTTAAATATAATCTCTATGCCCGTTACATCCGAAGAATATTCCTTGTATAAGGCAAGCTGTTTCCTAAAGAAGTCGGAATTATCATCGATATGCTTTTGAAATTTTTCCTTTGCGCTTTTAATATCGCAAAGACTGAATTGCACCCTGTATATGTAGGACAGTCTTTTTTCAATACCGTCGCCGCCAAGCTCAAAAATATAATCAGCTGCGAACGGTTTATTATAATTATAGGCTGAATTTTTCATACCGGAGACTAAAGGAATAAAGGAAAGCGGACGATACTGATCTCGGCAGCTTTTAAGTCCGTCGTTCGCACTGAAAAAGTCGGGCAGAACAATATCGGCGGTTTCAACGGCGCGCACATTGCTCTGCGGCGCTTGACTCGTTGAGCCTTGCTCGGGTGCCGATGTCTCGGTACGGCTGTTTACGGCAGATATTGCCGATGCAGAGGGAATAGCGCTTGTTTTTTCACTGCTTGATTGCGAATAGCTCGGGATTGGGCTTTCAATATTCGTGGATTCTTGCTTTGAATCGCTCTGTGACGAGGCGGTGGGGTGCGCCGATACGGCGGCGGAGCTTACTGCCTGCTTTGATTGAATATCGGTATGCTTTTTTTCCGTAAAGCCGAGTATTATTCCCGAAACGGCAATTACGGCAACCGCAGCAATTGATACCGCACCGAGTGCCTTTGAAAGGGAGAGGGGTGCAGATTTGCCGCAGGAGGGGCAGCGCCGCAATTCGTTGCTGTATTCGTGATTGCAGCTTTTACAGGTTATCCATTTAACGGAGCTGTGCCTTGACATAAGAACCACACCCTTTTATAAATGAATTTTTATTAAAGACCGAGCATTTTTTCGATTGCGTCGCCGAAGACCTTTGCCATGCATGCAAAGCCGAGATCGTTCGGGTGGCAGCCGTCTACCGTGCAGCTGTCCGCCGGGGCGGAGAGTGTAAGCGCCTTTGAAAAGACGGTCGCACCGTCAATGAAAATAACATTTCGGTCGCCGCGCTTTACGGCGTTTTCATAGGTCTCGTACACTACCGCTCGGTGTGCAGCATTGCTTTTTTCGGCTGCGGGCGAACGCGGTATATCGGTTTTTGTCGCCATGATAACAGGCAGATCGGGATTCTTTTCGCGAATGTTCAAAAAGAAGCTTTCATGATGCGCCTTTAAATGCTCGGCGTTCGGGCTGTTGTGGTCAAAATCAAGGAAGAAAAGCGACATGGGAAGAGCCGCTATGTAATCCGCCATGGTTTTTTCGCCGAGTGCGTTGCCTGAAAAGCCGAAATTAAAATAATCAATATTAAAGCGGCGGGAAATAAGCGCCTGGTAGGAATTGCCGGGGCGTGAAGCACAGCCTCCCTGCGTTATCGATGAGCCGTAGAAAACTATGGGCTTTTTATCCGTATAGCCGTCGCTGCATGACAAAAGAGCGCCCTCCTCTAAGCCTATGCGAACAGTTTTAACGCTGTTGTAAAGCGGAAAGTTTATTGTTATATCCCGCACGGAGTTATCGTGAAGCGTGATTTCCGATTTAAAGGAATCCTTGCAGTCGATCGGCGGAATAAAGGAGCCGGCATATGAGTAAGCGCCGCTTGCAAAAATATACATATCAAAGCCCGCAGAGCCTGTAAGCGGCATATGCGGCATGGGGGAGATTCCGTCATATTCAACCTGCAGCACAATACGCCTTGAGGTTGTTTTAAAACGCACTCTTCCGCCGGCGGTATTGCGGCAAAGCCCCATGACGCCCGGGTTCACCGTTTCCGCTATTTCAAGCGGCAGTCGGAAAAACGGGGTTGTAGGGAGCAGTCCGTGAAGTGAAAAGGGTGAGGATAAGCAATTGCGGAAAATCAATCCGTCTGTTGAGGTGACTTCGTTTACGGCAAGGTTTTTGTCGATTTCTGAAATATTGCTCATGACTTATGTCCTTTCGTAATCAGCGCGATTTTTTACCCTTTGCTGAAGCGGAATATCCATAATTTTTATAGTAGCTTTTGTAATCCTTTTTGTGCTTGCCGGTAATATCGTTAAGAATTACGCCGAGGATCTTGCAGCCGCTCTTATCAAGCTGCTCCTTGACCTGGCGGGCTTCGGAATAGGTTATAACGCCGGGGGTCATAACGATTATTGTTCCGTCGCAGGCGGGTGCCATTACCGCCGCGTCTATAACCGAGCCGAGCGGGGGAGAGTCAATTATCACATAATCATAGATGCCGCGCATGCTTTGAAGCAACGATGAAAATTGTGCGCTGCCGAGCAGCTCAACGGGATTCGGCGGGAAATGACCGCTGAAAATAACATCAAAATCGGGATCCTGCGTGTTGTAAATGACTTCGTTCAATTCCGCCTGACCTGAAAGAAACTCCGAAAGACCCATATAGCTATGCTGCTTTAAATTGCGCGGTTGAAGCATGGATTTGCGCATATCCGCATCAATAAACAGGGTCTTTTTGTTCGCTTCCGCGAGATTCTTCGCAAGCTCGGTCGAAATTGTGCTTTTGCCTTCATTTTCACGGGAGCTTGTGAGCATAATGACCTTCATATCCGTTCCGCAGAAAAAGAGGTTGGTACGAAGTGCTTTGAAATTTTCCTTTGTGAGGTAGTCGTTCGCGGCGGAGGTATTGAAATTGACCCTTCCTGCGCCCATTGTTCCTATATTTGAAATCAAATCATTCTGTGTTGTTTCTTCTACAAACATTTATATTCTCCATTTCGACGAGGTTTGTTTAGAAAGTTTTATTTTGAACGCCGTCTTGTGCTGTTGCAGGGAATATTTCCGAGAACGGTGAGCCCTAAGCATTTTTCAACATCGGCAGAATCCTCAATCTTATCGTTAAAATAAAACGCAACGAAAACGATTGCGGCATATGTGAAGCAGGAAAGCAAAAATGCCACCACAATATTTTTTGTTTTGTTCGGAACCGACGGCGATGCCGCTACCGTACCCTTGCGGATTATGGTGACGCGATCGACCCCCAAAAGCTCGGTGATTTTTTCCTGCGCAACGGTGCAGACAGTATCGACGATTACCTTTGAATCATTCGCACTGGCGGTTCTGACGCTGATTTCTATAAAGCGGGTATTCTCCGGATTATTTACGGTAATGGCGTTCTTCAGTTCGCTTACCGAATACTTTTTCCCGAGCTTATCTGAAACATCACTTAAAACCGCGGCGTCCGCAATCAGGTTTGTGTAATCTCTTGTAAGATATGTGGAAGCCGATATCTCCGCAGAGGTTAAGGTTTCTTTATTTATTATGTAGATCTTTCCCGCAGAATCATAAAGCGGGGTTGCCAATAAGTAAGAGTAAATTGCCGCCGCGGCGACAAACAAAACCGCGAGAGCGGCAAAAATTTTCCATTTGGTCAAAGCAAAATTAAACAGATCCTTTAAATTAATATTATTATTTTTATAACTATCCGACATTTTTACACTCCAAAATTGCTGTATTGCGGCTGCCGGGCAAAATCATATCCGCCGCAGCCGAAAAATTACAAACATATTTTAACATATCCTGTCTGTTATTTCAAGACCTCTGCGCATTTTTTATCGGAAAATGCAGGAAACCGTCTGATTTGCGTTCAGTCGTTTCTTGAACATTTCTCCGCATCTATCGCAAGCACAAGCATAAGCGCGCAGAGCGCGTCACTCGTATCAGCGACTTCTATAACATATGTATCTGTCCAGTTAAAAAGCTCCTTTGAAACGGTTGCCACAACCGAGCCGCCGGCACCATATACCGTGTAATCCCATTCCGGGAAGCTGCCGTCTATATGCCAGCCGTTGAAATCGATATTAAAGGACGGCTTGAAAAAGGTGAATTCTTTTTTGATGCAGCCAATATAGCTGCTGCCGATATAAAGCTCGAATTTCGGCAAAAAGGTGAATACTCTTTCCTTAACCGTACCAAGCTCCTCGCCGGAGGCACCGAATATTTTAAGGCAATGACCCCACGAAAGCTGACCCTTTACGGTATAAAGCGTGTTTCCGGACTCATCGTAAATATCATAGCTGTCAAACCAGGAAAAAAGGCGCTGCTTAAAAAGCATTTTCATAAAAACACCTACTCAATATTTATCGGTACGCCGTTGACCTCAATTTCCTCATCGGCGCGGATGAGTATGTACTTAACACCGTCGATAACCTGCGTCTTAACAAGCTCGCCGCGTTCCGGATTTATTTTTATGCTTATATCCGCATTTTTAAGCTCAAGGCGCTTCGTTTCAACAAGATTCTGCGGATCAAGCCGCGTTTTTTCGCCGAAGCTTTCGTTAAAGCCTTTCCTGAAGCCCTCTATTTTTTCATCTTTGACATCGGATGAGGAGAGAATATCGCAGATATCATCGCAGGATACCGTCAGCCGCTCACGCTCGCGGCTTTCCTTGTGCTCTGTAATCATATCGCCGATTTCATCGCGGAAATTTTTGATTATTTCGAGATTACTTTCATCCGCGGTGGCTTCCTTTAAAAGCGAGCTGAAAACCTCATGCTGCTCTGCGGCGGGCATGGGCGGCTCTGCCTTGAAAAGCCTGTCGATAATTTCGGAATTATCGCTCGATGCGTCCTTGGTATAAAAAAGCGTATTGTAGATATTCGCCGCCCGGTCGTCAAATGAGGGAAACATAAATCCGAGCAGAGGAGCCGACACGACCGAATTTGCAACAATATTTTTAAATGTATTTTCAAATGCGGTAAAGCTTAACTGCGGCTTTGAGGTTTTAACGGGGAAGATTCCGCATACAAAATAATTGAACAGCTCGGTGGAGTCCTCGTCCTTTTTTCCGTCCTCGCGGTATGTGAAAACATCATAATGATCCACAGCCGAAAGAATCAGATAGCTGCCCTCTACTCTCACGGTTTCGATTATATCGGCGCAAAGGCTCTTCAGCGCCGCCTCATCGTCAAGTGAGGAATCGCGCAGCCTTAAAAGGCGCTTGTGCTCTTCTCCGTGAAGCACCTGCTCGTTTGTAAATTCAATATCTATAAGATTTTTACTCGGTGTGCCGGAAAGCAGCTTTTTAAGCACCGAAAGCACCGCCTCGGTTTCATCCTGCGTAAGGGTTGCCAGCGGAAGAGTGAATTCCGCGATTATTTCGCGGCGGTCGTTTACAAAGCTGCCGTGAATGCTCGTAATGTTGGTTTTTTGCGGGTTAAAGCGCCGTCTGATTTCGGCAATTTCTTTTTCGTTCAATTGTCTGCCTCATTTCAAAATAATAGGTCTGTTAATTATATCAAAAATACAGCCCGTTTTCAAGACAAAAAAGAAAAATTATCATCCTGAAGAATAGAGATGCTCTATTGATAACAATAAAGCTTTTGATTTTTTGTTTAATATTTTTGTTGAAATAATCAGAAAATTGTGTATAATCATTTTAGGTGGAGGGGAGTATTATGATGAAAAGGATCATAATTATTTCGGTTTCGGCTTTGGTTTCGGTATCGTTATCGCTCGGGGCGGTATTTCTTTTGCCGAAATTTTTGGGAAGCGTTTCAGAAATCGGCGTAAAAAAGAACGATACGGTGTCCGACGGTCGGGTAAGCCGGGCGGACAGCACAGATGCCGAAGGTGCCGCGGAGGAAAGCGCCGATGTGCCGTCGGTTTCACAGGCACAGCAGTCTCGGGTCACGAAGAATGAAGCACCGTCGATATCATCGAAGGCGCCGCAGCAAAGCGGCTCTGCCTCAAAGTCCGTACGTAAAGAAAATGTAACAAAGCTGTTTAAGCCGGCAAAGGAAACGGTATGCAGCAGCGCGGATCTTACGGAAAAGCATTTTTATGACAGCAAAAGCGGCAAGACACTGCCGTACAGAATTTATATACCGAAAAATCTGCAAAAGGATAAGAAAACACCTATTCTGCTTCTTTTGCACGGTGCCGGGGAGCGCGGAGAGGATAACCTCACGCAGATTCGCAATTTCAAGGGCATGTTCAACGCTGCGGGCGATATTATATCGGGCAGCATAATATTAGCGCCGCAATGTCCGAGCGACTGCTGGTGGAGCCTTGATGAGGATGGCTGCGGCGATGAAATGGGCTGGCTCGGCGCCGCATGGCGGCTTTTGGAAAGTGTTAAAAGCGAATACGGCGGAGATCCCGACAGAATATATATAACAGGGCTTTCAATGGGCGGAATAGCCACATGGGCGCTTATTGACAGATATCCCGAGAAATTTGCGGCGGCAGTTCCGGTGTGCGGTATAGGCAACTCCTATTCTGCGTATAATCTGACAGGTATCCCGATAAAAATATACCATGGGACGGCTGATACCACGATAGGCTGCGGCGCCTCGGATGAGATGTATAATGCGATTTTAAGTGCGGGCGGGAAAATGGTCGATTACAAAAGACTTTACGGCGTTGGTCATAACGCATGGGACACGGCATATTCCGACCGTGATATGTTCTGCTGGATGTTTTCGCAGACCAGACCCAAAGCCCGCACGGGCGACGACAGCTATACCTATAAGAAAAAAATAAAGCTTGTTTCTCCGCGGAATACCGAAATTTTCAGTGAAAAGGATATTGACTTTTACTTCCTTGAATCATCGGAAGACGGCGGTTACAGTATAGCAGCGTCACTTAATTCCGGCGTTTATGATACTCTGCGTGAGTCATATGAGAAAAACGACGGCAAGGAATTCACCGTTTATTATTACGGAAAAAAGCTTTATACCTTTATACCCGGGTCGGAGACGAGCTGCGAGGAATTCGTGTTTGCAAGCTCTGTGACCGATTACCTGGAGGATCTGACAGATTATTGATAAAGTAAAATATTGACAAAAGAAGCGCGGTCGGCTAAAATTAATAGGGCAGAGGTGAGAGCGTGAACATTTTACATTTGAAATATGCGGTTGAAATAGCCAAAACAAAGTCGATCAGCCGTGCAGCTGAAAATCTTTATATGGGGCAGCCGAATTTATCCCGCGCGATTAAGGAATTAGAGGATAATCTTAATATCACTATATTCAACCGAAATTCAAAGGGTATTACGATAACGCCTGAGGGCGAGGAATTTCTGCAGTATGCCAGAAGAATAATCAGCCAGGTCGAAGAGGTTGAAGAAATATACAAGAACGACCGCCGCCCGAAGCAGCATTTTTCCGTCTGCGTTCCGAGAGCAAGCTACATTGCCTGCGCCTTTGCGGACTTTGCAAAAAGTATCAGAAGGGATATTCCTACCGAGATATTTTATAAGGAGACCAATTCGCGCCGCACCGTCAATAATGTAGTTAAGGGCGACAGTGATTTAGGTATAGTGCGCTTTCAGTCGGCCTTTGAAAAATATTTTGAATCGATGTTTGAGGAAAAGCACCTGAACGCCGAGATTATTACCGAATTCAAGTACCGTCTGCTTATGTCAAAGGAGCATCCGCTGGCAAAAAAGAAAACAATTTGCTGCAAGGATCTGGCACCGTATATCGAAATCAGCCATGCCGATCCTTATGTGCCATCGCTGCCGCTGACCGATGTTAAAAAAGAGGAGCTTTCGGGCAGCGTGGACAAGCATATTTATATTTTTGAGCGCGGCAGCCAATTCGGATTGCTGCAAAGCGTGACCGACTCGTTTATGTGGGTATCTCCCGTGCCGAAGGAAATTTATGAGCAGTATAATCTTACAGAGCGCGTCTGCGAGGATAACGACAAGGTATTTTTGGATGTTTTGATTTACAGAAACGGCTATAAGCTTTCCGAGCTTGACAGTGCGTTTATTACCGAGGTCTGCAACTCCAAAAGAAAGTATTTAACGGTTTAAGACGATTTTAGCTTGCCATTGGTTTGTGCAAATGGTGTGATTTTGCACATCTAAAATCTAATGTCTAAAAAACGCTCTCTTACCTGCTTTGCGGATAAGAGAGCGTTTTTAATTTTTATTTATTAATTAATCAGTGCAGCTTAACCTCGCTCCAGAGCTTTTCGTAATAGGTTCTGGTGTCGGTGTCAATATCGTGATAATACTGAACCTTGGGCATATCGGATTCGGCGGGGTAGAGTATCTCGTTTCGGTAATAGCAGTAGTCCTTATTATTTACAACCGCCGTGTTGGGGGATGCATAGCCTAAATATTCGGCGTTAGCCGTCGCGACGTCGGGATCAAGCAGGAAGTTTATATACATAAGCGCCGCTTCAACGTTTTTGGCGTTTTTCGGAATACAAATCGAATCCACAAATATATTTGTACCCTCTTTGGGGTAGAAGAATTTGAGGTCTTTGTTAACGTCCATCATTGTAAGGCAGTCGCCCGCATAATAGGGAGCAACCGATGCTTCGCCCGTTTCCATTTTGCTGAAAACCTCGTCCATAACATAATCCTGAAGATTGCTTTTACCCGTTTTAAGCAGTTCGGCGGCAGCGTCCCATTCCGATTTATCGGTGGTGTTGAGATCCTGCCCCAAAATCATCTGCGCGGTCATAAACGCATCGCGCGGGTTATCAAAATTAAGCGCCATATCCTTATATTTCGGATCCCAAAGCACATTCCACGAGTGCTTAATATTCGCTCCCGTGAGCTTTTCGTTATAAACGATACCAACCATACCCACGTTGTAGGGAACGCTGTATTCATCCTTTTCGTCAAAGAAAAGCCCCTTGTACTTTGAGTCTATAAGGTCGTAGTTTGATATTTTAGAGGTATCAATTTTTTGCAGCATATCCTCGCTTTTAAGGCGTTCTATCATATAATCCGAGGGGATTATTATATCATAGCTGACGCCTGCACTTTTAATTTGAGAATACATAGTTTCGTTGCTTACATAATTTAGGTATTTAACCTTGATTCCGGTGAGCTTTTCAAATTCCTTGTTAACGTCCATGGAATCATCCTCGCCGTCGGAAATATATTCGCCCCAGTTGTAAACCGTGAGGGTAGTACCCTTAAGGCTTTGGTCAAACTTTGCGCGGAGGTTAAGCTCCTTATAGGTGTATCCGCAGCCCGTAAGCGCGGCGGAGAGTGTAATTACAAGCGTTATTATTAAAGCAATTGTCTTTTTCATTTATCTAAATCCTTTCTTTCGTTTGTGATTTCTTTTCAGATTTTGTTTGCAGTACATTATAAAGTATTAACAGCACAAACACCGTTATGAATATAAGGGTGGAAAGCGCGTATGCGTCGGGCTTTACCGTCTTTTTCGTCATAGAGTAAATCACTATCGGCAGGGTCTGGTAATGCCCGCAGGTGAAATAGCTTATAACAAAATCGTCGAGCGACAGTGTGAACGCCATTATAAACCCGGTAATAATTCCCGTGGAAATTGAGGGCAGCATTACCTTGAAAAACGCTTTTACGGGCGTGCAGCCGAGGTCCATTGCCGCTTCGGGTAAATTCGGGTCGGTCTGCTTTAATTTCGGAATTACCGAAAGAATAACATAGGGCAGGTTAAAGGTGATATGGGAAATAAGCACCGTTAAAAACCCGAGTGACTCCGAAAGCCCCAAAAGCTTGCCGACGAATATAAACAGCAGCATAAGGGAAATACCCGTAACAATATCGGCGTTCATCATAGGAATTTGCGTGACCGACATTATGATTTTTTTAGGCATCTTGCGCATTATTGCCGTAATGCCAACCGCCGCCGCCGTGCCGAGCACGGTAGATATTAAGGCGGAGGACACCGCAATTATTAGGGTGTGCTGCAGTGCGCTCATCATTGCGGTATCGGATGTAAGCCCCGCGTACCAGCGGGTGGAAAAGCCGTTCATTACCCACACGCTGCCGCTGCCGTTGAATGAAAAAATAACCATGACCGCAACCGGGGCATATAGGAACAAAATTATAAGCGCCACATAAATTCGGGAGAGTATTTTCACATTAACACACCTCCGTCGTCACTGTCGGAGAACCTGTTCATTATAAACAGGCAAATCAGTATCATAACCATCAGCACCATGGAGATTGCCGAGGCGATATTGTAATGCTCGGGACCCGAATTGAAAAAATATTCGATCGTATCGCCTATGAGCATTGTTTTGGTGCCGCCGAGCTTTTGCGAAATGTAAAACGTGCTGACAGACGGCACAAATACCATTGTAATGCCTGAAATAACGCCCGGCTTTGTAAGCGGGAAAATTACCCGCTTAAACTTGGTGAACGAGTTTGAGCCTAAGTCCTCTGCCGCCTCCAAAAGCGATTTATCCAGCTTTGACATAACAGAATAAATCGGCAAAATCATATACGGAATATAATCGTATACCATTCCGAGAATTACAGCCCCGGGAGTTAAAAGCAGCTTTATGGGCTTATCAATAAGCCCGATTTTCTGCAAAAACGTGTTTATAAGACCCGTATTTGAAAGTATGGTTATCCATGAATAGGTGCGTATGAGGAAGTTCATCCACATGGGAATCATAACGATCATAAAAAGCATTCGCTGTGAGGATATTTTAAGCTTTGTCATAAAATACGCCATGGGGTAGGCGAGCAGCAGCGTTATAACGGTGGAAACCGCGGCGTAGAGTATGGAAATTCCGAACGCTTTTTTATATTTGCCTATTGCCGTAATATTAGCGAGGGTAAAAACGCCGTTATTATCGGTAAGGGCGAAATAAAACATTATAACAAGCGGCACAATTATAAATATAGCCGACCACACAATGTAGGGGGAGGCTACTAACTTGTTGCCGAAGGATTTTTTGTTCACGGCTATTCCTCCTCGATAACATCGGAGAGGTGGTCAATTTCCTCACTGTAAGAGGAATAATCGCCGTAAAGTCCCGAATACTTTGATTTTTTCATAATGTGAATGGCGTCGGGCTCTATATAAAGTCCGACCTTATCACCCACAAAATGCTCGTCGGTGGTTTGTATCATCCACTTAAAGCCGCCTATATCCACTATTATTTCATAGTGCACGCCGAGGAACGCAACCGATGTTACCGTGCCTGTAAGCATACCCTTTTCGGGGGGAACAATATCCACATCCTCAGGGCGGACTACAACATCCACCGCCTCGTTTTCGGCAAAGCCTTTATCAAGGCAGTCAAACCGCGCACCCGAAAACTCAACGTAGAGGTCGTGCAGCATAACGCCGTCCACTATATTCGATTCGCCTATAAAGTCAGCCACAAAGGCGTTCTGCGGCTCATTGTAAATATCCTGCGGAGTACCTACCTGCTGAATCTTGCCGCCGTCCATTACCACCACGCGGTCGGACATGGTGAGCGCCTCTTCCTGGTCGTGCGTTACAAAAACAAAGGTTATGCCTAACTGCTGCTGAATTTTTTTAAGCTCCTTTTGCATATCCTTGCGGAGCTTCAAATCAAGTGCGGCAAGCGGCTCGTCGAGCAGCAGCACCTTGGGGTGGTTTGCAATGGCACGGGCAATGGCCACACGCTGCTGCTGACCGCCCGAAAGGGTATCGATATGCCGTTTTTCAAGCCCCGTGAGGTTTACAAGGCGCAGCATTTCGGCAACCTTTTCCTTTATCTCTTTTTCGGGGCGCTTTTTAACCCGCAGCCCGAAAGCAATGTTTTCATACACGTTAAGGTGCGGAAACAGTGCATAACGCTGAAAAATGGTGTTAACCTGACGCTTATACGCCGGAACACCATTTATTTTTTTGCCCTCAAACAAAATTTCGCCGCCGTCCGGCTCCAAAAAGCCGGCTATAAGCCGCAGGGTGGTTGTTTTACCGCAACCGGAGGGACCCAGCAGAGTTATAAACTCCTTATCCTTAATTTCAAGGTCAAGCCCGTCCAAAACCTGCTCGCCGTCAAAAGCGACCGAAATGTTTTTAAGCTCCACAATATTTTCTTTTTCCATAAAGCATCCCCCTTTGTTCAACACCAAGTGCCGACACAAGAATAATTTTCCCCGTGCGATACCCGCAGACTCTTCGTAATATGCCCTGAACAAAGGGTTTTTCATAGTTTTCAAAGGTCCTCTGACCCGAAACTACGGCATAAAATCTGAACCTGCTCTCTACACAGATGCTTAAACATATTAAATTCAATGTCTAACTAAATATAGACTATACTATCAAAACACTAAAATGTCAAGTATTTTTTGCGTTTTTTCAACATTTTTCTGCCGTATTTTGCGCCTTAAATTTTATTGTCTTTAAAATACTCCGTTTTTCTCGCAAATACTCGTGAATTCTCACTTTTTGTTATTTGAAAAAATGATGAAAAAGCACCCCGATATGTTATATTGGGCTTTAAATATTTCACAAAGATAGGAATGGCTGAAATTTATGAGTCTCAAAGTGTATTCATGCCCTCACGGATGTAATCGGGGCGCGACATTTGCACGGTATGTTATTTCGGTAAATAAATTAAATGCGTCCGCTGCGGAGGTTATCGTTAACGGGCAGTCTGCGGGCGTCCTTGCATTTGCTCTGTATACGCTTGATGTCACTCCGTTTTTAAGAGACGGCGAGAACACCGTTTCGCCTGTTTTGCTGTCGGGCAACAGAAATCTGTTAGGGGCGCACCGCAAGCCGTATGGGGAAAGCAACGCTGTCGGGCCGCTCACATTTTCCGATAAAAGAGGTCGACACGTTCCGCACGATAAGGAGCCCTGGACTGATAATTACAATTTTGTTCTTTTCGGAATTGAATTTTAATAGCTATACTTATCTTTAAAAAATTCGGCTCCGACCCATTTTACCGGCTTTTCTCTGCGCTTCACAGAGAGAAGCCGGTTCTTTATGCTCCGATGATTTTTATCGTAAATTCTCAAAGTAAATGCAACAGTACGAAAAGGTTGCATTTATCGTGAAAA
>OKSD01003178.1_pt1 | contig 12895 bp, 15 predicted proteins | sample 1601221 | NCBI WGS metagenome assembly OKSD01 (sample SAMEA3541550, study PRJEB24748) | human gut metagenome | biome: human gut; feature: human-associated habitat; material: faeces | place: China | collected 2012
TACGAGCTGTGGATGCAGTGCGGAACGTCGTTCTTCAACTACATGGAAGTGTACAAAACGATCCAAAGCGTGGCCAAGAAGCAGAAAGACTGGGCGAAGGAAACACCGGCGGACTTCGATTACTTCATGTCCATTCAGTTCAACCGGGATACGCGCGCGTTCAAGGCCGCCTTGCAGACCTTGCTGTTTGTCAACGCGTACACGCTGATGATTAAGAAGTGGAAATCGGTCCAGCCGAAGAACCGAACGCAGGAGGCCGCGAAGAATCTGGTCACAGCGGCGTTGAAGCAGCTGGAGATTCCCGAGGATCTGCGAAGCGTAGCCATCGACGCGATCACGCGAGATCTGATGAATGAGAACAAGCGCATGATTCCCAGAGGCGAGCACTGGGAGACTTTTGAGATTTTCATCACTTACCAAGCTTCCGAAGATCTGGAGGAATCAATCTACTCGAAAGAGGAGGTGCGCGAGTTTTTCGACTCGATCAACTTGGATAAGGAGAGAAGGAAGCAGATTAAGGGTGAGTTCAATCGGTTTTTGGCCCAATATCCGATCACAAAGGCAAATCGTTTTGGAGAAGTGGCGCCAAAGGAGTTTTGGAAGCAGAATCGAGAACAGTTCCCTCTGCTGGCTCCTTTGGCTTTGACGATGCTGTCGCTTCCTAAAGGAAACGATGAGTTGCTTAGCGTGGAAATGACTGATCATGTTCTTAGTAATATGTTCCTTCATATCAACAACCATCAAACCGAGCCGCTGAGACGACTCCATTTTTGGTTTAACCAGTTCCGCGTGCCTTATCTGGAGGAGGTGGAGGATTTATTGGTTTGAAGTGTTTGTTCGAATCAGATATTTGGAATCTGTTGGAAAAAATAATGAAGAATTATTTGTATTAAATTATCAATAAAAATGTATCAACTTATAGATTTAAGTTGATACATTTTCTTTATGATTGAAAATATTTTTTAATTTCATCAATTTCTTGTTGAGGTAATCCTAGTAATTCTACTGCGTTAGAAAAAGTAGTATTTAAATTATGAATAAGATTTTTTACTACCATGATATTTCTTTTTTTTCTTTCACTTTGTTTCGTTTTTTGAATTGCTTCTTTTTCAATCATTTCTCCTAAGTTACACATCTTTTCTATCTCCTTATCTATTACATTAAATCCATATTCTTTCATGATTTTTCTTTTTCTTGATAACTTAATACATTATTTAAAAAAGCAACAAGTGGTGTTAGTATGTTATCATAGATTATATACTTTTCATTAGTATCATGTTCTTTGTTTAAGTATATCATAATAAGTACACCTTTGTCATAGGTTTCTATTCTTTCTATTGTTGTTCCATTGATATTTATTTCATCTATCTTATATGCATTGATATGTCCATCATTCTTTTTGGCAGATTGTGGTAATATCCAAATTGAATAGACTTTCTTTATATGATTATAATCATAGTCATAATATTCATTTTTCCACTGCGTTGTCATGATTCTTGAGATATAAGTAAGACCTCGTGTAATCAGAGAATAACCTGGATTTGAATCGTTTTGTATTTCAACATTTAGATAGATTCTTGGGGATAAATCAATCGTACAAAGGAAATCATAATTCGTTTTACCACTATAGGGAATAAAGTTTTCTTTATCTAAATGATGAAAAGATTTCTTTTCTTTGATCAATCTTTCAATTTCATTCAGAGTTAAATGTTTTGCTTCATCAATAAAACATTTAACTATTCTACTTAATATTTCTTCATGACAAATAATCAACTTACAATAGTTATCTAATACTAGTTTATGATCAGATGAACTTTTTTCAATTATACCTTCCATAAAATATACCTCCTACTATATATATCGTCTCTTTTTTTGCCTTTTTTTTTAAAAAAATAAAAAAATTTAATTCTTTTAGTCACATAGCTTTTGCTTGACATGGATAAGTGAATGTTATATTCTTATATCATACTAATTATATATGAAATAAATAAATTGGTACAAAATAAAATGGGGGAATTAAAAATGGAAAGAATTACAAGTTTTAGTGTTGATCATCGAAAACTAACTAAAGGAGTTTATGTATCAAGAATTGATGGGGATTTGATTACATATGATATTCGAATGACACAACCTAATGTTGAGCCAGCTTTAAAACCAGAAGCAGCACATACGATTGAACATATTGGCGCAACATTACTTAGAAATGGTAAATATAAAGATCGAGTGATTTATTTTGGACCAATGGGCTGTATGACAGGCTTTTATTTGATTGTGAGAGATTTAGATTTAGAAGTGATTAAAGAAGTTGTAAAAGATGTTTATAGTCAAATTGCCTCTTGGGATCAAGAGATTCCAGGGGCTAAGGAAGAAGAATGTGGAAATTATACATTCATGGATTTAGCTGAAGCTAAAAAAGCAGCTAATTATTTTGTAAATAGTAAATGGGAACATGAATATCATCTATTATAAAGGGAAAACAACAATGAAAAAATTAGGGATTAAATTATTAGCACTTACCTTACTAGCAAGTGTGACAACAGGATGTGCTTCATCTAAATAAGAAAATACATGGGATAAAATTCAAGAAAATAAAGAAATCGTGATTGGAACAGAAGGGACATTTGCTCCATTTTCATATCATGATGATAACGATAATTTAGTAGGTTATGATGTAGAAGTATCAGAAGCGCTTGCTAAAGAATTAGGGGTTAAAGTTAAATTTGTAGAAGTTAAATGGGATAGTTTAATTGCTGGATTAAATTCAGATAAATATGATTTAGTAACAAACCAAGTAGCAATTACTGCTGAAAGAAAGAAAAAATATGATTTTTCAATTCCACATACATACTCATATCCAGCAATTATCACTAAAAAATATAATACTGAAATTACTAAAATGAGGGATATTAAAGGACGTAAGTTCTCACAAACTGGAAGTAGTAACTTTTCTAAAATTGTAGAAAAATATAATGGTGAAATTGTAGCTACAAATGATTGGAATGAAAATGTAAGTTTAGTAGAACAAGGACGTGTTGCTGATGAAAATATCACAATGATTATTGTGACTCATGAAATGTCTTTTGCACATCAAATATCAGATAAAGTGATTTTTATGGATCAAGGACAAATTGTTGAAAGTGGCACAGCTAAACAAATATTTGATCATCCTCAAATGCCAAGAACACAACAGTTTCTAGCAAGATATCGAGGAGATACAGACTATATTATTTAAAAAGTCATGGTTTATCCATGACTTTTATGCATCTCTAACATATACTATTTTATTCTTTTTTAAATCTTTAATGATTATTTTAATTTCTTTATTTTTTTTAGTGCTATCTGTTATATAAGATAAATATTTTCCATCTATTGATATTTTTAATGAATATACTTTTTCTTTTGTTAATAAAGTACTTTCTTTATAAGTAAAATCATACATAAATAAACCATCATTTTGGGTGTAATATAGTTTATCTTTATATATATCGCTATTTTCAATTTGTTCATTAAATAGAATTTGATTATCACAATATAACTTATCATCTTGAATATTGTGTAAATAGAGATGATTATTTTTTATATAGAAATAATCACATAAAGGAGTATCTAATTTTTCTTTTTTAAATGTATCTAGAGATATTTTAATGATTGTATAATCATCTTGTAGAAAATAAAGATATTGATGATAAATAGAATAATGGTTTGTTAATTTTCCTTTATAAACAACTTTATTATTTTGATTAGTTATTTTGTCGCTATAAATAATATAATATCTATTCTTGTTACCAATAATACCTAATATATTCTTATCTGAAATAGGTATATGTTGTTGTTCTATATTCATAAAATTTTTCTGTAAAGAAGATAACTTTTTTAATTTAACATCTTGAAAATCATTATTAAAGAGATATAAATATTCACTTTCATCATCGTCAATAGTATAAAAAAAACCATCTTTTTGAGGAAACACGTTAATTAAATTATTACTAGATTCATAAAGATTTCTTATTAAAGAATACTCTTTCCAATCATTTTTATCTATTATCTTATTAGAAAAATAATAATATTCTTTATTTTCCGCAAAGTTAAGTTCATGATAACTGTTGTATTGAAAACTAGATGAATTATTTTGATTACTTGAACAACCAGTTATTAATATTAATAAAGAAAGAAAAATCAAGTTAGTTCTTTTTCCTTTAAAAAAAGAAAGAAGAAAGAATATAAAGATAATAATCAATTCAATAATTACTATATGAAAATCTATGCCTAACATTTTTTCACCATAACCTGTAAAATAACGACCAGGAACAAGAAAACTAATAAAAGGAAAATAGAGAATATGTATACTATTTCCTAAGAAAGCTAAAGGAATATAGACGAAAATAAAAAGTACAAGCAAAATAAAGATATTAGAATGAATAAATCTTTTTAGTAAAATACTTAGACTACATAAAAGATAACTCGCTATATAGTAAAGAAATGTACAAAAGCATATAAATGTTATTAATGAAATATTTGGACAATTTTTTGAACACCAAGGAATATTAATTATTGAAAAATCTAATCTAGAAAAATGTTTAAAAATAAGTATTTTACCAATAGTCATCAAAAATAAAAATAATCCCCATATACAACTAAATACAAATATTTTACTCTTTTTAGCATTCTTAATACCATTAGATGTTGTTTTTTCATAAATCCATATATGATCATCTATTTCTTTTAAATAGATACTATAAATAAGAAAGAAAAGAAAGAGAATGAGAATAAAATCTAGATTGTTAAAATTTAAACAATCAGTATACTTTGTATTAACTATTTCCTTATGTTGAGTATTTTTAATTTTTAAATAATATAAGTAGAACGAATTTAATGCATCTTTTTTTAAAATATTAGAATTATTTTTTCTTTGTTTTTTTAGATATTCTTTTTGAGTAATTTGATGATTTTGATATTCTTTTAAAATATCTTCATTATTTTCAGAAGAATCTAATTCTTTTAGAATTTGTTTTTCTTTTGAATTATTTGGAATACCAGAGTATTTATCTATATATTGATCATAAATTTGTGTAGTAGTATCACGGTTTATTTTTGTTTGATGTAGATTTATATATAAAGTTGAGAAAGATGTAAAAAGTAAAATAAGAATAATGAGTAAACCTTTATTATTTTTAAAAAATAAACGAAAATATAATTTAATTAATTGATACATAATATCTCCTCTTAAATAGAAAATAGGTAAAAAAATTTAAATTTAAAATGATAAATGAAAATAATAAGGAACTCATAAAAACCCTTTGATTATATATAGAATCATTTAAAGATGAAAAACTAATAATACTTAATAGATTGTTGTTATATAACTGAATTGAAATATAAATAATCAATATAGCAATAAAAAATCCTTTATATTCCTTGTTTAAAAAATGACAAAGAAATAAAAATAAATAAGAGAAAGATAAACACCCAACTAAACGAAAAAAATAATTACAAACAATATAAAAGAATATAGAAATATTATAGGGTTCATACATAAAATGAGATAATGCATAAAGTGGTTGAAATAAACCATTTTTCATTCCTAAAAAATAATAAATAAGATAACTTTCTATTAACAATAATAAAGAAGAAATAAACGTAAATAACAAGATCATTAATATCTTTGATATAAATATTTTCTTTATTTGTTTTCTAGAAATATAAAAATATAAATCTGTTTGTTTTTGTTTTTCATAGATGAATAATTTGATTACTAAGATAATACAAAATATAAGGGATAATAGATATTGAAAATCTTGGTTCATAAAATTATTGATTAAGGTATAATCATAGTAGTAGCTAAGATTTCTATTTTTTAATCTTTTTTTAAGCATTATATTTTCTTTTTTCCATTTACTATTTTGAGTTTTTTTAATATTTTCATCTAGAATAGTGATTTTATTTTTAATTGAAGAATGATAATTGATTGTATATTCATAATCTTCTAATAAATTATTACTTATCTGTTCATCACCGAAAACATAACCTGAAAAAGTATTTTTAGACTTGTTTTTGGTATTATAGTTTCCATTATTTACTTGTTCTAACATCGTATTATGATAATTAACAAGCCAATCATATTTTTGTTGAGAAATAGGGCCTTCAATTATTTTTAATATTTTTCTTTTTCCTGTATTAATATCTCCATATATATTTTGATAATTGACATATATGATTTGTAAACTGTTTAAGACAAGTAAAAGAATAAATAAGACTTTAACTGATTTAGAACGTAATAACTTATATAATTCACCTTTTATCATAAACATCACCATAATAATAAAGATAAATATCTTCTAAATTTATTTCTTTACAATGTGGGAATAATTCATCTTTATGAGAAAAAAACTTAATTTTATAATCATCGTTAATAGGTACAATAGAAGAAACATGATATGTTTCTATATATTTTTGTAGATCATTTTTTGAAACAATCGTTTCATAAAAGAATTGTTTTAATGATAATATTAATTCTTGTGGACTTTTAAAATCTAATAATTGTCCGTTTTTAAAGAATATAAGAGATTTAGCTAGATGATCCATATCTTGAATAATATGAGTAGAAATAATAATAATTTTATTTTTTGAAAGATTTCTCAAGAGATTTTTAAGTCTTAATCTTTCAATAGGGTCTAAACCTGTTGTAGGTTCATCTAATAATAAAATTTGAGGATCATTTATGATTGCCTGAGCAATAGATAAACGTTGCTTCATGCCTCCAGATAATTTTTTAATCTTGATGTATTTTTGATCATATAAATTAACTAATCTTAAAGTATGATCTATTTGATTTTTATCAATTGATTTAAGTGCACAAATATATTCAAGAAATTCATTACAAGTAAGATCAACATATAAAGCAGGAGATTGAGGAACATATCCAAATACATGATAAAAATCATCACTTAAAAATTTAACTTCATCAATTTCAATTGTTCCACTATCATTTTTAATAAGTCCACATAAAATACTTAAAAAAGTAGTTTTTCCTGCTCCATTAGGACCAATTAATCCATAGATTCCAGATGATAAATGTAAAGTAATATGATCTAATGCTTTTTTGTTTTTATAATACTTTGATAAATCATTTATATAAATATTCATTACTTTACCACCAATGAAGTACTTTCTTCTGGAAGATTACTTGAAAGAGGAATAGCAATAGCTTTTACATTTTTTGTTTTATTTCCTGGTTTATAGCTTAATACTGCACTTTTATTTTTAGGAAGTTCTATATGGTAGCTAGATACAGGTTTTAAATCTTCTAATACCCAAAGAATATAATTATCAGAAATACCACTCATTTTTATAGTAATAGGTTTATTTTTCTTAAAATTACCTTCTATATTATTAGGAAATTGAATAAGTAAATTATTATCAAAATAACCTTCTTCATCATGTTTTAATAAATCAGATGTATAATCAATTAAATCATAATTATTATTTAAATCTATAGGATTATTAGCAGTATCTTGATGAATATCAATAAAAGTAGTACCACAAGCCATCATATGTTGCTTATTAGTAAGTTGTTTAAGAGAATCAACAATTTCATAATCAGCTATTAAAAAAGCATGCATATAAAGATGATCACCTTTACTACCAGTATTAGGCATAATAGAAACATGCTCAGTTTTATTAGTGTCTTTTTTTCCTTTAAATGTGTAGACTAAACTTTCTTTATCTTCATGCTTAATCATTTGAGGAATACCATTAATAAATATCATTAAACCAAAATTTGCATCTCTACCTACAACTTCATAATCATAATTAATATCTACATCATTACCCTCAAAACTATAACCATCTTCAATATGATGCAATCCAAAACCTACTTTTAAATCAACTGTTTCTTGATTGTTGTTCTTTTTAATCGTTATATTTTCCTGTTTGGTACTACATCCAACAAGTAAAAATATACAAAACATACTGAGCATTATTTTTTTCATTCTGTTACCTCTCTTCTTATAAAAGTAGTTTTCTCATTCTGTTTACCTATAATAAATAATTGATGATCAACATATTCAGCAAATAAAATATTATCTAGCTCATTAAAATCATATTTTACATTATTGAAAATAATATAAGGTTTCCAATCATCAACACTTCCCTTTTCTGTAATAATAATCTTTCCATTACTTAAATAACAATTTACAGAATTTTCATAATTAAGTCCTAAATCATTAAATCCATCATCATAATAAACAGCAATCTTATTCTTATTAGCACCATAGCCTTCATCTTGATTATGAATAATACTTTTATCTTTAAAAGAACTTAAAGTAACTTGTGGACTATTATATAAACTATAAGTTTGATGATCTATATTTATTACTCCATAACATCCAGAAGTTTGTTGACCTTGTTTTAAATATGTTCCACCAGTATAAATAAGGGTTTTATCATTTGTGAAAGCTAATTCCCATATAGCATTTAATTTTCTAGGTGTATCATCTAAAGTAAGAACAGTGCTAACTAAGCGAGAATCTCTATCTAATAATAAAACACTTTCTGTATCATAATTCATTTTTACACATGAAATAAATTGACCAGATGATGAAATAGCTAAACTATCATATTCAAATTCATCAAAAAAATTATTTAAATCAATATGATTTTTAAGTTTATGATTTTGAAATAAGAATAAAGTGTCTGTTAGTTGAATAGCGTATGTATCCTGAAGAACATGTATTTTAGCTTTATTAACAGGCCCATCAAAAATCATTGTGTTTAATAATTCTTTATTTTTTTCTATAGAATAATCATAAACATATGTTTGATTATTTTTTTTATAAACGAATATTAAATTATGATCTATGATTTTAAAATCAATGATTTCATATTTTGATAATTGTTGGTAATCTTGAGTTTTCTTAACTGTTTTTACTTTATGATTATTTGTGGTTTGACAACCACATAGTAATATGACTAAAAAAATTATTATTATTTTTTTCATAGTTAACCTCACTATAGAAAATATCATTTCTGATATATTTAATAGATATTATCGAGAAATGATATTTATTAATTTAATATTGTGTAGATGTATAAACATGATATCCAGTTGTATGAATAGCATCATGTGTTCCATAAAATGTAACTTTAGTTCCAGCATATCCCCAACATTCTAATGTATCTCCAACACCAGAACTATTTGCATGTTGGTTTTGAGTAGAACTAATATTAGTACCAGTGCTAGTTTTTTTAGCTTCTATTTTTATTTTGATAGATTTAACATTTTGACCAATAGTGGTACCACCTTCACACAATTTAGATGATCCACTATTATAAGGAGATATAAATCCTTTTAATGTACCATATGGTGTTGATTTTGTTGTTGATTTAGCAGCGGATACAGAGTTTACATTTCCAAATGCCATAAGTAGTGCGAAACTTAACGTTACAAATAATTTAATTTTATTTTTTTATAATTTAATATTCCTTTCATTAGTTTTTTTGGTAATGGTGGTTCATACATGTGCCATCTAGATGTATTTTCAGTAGATGACTTAGCGGCTGATAATGACTTCTTAGCCACAAATTTTAGTAATTCTTTTTTCATTTTTTTGTTCTCCTTTCTTCATGAGAAAAGCATTGATTATTATAATTACAAAAATGAATTTCGATAGAAGAGGGTATAGAAAAGTAGAAATTATTCCAAGTGATAAAAAAATATAAATAATATGACAATATTTTTGTTTAAAAATCTTTCTCTGAGAATTTGTAAATGGTTTATTAAAATGACATATTGGAGCTTTTTTTATCGAAAAAATACTACATACGATACATAATGGAATTAATAATTCATAATTTAGGTTATCAATCATTATTACAGATAATATGAATATAAAATCCGTCCATATTATGCATTTTAAATAACTATCACAGTGATATCCTCCTGAATATTTTCTAATAAAATAAAAAATAAGTAAGTAAAAAAATGCTATTAATTTGTATTTTATAAAAATACCCGTAAATAGAACAATCGCTATACATAAATAACTTGATAAAATAGATTCAAATCCGTATTTATATATATCGCTATCTACATCTATAATTTTTTCTTCTAGACATATAGAAATGAATTTGTTACTTAAATAATTTATCATTCTTGCTCCTCCCAATTTGATAATAACAGTAATATCTAATTTTTTTTGATTTTGGCAAGAAAGGTAAATAATAAGGCAAATAATGCATATTTTTAGTTTAAAATATTTGATATACTATTTTCGAGGAAAGCTTATGTACAAAGTAATAATTATTGATGATAATAAAAATGATCTTAATATGATGAAAAACAAAATCATAAATTGTAATAAATTAGAATTAGAATGTTTTCAAGATGTATCTAAAATAGATATGAATAAAAATTATGATGCTGTATTTATTGATATAGATATGCCGATGATGAATGGGATAGATTTTGCTAATCAATATAAATTAAAGCACTTAGATACATTTATAATTTTTGTAACAAATCATAGTGAATTAGTTTTTGATACTTTTAAAGTACATCCATTTGATTTTATAAGAAAAGAACATTTTGATTTAGAAATAGAACGTGTTATTGAAGAATTAATATTTCTATTAGATAAAAAAAATAAAAAAATCCAGGTAAAGAGTAATGGAGAAATAATTCAAATTAAACTAGTAGACATTTTATTCTGTGAATCAAATAAACATAATTGTTATATTTATAAAAATAATAATACGTGTATAAAAGTGCGAATGAAATTATCAGAAATATATAAATTATTAGATTCGGATATATTTTTTCAAGTGAATAAGTCATTTTTAATTAATTGGAATTGTGTAGAAAAGATTTCTAATGGAATGATTATTTATGAAAATGGGCTATGTTTTAATATTAGTAGGTCAATGATTAAAGAAGCAAAAAGATTATTTTTAGTTAGAAAGGCAGAAAATGTATGAATATTTTTAATACAGTTATAATGATGTTTGAAACACTTATTTCAATAATGTTTATTTTTTTGATATTAGATTACACTTCAAAAGAAAATATAATAAGATTTATGATTTTTTGGATAGGAGAAATGATAATTAGTATTATGTATAATTATCATTTTTTAACTGATTACACATTGTTATTTGTAGAGATATTGTATTATTTAGGAATTACATATTATCTTTCTAGAAAAGATATCTTTACTTGTTTTTTTGTAGCAGTTCTCAATAATATATTATTATTATTTTCTAATGCTCTTGTATTAGTTACTGTTAATAGTATATCTTATATGATTACGTATAATATTTATAGTAATAATTTGGTGAATTTTATATCAAAAGTTGTTTTTTTATTACTAAGTTTTATTTTTCATAAGTATTTTAAAAAGTATATTTTTGAAATTAAAATACATAAAACATTTGATATATTAATTACGTCGATGTTAGTTCTTTATATTATTATTTTTAATACTATCTTTGTTAAAAAGATATTTGTTCTATCATCTTTAATAGAATTAATCATATTGAACGTATTTGTATATTTTATGTATAAATTTTTTATTCAAAATATACAATTACAAAATGAAACATTTACGAATCAATTGATCATACAAGAATTAAAAAATAAGGAAAAAGATTATCATAGACTTATAAAAAATGAAGAAAAATTAAAAACTATAAAACATGATATGAAACATCATCTATTATATTTGTTAGATTGTTATGAAAATAATAATGAGAATTTTGACAAAGAAATAAAAAAAGAAATAGCAAATTTAACTAAATTAGAAACATCTGTTAATACAGGAGTATCTTCTTTAGATTATATAATTTCATCAAAACGAGAAATATTTCAGGAAAGGAATATACAGTTTATATGTAATCACTACAATGGAGATATCATTTTTGATAAATTGGACTCGTATATTATATTTGGAAATCTTATTGATAATGCAATTGAGAATTGTTCAGCAAATCCATCAAAAAAAATCATTATTGATTTAAATCAAGATAACGAATATGTTTATATAAAAATAAAGAATACGATTAACTATCCAGTATTAAAATATAATCCTCAGCTCATAAGTAAAAAAGGAACGACAGAACATGGAATTGGTTTATCAAGTGTAAAATCAACTTTAAAAAAATATAAATCTGAAATATCTTTTTCAGAAGATAAATATTGGTTTACTGTTCTTATAGTTATTGATAAATACGAATATATTCATTAGTATTCATTTAAAAGAAATTGTTCATCTACAATTTCTTTTTTGTTATAATGTGGTAAATGAGGTAATGATATGAAAAAAACAAAAGAAACAATTATTGATACTTTTTGGCAATTATTAGAAGAAAAACCATTTAATAAGATAACGGTTCAAAACATTGTCGAACGCTGTCATTTAAATAGAAATACATTCTACTATCATTTTCAAGATATTCCTAATTTAGCAGAATATACTGTTAAATCATGGGCAGATCAAATTATTCAAAATAACTATGAATTTGGTTCACCAATGACATGTCTTGCCCCACTTATAGAAGAATGTAATCAACATAAAAAAGCTTTTCAACATCTTTATAATTCATCACAAAAAGATGAGTTTATTACCTATATGAATCATGTAGCTTTACATATTGTAAAAATGTTTATGAAACAATCTTCTCATTATGTTTTACGAAGTGAACAAGAAAAAGAAACACTTATTCATTTTTATAAATGTTTAATGATAGGTATTCTTATTGATTGGTTAGAAGCACAAGGTGATTATGATTTAAAACCATTTGTTGAACAAATATTTCATTTAATAGAAACAACAATACAGGCTCATTAGGAGCCCAATGGAGTCAACTTAAGAAGTTGGCTCTTTTTTTGTTTTTAACTCATATA
>OKSD01003180.1_pt1 | contig 12884 bp, 13 predicted proteins | sample 1601221 | NCBI WGS metagenome assembly OKSD01 (sample SAMEA3541550, study PRJEB24748) | human gut metagenome | biome: human gut; feature: human-associated habitat; material: faeces | place: China | collected 2012
ACGGGTGCGGCTCGGCAACGTCCCGCTGCTTCGCCGCTGCGTCCGGTTCAAAGCCGTTGAGGTAGTCCTCCGGCCGTAAGGCGGAATAGCTTGTCACCTCTCGCAAAATGGCATCGCATACGCTTTTTGCCGCGAGCAGACGCTGTCCCTCAGCCTCCAGCGCCACGCTGCGCTCTCGCATGGCGGCGGCAAGCTCCAGCTCGCCGGATTGCAGCCGCCTGATCTCGTCGAGCGAAAAGCCGAGATTTCGCAGCAGCGCGATGCGCAGCAGCGTTTCAAGGTCTTCTTCACTATAATCGCGGTATTTGTTCTCCCGCCGCGCGGGAGCGAGCAGACCCTCCTGCTCGTAGTAGCGGATGTTCGCGCGCGTCAGGCCGCTGCGCTCTTCGATCTCTTTGATGTTCATAGGCTCTCCTTCCGCGCTCTGCGCCGACCCTTCCCAATGCTATGATACCGCATTGTAAGGCATAAAGCAACTTGACAGTCAAGCCCTTTTTCCAAATTTTTCGGTCATATTCGAGCCTGTCTCCCGCTATGGATAGAGATAGACACAAAAATCTGGGAGATCGGAGGGCTTTTTATGACCCATTCCTTCTATCGGAGCTACGGCTTCCTTGCCGCGATGCTCGCCTGCATCGTGCTCGGCTGCGCCGTCGGCGCGGCCTGGCCCGGGGCCGTCTGTCTTGAGCCGCTCGGCACCGTGTTCATCAACATGATGTTCTGCCTCGTCGTGCCGCTGGTGTTCTGCTCGCTCGCGGGCAGCATCGCCAATACGCGCTCGCGGCGCAGGGCGGGGCGCATCCTCGGCGCGACGCTCGGCGTCTTCGTCGTCACGGGACTGCTCGCGGCCTTTATCATGCTGGTCATCGTGCGTGTCTTTCCTCCGGTGCTGACGCCGTGGACCGATGCCGCGGCGGGCACGGTGGACGATCCCGCGCCGCTTGCGACGCTGCTCGTCAACTTCTTCACCGTCAACGATTTCTCTGCGCTGCTCTCGCGGCGGGCGATGCTGCCGCTGATCGTCTTTTCCCTGCTCTTCGGCTTCTCGGTCTCCGCCTGCGGCGGGCCGGATACCGTAACGGCGCGGGTGCTGGACGACGCAACGAAGTGCCTTTTGAAGATGGTCTCGCTCGTGAGCTGCTACGCCCCCATCGCCTTCTTCGGTTTCTTCGCCGCGATGGTCGCAAGCTACGGCGCGCAGATCACGGCGTCCTACGCCCGCGCGATGCTGGCCTACTACCCGCTCTGCTTCGTCTATGCGCTGCTCGCCTTCCCGCTTCTGGCGTATCTCGGCGGCGGGCGCGAGGGCGTGCGGCGGCTGCGGCGGCATATCCTGCGCCCCGCGGTGACCGCGCTCGGCACCTGCTCGTCTGTCGCCACCATCCCGGCGAATATGGAGGCCGCGGAGGACAGCGGCATCCCGCACGAGGTCGCGGATCTTGTGCTGCCGCTGGGCGCGACGATGCACATGGACGGCTCGTGCTTCAGCTGCGTGCTCAAGGTTGCGTTTCTCTTCGGCGTGTTCGGCCTGCCGTTTGAGGGCGCGGGACTGTTTGCCGAGGTGCTGGCCGTGGCGGTCTTTTCCTCCGTCGCCATGAGCGGCATCCCGGGCGGCGGCTACATCGCCGAGTTCATCCTCTGCTCGCTCTTCTTCCCCGACCGGATGGCGGTTGCCTACCCCATTGCCGTCACCATCGGGAATCTGGTCGATCCGCCCGCCACGATGGTCAACGCCGCGGGCGACTACGCCGCTTCCTTCCTCGTCGCCCGCATCACCGAGGGCAGCGGCTGGCTGGAGCGCACGGACGGCGAGCGCGCTGCATAGCAGAAAAGCATCTGCCGCAAGGCAGATGCTTTCGTTTATTCGCTTGTGCCTCCCTCTTCGAGGTAGGGCGAATACATCATGATGGCGTCGTTGCGCACAACGGGCTTCTCGTCGAGCAGCACACCGTCCGCGTCAAAGCGCTGCTGCCAGAGCACGTTGTGGCGCGTGTAGCCGCCCCAATACTCCGCGCGCATCTCATGATCGCGCTCGACGATCTCATAGCGGCACTCCTGCGCGGTGGAGCAGCGCCACTCGCCGATGAGGTCGTGCTCGCCGACGGCGACGAGGAGCTGATAATCGTCTGCCGTGTCGTTGCGGATCATCAGGTCGCCGTAGGGATAAAAGCAGGTCGCGCCGCTGCCGAAGGGCTGCGTGCGGTCCGAATCCGGAAAGACGTCGTAGCCGTGGCGGTGGCGCTCGGTGATGGTCAGCGGCGTGTGGAGCGTCATCCAGAAAATGAGGTTCGAAAGCTGGCACAGTCCCCCGCCGACGCCCGCAACGGCTCTGCCGTTACGCAGCAGCATACCGGGCAGATAGCCCTTCCTCGCCGTCGGGCGGCCGATGAGATACCAGTAGCTGAAGGTCTGCCCTGGGCGGAGCACAATGCCGTTCACCCGCGTGGAGGCAAGGCGGAGGTTTGTCACCTTGTTCTCCTGCATCCACATATCCACGTCTCGCAGCCTGCGCATCAGGGGCGTTTTGTGGCTCGCCACGCTGTAAGGCAGGATCGCTTCACAGTACTCGCGTGTGAAGGAGCTTCGCTCCTTGAGCCACAGGAGCTTGCGCAGAGTTCCATAGTAGGCCCCGCCGAGAGCGAGGCGCAGGTCGGAGCGGGCAACGGGTTCTTTCATCGGTCGTTCCTCCTTGATTTTTCTTGTTTCTATTCGCGCGGTCCGGGCAGAAAGCGCTCTCCTTCGCGCCGCGCGGTCATGGTGCCGGCGGACAGCTCGGTGAGCGCGGCGTCAAAGCCCGCCGCATTCTCCTGCGGCAGCAGGATTCGGACGCTCACCGCCGCGCCGAAGTCCGTGCCCTCCACCGTGCCGCCGTGGGCGGCGGCGAGCAGCTTCAGGCGCTCGAGCATCGGATAGGGGCAGTCCACCGTCACGGCAGACCACAGGCGCATCCCCGCCTTGCCCGCCGCGTCCAGCGCGTCCTTTGCCGACTTCGCGTAGGCGCGCGTCAGTCCGCCCGCGCCGAGCAGCACGCCGCCGAAATAGCGCGTCACGACGCAGACGACGTTCTCCACGCCCTCGCGCTGAAGGACGTTCAGCATCGGCTGACCGGCGGTGCCCTGCGGCTCGCCGTCGTCGCCGTAGCGCACGACGCCGCCCTCGTGCAGGACGTAGCACCAGCAGTTGTGGCGCGCGTCGTAGTATTTTTTCCGCATTTCGTCGAGAAAGGCGCGGGCCTCGGCCTCGGTCTCCACGCGGCGGACGTGGCCGAGAAAGCGCGAGCGCTTTTCGGTGAACTCCGCTTCCCCCGCGTCCACGGGAACATAGTAGCTCTGCGGTGCGCTCACTCCCAGTCCTCCTTCGGCTCGGTGTAGCCTTCAATATAGTCCTTGACCTGACCGAGCACGCGCGGCGTACAGACCGCCACAATGTCGATGGTCTCGCCGTACTCCACGCTCTCGACCTTGGCCTCACGGTAGAGGCTGTCGAGCCAGCCGCCCTTGTCGTAGGGCAAATGGATGGTCACGCGGCGCGTGCCCTTGTCAAGCTCGGCGTCGATGGCGCGCAGCAGCTCGTCGAGCCCCTCGCCGGTCCTGGCGCTGAGGTTCACCGTGCGCTCACCGTGCGGGCGGATATCGCCGTAGAACAGGTCGGACTTGTTGTACACGCGGATGCAGGGGATGCCCTCCGCGCCGAGGTCGTGGATGAGCTGATCCACCACCTCTGCCTGCGCAATCCACTCAGGGTTGGAAATGTCGATGACGTGCAGCAGAAGGTCGGCATACTCCAGCTCCTCAAGCGTCGCCTTGAAGGCGTCGATGAGCTGATGCGGCAGCTTGCGGATGAAGCCGACCGTGTCGGAGATCACAACGTCGAGCGTGTCGGAGACGGTCAGCAGCCGTGTGGTGGTGTCGAGCGTATCGAACAGCCGGTTATTCGCCGGAATATCCGCGCCGGTGAGGGCGTTGAGCAGCGTCGATTTGCCCGCGTTCGTATAGCCGACGATGGCAACGACCGGGATCTCATTCTTCATCCGACGCTCGCGCTGCGTGCCGCGCACGCGGCGCACCTCGTCCAGATCCTCCTTGAGCTTGTCGATCTTGCGGTGGATGTGGCGGCGGTCGGTCTCGAGCTGCGTTTCGCCGGGGCCTTTGGAGCCGATGGGCCCCTTGCCGCTCGTGCCTGCCTGACGCTCCAGATGCGTCCACATGCCGATCAGGCGCGGCAGCAGATATTGGTACTGCGCCAGCTCGACCTGCAAGCGGCCCTCCTTTGTTTTGGCACGCTGGGCAAAAATATCAAGGATCAGCCCGCTGCGGTCGAGCACCTGCACGCCCAGATCCTCCGTCAGCACACGCATCTGCGAGGGCGACAGGTCGTTGTCGAAGATCGCCATCGTCGCCTCGGTCGAGCCGATAAGCTCCTTGATCTCCGCCACCTTGCCCTCGCCGATGAAGCTGCGCGGATTCGGGGACGGAAGGTTTTGCAGCACGGTCGCAACGCTCACCGCGCCGGCGGTCTCGACGAGCGCGGCAAGCTCGTCCATGCTCTCCTCGTCCGCGCTGTCCGCCTTGAGCACCGGCGAGGAAAGACCGACGAGCACCACGCGGTCGCGCGGCTGCTCCACGGTTTTGAGTTTGTTTTCTTCCATAGGAATCACCTTTTCTGCGTTTCTTTCCTTCAGTATACGCAAGGGAACGAAAAATGTAAAGAAAAAGAGGTCTGCTTCCGCAGACCTCTTTCGCAGTTCTTACTTGTCCAGACCGAACTTCTTGTTGAACTTGGCAACGCGGCCGCCGGTATCGACCAGCTTCTGCTTACCAGTGAAGAAGGGGTGACACTTAGAGCACACTTCTACCTTGATGTTCTGCTTGGTAGAACCTGTCTCAATCACATTACCGCAGGCGCAAGTAATAGTAGTCTGCTGATAATTGGGATGGATTCCTTCCTTCATTGCTCGTGTTCACCTCTTTCCGATCCGAGAGTGCTTTCGTCAAAAAGCCAAAAAGGATAATATCACGCTTTTCGCCAAATTGCAAGCACAAATTTTGTACTTTTCGATAAAATCATCAAAAGTTGCCGCAGCGCGTACAATTTTCAGCGAAAAACGTTCCCCTCTGTATCGTAAATTTCCGTGCGGCGCACACGGACGAAGTCCGGCTTGAGCGCCGGAAGCTCGCGCTCGATCGCCTGTGCGAGATAGGCGGGGTTCAGCCCCGGGTTCTGCGCGGCGACCACGGCGTCGGCAAGGATGCTGCCGTCCTGCTCGGTGAGGGTCATTTCGCGGATCAGCGGCGCAATGTCGATCTGCGCAAGCTCCTTGTGCTTGGTGCGCTTTTCGATCATCAGCGTTTCGCGCGCGAACAGTGCGCGCAACGCGTCCGCCGTGCCGGCGGGCACGCCGTTATCATAGAGCAGCTCCAGCCGTGCGCGCAGGAACGTGAACTCGCGCACGGGGCGCGTGACCGGATAGCACTCCCGCACGCGCAAGCCCGCGGGCAGACCCGTGTTGAGCTTTTCGGCGATACCCGCGCCGTCGGTCTCCTCCACCGTTTCAAAGTCGAGCAGCTCGCAATCGCTCGACTGCCCCACCGGCAGCGGCAGGACGATGGAGATGATGGGGTGCGGGTGAAAGCCGTTGGAGTGCTTGAGGTGCAGCTCCGCACGGGGAAACACACGTTGGAAGGTTCGCATCGTGTCGAGGTGCGAGATGTAGGAGGCCTGCGCCTCCTTGGTGAAAAGAAGTCTCAGCTTAGCCATCGCATGGCCTCCCCAATAAGAGATTCGCGCCGCAGCCGTTGCAGTGTGTGCGGCAGTCCGGCGTGGTGACGGACTGGTAGCACCGCTCATGCTCGCGCCAGAGGTACTGCTCCGTCACGCCGCTCGAGATCATCGCCCAGGGCATCAGCTCGTCCTTTTCGCGCTTGCGGTTGGCGTAAAAGTGCGGGTCAAGACCGCATTCCTCAAAAGCCTCGAGCCAGCGGTCGAGGGAGAAATACTCCTCCCACGCGGAGAGGTGCTCGCCCTTGCGCCACGCCGTTTCGATCACCCTGCAAAGGCGCCGGTCGCCGCGGGAAATGACGGCCTCCATATAGCTCGTGTCGGAATCGTGCCAGTTGTAGGTGACGGATTTCGTCAGCATATTCTCGCGCAGCAGCTTCACGCGGCGCTCGTATTCCTCCTTGGGGATCTGCGGCTCCCACTGAAACGCCGTGTGCGCCTTGGGCACGAACCACGAGGTCGAGACCGTGATGCGCACGCCGCGGTTCTTATTGCTCGCGCTCTCGCGCCAGGCGTGCATGACGTGGGACGCGACCTCGGCAATGCCGAGCACGTCCTCGTCCGTCTCGGTCGGAAGGCCTAGCATGAAGTAGAGCTTGACCGCGCTGTAGCCGCCGGCAAAGGCGCGGCGGCAGGAGGCCAGCAGGTCCTCCTCGGTGAGATTCTTGTTGATGGCGTCGCGCAGGCGCTGCGTGCCGGCCTCGGGCGCAAAGGTCAGGCCAGTCTTTCTTCCCTTTTGCAGCCGCTCCATGAGCGCCATGGAGAAGTTGTCGGCGCGCAGGCTCGGGAGTGAAAGATTCACATGACGCTGCGCGCAGAACTCCTCCAGATCGTCGCAGAGCTGTACAAGCGGGCGAAAATCCGAGGTCGAGAGCGAGGAGAGCGTCATCTCCTCGTAGCCGGAATCCTCGATGGCCTCCTTGGCGTATTCAACCAGCAGCTTTTCCGAGCGGTTGCGGACCGGTCGGTAGACATAGCCCGCCTGACAGAAGCGGCAGCCGCGGATACAGCCGCGGAAAAGCTCGAGTGTGGTGCGGTCCTGCACGATCTCGGTGGAGGGCACGATGGTCTTGGCGGGATACCATGCCTTGTCCATGTCGCGCATGATGCGCTTGGTGACGACCTTCGGCGCGCCGTCCTTTGGCGTGATCGACTTCACCGTGCCGTCGGCGTTGTAGTCCACCTCGTAGAGACCGGGAACATAAATGCCGTCCAGCTGCGCGGCGGCACGGAGAAACTGCGGCTTCGTCCAGCCCTCGCGCCGCGCCCTGCGGTGCAGCTCGATCAGCTCGGCGTTCATCTCCTCGCCCTCGCCGATCTCAGCAATGTCAATAAAATCTGCGATCGGCTCGCAGTTGAACATCGCCGTGCCGCCCGCGATGACGAGCGGGGTCAGCTCCGTGCGCTCGCTCGCGTGGAGCGGCACGCCCGCCAGATCGAGCATATTCAGCATGGCGGGAAACGCCATCTCGTAGCCGACGGAAAAGGCGATGATGTCGAAATCGCGGATGGGATCACCGGACTCGAGCGCATAGAGCGGCAGGCCGGCACGGCGCATCTCCTCCTCCATGTCGCCCCAAGGGGCGAAAACACGCTCGCACCAGACGCCTTCCATGTTGTTCATAATGCCGTAGAGGATCCGCATACCAAGGTTCGACATGCCGATCTCATAGGTGTCCGGGAAGCAGAAGGCCACGCGGGTATCGACCTGCGAGAGGTCCTTCATCACCGCGTTGTACTCGCCGCCCACATAGCGCGCCGGCTTCTGCACGCGGGGCAGGATGCGTTCCAATCGTTTGTCCACAGGCAAGCTCCTTTTCTATTGAGAGACATTGATCGTATTTTACACGCTTTTCCCGCCGCGCGCAAGCCCCAGTTGCCGCAGCGTTCCCCAGAGAAGGCCGAAGGCAGCAAAAGCAAAGAGCCATCCGCTGTGCAGCTCCAGCGAGAGCTTGAGCCCCAGCGCACAAAGCGCGAGCGAGCAGGCAAGGCTGACCGCCGCTGTGACACGCTCCCCCGCCGTAGGGCCAAGGAAAAAGGACATGGCAAGGCAGAGCGCCCGCGCGCCGTCGAGCGGAACGACCGGCAGGAGGTTGAAGGCCGCGAGCACAAGGTGCGCTCCGGCAAAGACAAAGCACCACTCCCGCCACGTCCGCAGGCCGAGGAGCGCGAGGAGAACGGCGCAGAAAAGGTTGACTGTCACCCCCGCGAGCGTGACGATCAGCTCACGCCCATAGGAGAGCCGCGCGAGGGCGGGAGCGTCCAGCTCCGCGCCGAGCGCTGTAAGGCGGAAGCGCTTGACGGATACGCCGTAGTAGCGCATGGCAGCGAGGTGGCCCAGCTCGTGCAGCGCCGCAGCAGTCAGGATCGCCGCAACGACCGTGAGCGGAGAAACGATGGCGGCGAGCAGCACGAGCAGCCAGAAGCTCGCGTTCACGCGTATGTCGGCGCTAAACGGTCTTTGCCGCATAGGCAATGGGATTGAGGTATTTTGAGCCGCTGAGCAGCTCGAAATGCAGGTGCGCGCCTGTGGCGTTTCCGGTCGCGCCGACCGCACCGAGCGTATCGCCGCGCAGAACGCTCTGCCCGGAGGAGACCGCTATTTTGCTGCAATGGGCGTAAAGCGTCTCATAGCCGTCCGCGTGGCGGACGGTCAGATATTTGCCAAGCACGGTGCTCTCCCCCACCACGCCGACCGTACCGTCGGCAAAGCAGACGAAGGGCGTGCCCTCGTCGGCGGCGAGGTCAAGGCCGGTATGAAAGGCCTCCGCGCCTGTGTTCGGGTCCTCGCGCCAGCCGAAGCCCGAGGTCAGCGCGCCGTCGAGCGGTGACACATAGGAAAAGGGCAGTGTCGGCTGCGCGTCGAGCACATAATCCGGCATGGGCTTGGCCGCGGCGTCCTCCGCGTTTGCTCCGTCCGGATGCGCGATCTCCGCCCCGCCGCCGACCTCCGCGGCGTCCTGCGCGCCGCTGCCGCCGAACACGGCGACGTAGGCATTGCCGAGGGACTCCGCGAATCGTTCGGGCGCGGCGACCGCGTGGCCGATGGCGGAGAACGCCTCGGTAAAGTCCGCGTCGCGCACGAGCCATTGGGCAAGCGTACCGCGGAAGGCCGAAAGATTCCCCGGCAGCACGAGCTTGAGCAGCACGAGTGAGACGAACAGCGCGCCGCAGACGGTCAGACGCAGAAGGCGGAGCTGCGATGTGCCGGAGGGCTGCTGTTCCCTGCGGCGGCTTCCTGCGGCGGCGCTTCGCTTTGTCCGCGCGGCGGCGCGGCGTTTTCCCTGTGCGCGCGCCCAGCGGCGCAGACGCATCCTTACGGTCATAGGCTCTTCCTCCCTTGGCTTTCGTTTTGGGACAGTCTATGCCGCGGCATCGCCGCTTATGCCCGCACGCAGAAAAAGAGCCGCCCGCGGCGGCTCTTGCAGTCATTTGACATAGTGGGCAAAGAAATTTTCCAAAATACGCTGTCCGTCTCGGTGCGCGTCATTCTGCAGCTCCGGGTGGAACTGCGTGCCGAAGATGGGGCGCGACTCGTGCGCAAGCATCTGCACACGGCAATTTTCCCGGGAAGCGAGCAGGCGAAAGCCCTCCGGCACCGTGCTGAGCTGGCCGCGATGGTGCTCGAAGCAATGGAGCGTACCGCTCAGGCCGGTGAGCAGCGGATGCTGCGCAAGGACGGTCTGCGGCAGAAAGCCGAACTCCTCGTACCCCTCGCCCGGATAGACGAGCGGTGCGCCGAAGGCGATGCCGATGAGCTGCAGGCCCGCGCAGATGCCGAAGAGCGGGGCCGTTGTTTCACGAATGAGCGCAAGCTCGTCGGCAAAGGTCTCGCGCAGACGCTCGCGGTCCCAGTCGGTGAAGCAGCCGGAGAGAAAGATGGCATCCGGCGCAGAGTCGAGCGTCCTGAGCTGTGTATAGTGCCGCACGGTGACCGCTCCGAACGCAGCGAGCTTCGCGGCGAGCGCGTCGATGTTATAAAGCGGGTCGGTAAGACCGAGCTCTCCCGCGCGAACGATCCGGCCGCGGTCTTCGGGCGTCGGCTCGTTGTTGATGAGCAGCAGCTCTCTCATGTCAGTCCTCCAGAAGCACACCGGACAGGTGCAGAATCGCCTCGAGCACGCCGCCGCCGACGGCGGTCGCCTTGTCCGAGACCGTATAGCAATTTTCCACATTGCCGCGCGGGTCCACGTCGCCGGATTTCATGCCCTTGCGGACAGGGATGCCGTCGGCGATCAGGCCGCGGAGCACGCCGTCGATGGTGCAGACCATCGGCTCGCCGGACACATAGCCCGCGACGTCGCCGGCCTTCACAAGGTCGCCAATCCTGCGCACGGAGCGAAACGCGCCGTCCGCAGGCGCACGGAGCACACGCTCGCCGGCAAAGCCGCCGATAAGCCCGGGGATGTTTGTGTTCGGAATGGCGCTGCCGGAGTAAATGACGCGGCCGAGCGTGTGGCCGCGCATGGTCTCGATGACCGCGCGGCAGTCCTCCCCCGCCGTGAAGCCGGGGCCGACGCCGACGACGACCGGCGCGTCGGTGATCCTTGTGCCAAGGTTGCGCTTGGCAAGGATAGCGTCCACCAGCGCGTCCGGCGCGAGCGCTTCACGACAGGCGCAGCCGGGATCGGCGAGCACGGGAACGATGCCCTGCGCGAGCAGGGCGCGCGCCTCGTCCGCGTTTGCGGCCAGACGGGCGGTCACATCCTCGACCGTCGTTTCGCCGTAGACGATGGCTTCGGAGAAGGCGACCGTGCGGCGGATGGCCGTCGGGCGCTCCAGATCGGTCAGCACGACCCGGATGCCGCTGCGCCAAAGGCGCAGCGCGATGCCGGTGGCGAGATCGCCCGCCCCGCGGATCAGCGCAAGCATAGATATACCCCCTTGTGCAGGCTCCCCGCCGTGACCGGACAGGTGAGCCGGTTCGCGAGCGCGGCGGCGCGGTCGTAGTCCTCCGCCGTCTCGACCTTATTGATGTAAACGCGGTCGCCGAGACCTTCGGCGAGAATGAGCGCTGCTTCCAGCTCCGGTGTAACAAGCGCGTTCTCACTAACACCGCACAGTGCGGCATAACGCTCGCTCCGATGGCAGACATCGCGGATGGGCTTGCCGAAGCCGTCCGCACCGACGACCAGCACGACGCGCTGGGCATTTGCCGGAATGACCGGCTCATGCGGCGCGTGCGCCTTGAGCGGCAGACGCCTGGAGCCGTCGGCCTCAACGAGCACATAGTCGGCGAGCCGCGCGAGCGCGTCAAAGGAGAGCGACGGCGCTCCGAGCTTTCCCTCGGCGGACGGCTCCCCGACGCAGACCGCGCCGTGCGCGCTGAGCGCGGCGGAGATCTCCGCTTCGCCCGCCCGCTCCAGCACCTCGTACTGCGTCGGGCGCATGATGTGGGTCGAGGTGCAGAGAAGGACCGTGCCCTTTTTCCGCAGCTCCTCCGTGAGCGTATAGAGCAGCGTCGTTTTGCCGCCGCCGCCGATGAGCGCGGCGACGCCGCGACCGATATTCAGCAATGGCGCGATCTGCATAGCAATACTCCTTTACAGATGCTCCGCGCGGTGGCGGATCATCTCGGCCGCGACGCTGATGGCGATCTCCTCCGGCGTTTCAGCCAGGATCGGCAGACCGATGGGCGCGTGAACGCGGTCGATGTCCTGCTGCGAGAAGCCCGCCGCGGCGAGCTTTTCGCGCGTGAGCGCGACCTTCTTCCGGCTGCCGATGCAGCCGATGTAGGTTGCCGGCGTGCGAAGCACCTGCTCTAAGATCTCGTAGTCCGCCTGATGACCCGACGTCATGACCACGGCGTAGTCGTCGGCGGTCAGTGAGACCTTGTCAAAAATACGGCGGAAATCGCCGACGACGATCTCATGCGCCGTAGGAAAATGCTCTGCATTTGCCAGCTCCGCGCGGTTATCGTACACCGTGACCTCGAAGCCGACATAGCGCAGCACCGGGGCGAGGGCGCGGCCGACATGGCCCGCGCCGAAGAGGTAGACGCGCCCCGCGCGGACGATGGGCTCGACAAAGGTGCTGCCGTCCCAGTAGGGTCGGGAGGTAAAGAAGCCCTCCGTGCCGTGGCGCAGTTCGTCCGCCGTAAGGAGGCGAAATTCGCGCAGCGTCTCGCCGTCGAGCACGAGGCAGAGCCAGACGTTTCTGCCGCTGCCGAGCGCGTCGCGCCAGGCGCGCAGCACTCCGATCTGCGCGGCGTTCTCAGGCGGAATATACTGGAACCAAACCGTCACGTCGCCGCCGCATACCATGCCCGTGCTGTTCGCCGCCTCAGGGTGGAGCGCGAAGTCCCGCAGGGCGTTCCGCTTCCCCTTCAGCAGCTCGCGCGCGAGGAGAATGGACTGCCGCTCCACCGCGCCGCCGCCGACCGTGCCGAGCGCCGTGCCGTCGGAAAAGACCGCCATGTGTGCGCCCGCGCCGCGCGGGGAGGAGCCGTCGGCCTTCAGGATGCTGCAGAGCATCACACCCTCGCCGCGCGTCAAAGCGGAAAGCATTGTGTTTAAAATCTCTTTCATTGCGTTATCCTTTATAAAGAATGGTTTTTGGGTATTATAGCAACGATTCCCCGTCAATGCAAGGTCTGCGTGCGGCGGTTTTGACAAAAGCAAAAATTTCCTGTAAAATATGGGAACCTTTTCGGTTTTTCTGCGTCTATACATCCCGAAGTCACTTTTGTGACCGGCAAAATACATTTTCCAAGGAGAATCAACACGATGAAAAGAACACTTTCCCTCATGCTCGCGCTTGTCATGGCCGTTTCGCTGATGGCCTGCGGCAAAAAGGACGACGGCAAGAACAACGCCGACGCTCCCGCCGACTCCCTTGCCCTGCTCACCAAGGTTTGGGACAGCTACACCGACGACGAGAAGTTCCCCGCTGCCGGCGGCGACTATGAAACCAGCGTTGACGATGCCCCCGGCGCGTTCGACCCCTCCAACGCGGACAACCTTAACTTCCTGCTCACCGTGCCGACTGAGGACGCCTCTCTCATCGACGACGCCGCCTCCCTCATGCACATGATGAACGCCAACACCTTCACCTGCGGCGCGCTGCGCGTGAAGAACGGCGACGACGCGGCGAAGCTCGCCGAGGAC
>OKSD01003186.1_pt1 | contig 12856 bp, 11 predicted proteins | sample 1601221 | NCBI WGS metagenome assembly OKSD01 (sample SAMEA3541550, study PRJEB24748) | human gut metagenome | biome: human gut; feature: human-associated habitat; material: faeces | place: China | collected 2012
GAACAATCAAAGCAGAAAACCGTGAATATGGTGGATGCAGATTTGTTGTAGAGCTTCCAATACAGAAAGATGAGGCCATATAAGTTTAAGAAAAACAGATAGAGGAGGAATTACATGACATTTTATCAGGAATTGCAGTTAAATCAGGCAGGTTCTAAAAATCTGTTGAAAAAGAGTGAAACAGTGAAAGAAAAATCATATCATATACTGGTATATTTGGTAAAGATAGCTGTTACAATGGCATTTTGTTTTTTATTTGTTACTATTTTCAGTATCTTATTTGGAAATGAGAATAGTATTGTGGGTGTAGTAGTTTTATTATGCCTTATGGTATTTCGGAATGCGGATCTGGGGATCCACACCGGACAATCTACGATGCTTTTGGCTTTGTTCTTTGTAATTATGACTGTATGTCCGCATTTAGCAAACCAGCTTTCACCGGTACTTGGAATGCTGTTAAACATTGCTGCACTGGCAGTGCTGATTCTGTTCGGATGTCATAACCCATTCATGTTTAACCAATCCACATTGGTTCTTGGTTATCTGTTATTGTATGGATATGATGTAACAGGAAAAAGTTATCAGATGCGATTAACCGGAATGGCATTAGGTGCAGCACTTACCTGCTTCGTATTTTATCGAAATCATAAAAACAGAACGTATAAAAGAAATTTGAATGATTTGGTACAGGAATTTGATATATCTTCTTCCAGAACAAAGTGGCAGTTATGTCAGATCATATGCGTACCGGCAGTACTCTGCATTGCGGAACTCTGCAATATGCCACGGGCAATGTGGGCTGGAATTGCGGCAATGTCAGCAATCTTACCATTTATGGAGGACATGCAATACAGAGTCCGCAAAAGGATTGTCGGAAATATTGCAGGTGTAATATGCTTTATAGTACTATATTTTCTGCTTCCGTCATCCATCTATACATACATAGGAATCCTTGGCGGAATTGGTGTAGGACTTTCTGCAAAATATGGCTGGCAGGCAGTATTTAACACATTTGGTGCTTTGGCCATTGCTACAGAGAGTTATGGACTAAAAGGAGCAGTTGGTCTTAGAGTGATTCAGAATGTTTTTGGCGTTGTATTTGCATTAATATTTTGTTCTATGTTTTATTGGCTTATGTCGAAAAAAAAGGAAACAGTGGTAACCGTGGCTGCAAAATAACGTGGGTTAGAAAGAAAAAAGGTTAATCCGGAGATGGCAGCTTTGCTGACGAGTCTGGCAAAGAGTATAAAGATGTAAGGGAAAATGTAAGATCTGTTGGCTTTGGGAAGAATCCTAAGGGTGACAGATCTTTTTTTATGTTATATGAATTTTTGAAAGACAATTATAAGGAAGCAGAGCCTATATTCTTTTCTGATATAGTGATTAAGGGAATTACAAAATCTGCAGTAAATCAGCAGCTAAAAAAGCTGTGCGATGAGGGAAAACTACAAAAATATGAGAACGGCATTTATTATTTGCCTAAGAAATCACGATTAAAAACAAATGTAGGCGTAAATGCAGATACGGTTGCCAGATACAAATATGTTTCCAGAGGTGGAAAAGTAGATGGTTTCTATTTGGGTAATACATTTGCTAATCAGCTGGGAATTTCAACGCAGGTTCCCAATAAAGTTGAGATTGTTAGCAATAACATGGCGGCAAAAGTACGAGAAGTTCCAATTGAGACGAGATTTGTCAAGGGTATTCTCTTCTCGAAAATACAATTTCAAAATCATTATATGAATGAGTCAGTCCTCTTCCGGGTCTGACTCTTTTTTCTTAAAGACTTATACAGTCTTAGTTTCGATTGCAGGACCCTTTTCCCCACTTAATACTTTAAGCGGTATTATGGCCTTGCAAGAAAGAAATGAGGTGAACAATTATGAGCATTACAAATGCGGCGAGAAGATTTGAACAGAGATTTGACGCAAAAGCGGAGCGCTTACTCGTCCTGTACGGATTCAAACTGAGTCAAATCGCAATATCCCTTTGCGGCCAGCTCTTCAATAAATGAATCAGCATTGGCTTTTACAATTTTGGAAACAATATAGCAGGTCTCGCTGCTGGTGTAGAGGAAAAGTTGATTGCTTTCCGGATCATAGACGGCTTCTTCAACTTCAAGGGCAATGCGCGTTTGATCCTGCCCATCTCTTAATAATGCTCGCATTTGACGTCCTCCATCCGTTTTGAATTGCTTATTTTTGTGAAGATATTACCTTACAATATGCATGACGGTCTAATTTCAAATACTTGGCAAGACGCATGTATTGCAGCATATGCCATTGCCCAAATGCACGAGGGAAAAGGTAGCTAACGTGTTGGGTGATCCTCTTAAGTTCCTCTGGTACCTCAGCGCTAAAGACGCAAGTGCCATTATGGCTCCTTCCATTGCGCACGTCTTCCGCATCAAAAAACGCTTCGCCTGCATTCTTATAGATCTGCCGGAGCATGTCGAAGACATCATCGCGAGTATAAATTGGGCAAGACAAAAACAGCGGATTTTCCGAGAATTCTTGAAAAGAAACAAACGAATCGCAGCTATCTTCTGCGTGATAAGTATTATGGGTGGCAGAAAGTAGATCCCGCGCGCTTGCCGCCTCAACTGTAATATGGCTTTTGTCCCTGCGTGAACAGGCTTTGATCCATCAGCAGGAAACGGCACGGTATCAGCAGTTATTTGTTATGGCGGCAGACTTGAAAACGGAGCTTTATTTTCTCAAAAAGGACGCGGAGGACATTGAAAAGGTCACGCTGAAGGCTTATTGATGCATGCTGCTTTGTCCGTGAACATGGCGGGACAGTGCCAAGTTCCGGTATTCGAGCCTTGTGTATGGCTCTCTGTCCTGACGCGCCTAAATCAACGGAGCAACGTATGCGTCGAGCCATGGAACGAAGTCTGCGGCATATAGCAAGTCTTGGGTTAGAGGATTATACCAACGAGGTCTTTGTGCGCTATGCGACACATTTATTTCCCTTTGAGGAGGTTCGGCGTGAAATGGCCGCGATACAAGGGCGAGGCAGAGGGGGACATGTTAGCGTCAAGACTTTTCTGGACGGCCTGATGGTTCTGCTGGACGACTGAGTCCGAATTCGAAAATCTCACCCACTGTGCTTGCACACAGCGGGTGAGATTGTATATTTACGCATCTTTACAATTTCGTAACGGTCAAAATATCCATAATAAAATGACTGCACTCGTTGATTATGCAGAAACGGCGTGACTTTATGACGCGAATTGATACTTTTTGAAACGGCAGTGATAACCTCCTTTACGAGATGGATCGTGCGGGCTGAAGTGTGTGGGACAGTCTGCCGCTTCCGTTTGATGCAATGAAAAGGAGGACTTATTATGCTGACAATCGAGTTAAATATGTACCACGCAGTTGCTTTAGGTGCTTTCCTGTTCTGGATGGGCGGGATCATCACCGACAAGGTGAGACTGCTCAACCGATATTGTATCCCCGCTCCGCTGGTCGGCGGACTATGCTTTTCCATTCTCAACTGCATTCTCTACTCCGCCGGCATCGCGTCCATCACCTTTGACGGCACATTGCAGACCGTTTTCATGATCCTGTTCTTCACCACGGTCGGCTTTACAGTCAGCATTCCTGCTCTGCTCAAGGGCGGCAAAGCCGTGATGCTGTGCCTGATCGTCTCCATCGTGATGATCCCGCTGCAAAACTTCCTCGGCGGCGGGGTGATGGAAGTGTTCGGCTGCGATCCGCTGCTGGGCATCGGCTGCGGCTCCATCGCCCTCATCGGCGGTCCCGGTACAGCGGCGGCCTTTGGGCCGGACCTTGAGGCCGCGGGCGCGGTGGGCGGCAGCGTCGTTTCCATCGCGGCGGCGACGTTCGGTCTGGTGGCCGGCTCGCTGATGGGCGGCCCGACAGCACGCCGCTTGATTGAAAAACATAATCTGCGCCTGGAGACGATGACTGCCATCGGCAGCACACAGGGCGTCGGCCTTGCCACTGATGTGGCGAGTGAAGACGAGCGTTTTATCACAAACAGTCCTCGCTTTGTCAAGGGCTTCATGCTGCTCCTGCTGGCGGTCGGCATCGGCAATCAGGTCAGCGTGTGGCTCACGGCGCTGACGGGCCTGAACTTCCCCGCGTACATAGGTGCGATGCTCGTCGCCGTGGTCGTCCGCAACGCGATGGACGGCGCACATACTGAATATCCCGCCGAGGAAATCGACACAATGGGCAATATGTTTCTATCCATCTTCCTCGCCATGGCGCTCGCGGGGTTGAAGCTCTGGGAGCTCATTGACCTCGCCCTGCCGATGATCGTCTGTCTTGTGCTCCAGTGCATCGTCATGTTCCTCTTCTCCTACTTCGTGGTTTTCAACGTCATGGGGCGCGGCTACGATGCGGCGGTCATGACCGCGGGCTTCATCGGCTTTGCCATGGGGGCGACCTCGAACGCGATGGCCAATATGCAGGTCGTGACCAAGAAGTACGGCCCTTCGCCGGTGGCATACTTTGCCATTCCAATGGTCGGCGGCATGTTCATCGACTTTTTCAACGCAGTTCTTATCGCAGCCAACATCGGCTGGTGGGCGTAAATGAATCCATCATGAATCCGCTGCCATCGATTCTCATCTTGCTCAGCAGTTGATACACGAGCGCCGCGGACACCGCTGTGACGGGGCTTCTTCCTGCAACTGGTATCTCTCTTTCCTTTTTCGGCTACGAGGGAACTGCTCACGTTCATTTCTCATTTTGTGTCATGACAATGCTCCCTCTATGATTGACAGTTTGCTTTTCACTGTCTCTCATAGAGGGAGCATATTGCTTTGAGCGCGGTCAGGAGGACTTTTTTGTTTCGCCATATCAATTTTTATGATTCGGATGATTATCTGAAAATGTAAATCGCTTTAAGCTATGAGACAATAGACGGTTGATCTTGCGGATGTTTATGAGCGGTTCTGGCCCGACGGAAAATTCATATGCCGCTTTGGAGCGGAAACACGGCTTTATGGTACTTAAGCGCTGCTTACAGCTCCAGTTCGTGGTTTTTCTCGAGCAGAGCGAGGTAATAGCCGCGAATCATCTCCATGAGGTCCTGCACTAAAGGCGAAACGTAGGAGTTTTTCTTGTAGAGCAGAGACAGCGGCAGAATCAGGTTCTGCGATTTAAGGTCAAAGACGACAAGCTCAGGGTGCGTGTAGGCGTCCTGCAATCCGGTCTCTACCAAAAAGCAGAAGCCGAAGCCTTTGGCCACGAGACTGAGTACAGTGGAGTTGTTAGTCGTGTAAAGACAGTCAGAAAAGGTCAGGTGGTTGCGGCTGAAAAAGCTGCTGACGTGGCTGCCGACGCTCAGCGCCGGGTTCAGAGAGATGTGCCGCATTGTTTGGAGCATCTTCAGATCGTATGGCGTGCCGGCCTCGCGAAATGCCTGATACTTCTGCGCGGTTGGACTGTCCCTGTGCAGGACGAGCAGAATGCGTTCGTGGGCGATGACCTCCTGAATAAGATTTTCGGACGGGCCGGACAATACAGTGTTCATCACCGAAAAATCAACTTTCTCACTCTGCGTGAGCGTATAAAGCTCGCTGACGGGAAATTCTCGAAGATCGACCTGCGCGCGGGGATGCTGTGTCAGAAAGTCCGGCAGGATCTCAGGCAGAAGGAGCGAGCCGCGCCATGTTCCAAGACCGATGCCGACGTGCTGACAGCGGCTGCGGTTCTGCTCGTTCAGGTCGGATTGGAGCTTCTGATAAAGATAGCGGTCGCTTTCCAGATATTGCTGATAGATACGCCCGGCCTCCGTCAGCCGGATAGGATTGGTGGAGCGGTCAAAGAGCTTGACTTCCAACCCCGCTTCCAGCTTTGCGAGGTGTTGACTCAGCGAGGACTGCGAAATATACAGCTTTTCAGCGGCATGGCAAATGCTGCACTCCTGCGCAATCATCAGGAAGTATTCCGGGTTGCGATTGACTACCATATGGCCGCCTCCTCCGTATTTTTCAAAAGTATAAAGAATTTAATTATTATACTAAGATTTTGACTATAGCGCAACTCATATCTATAAAGATTCCAATAAAATGCGTCTAAAAATGTGTAGAGCGGAGCTTTTGCGAAAGCTCCGCTCTACGGACAGAAGGAAGATGAATTAATCGTCGTCCTGCTTCACGTGGCGCAGGTAGCCCAAAACAAAGGTGATGATCGCGGCGGCCGCAGACAGCAAGCCGCCCTTGGGTACGATAAAGTTATAGATGTTGACCGCCAGCTCGCCATTGAGCGTAAGCAGTGCGCCCGTCTGAACCAGTAGCATGGCGACCGAAATCAATACGAAAGCGATCAGGCTGACGAGGAATAAAACGTCGAGCAGTTTACAGAAGTTCTTCATACGTTTGCCTCCTTCAGGTGTTCGCGATGGGCAGGATACCCATTGCGATCATCGCGCCGATAAGAACGATGGGAATAACGTAGTGGAATACCAGAGGGAAGAAGGTGACCTGGACCCTGTCTACGCCGGCAAGACCGCAGGAAACGAAGATCGGGGAGGAGCTCGGGGGCGAAGCGCCCTCGGTGGACATCCAAATCAGGAACGCGGCGACCGCGGCGACCGGGCTGACGCCCGCGCCGGTCATCGCAGCAAAGGCAACGGGACCCATAGCAATCGTAGTGGCAACACCGCTGAGCGGGCCACCGACGAGCGCGACAAGGCTGCCGACGACCAGAACCAGTACGGCCTTGGGAAGGGACAGGGACTGAAGCAGAACGTTCAGATCGTCGCCGAAGCCGACCGCGCTGAGCACGTTGCTGCCGGCGATGGCAAACAGGAAGATGCTGCCGACGCTGGCGAAGCTTTTCTGTGTGCCGAGCAGCAGATTGCTCCAGCCGGATACCGTGTGAGGCAGACGCTTCCAGCCTTCGATGATGCAGATGACGCTCATCAAAATGGGGACCCACAGCACGATGCTGATGGACTTGACGCCGGCGGGGCCAAAGCTCTCAAGCGCCTTGAGCTTTTTGGACAGCGGGCTGATGGTGATGATCAGAGGGATCGCAATGCTCACAAACATCAGCAGGGAGGGCCAGTTCTTCTTCAACGCGGCGCTGACGGACATGATGTTCGCGCCGGAGATGGCCTGTACGTGATACTTGCTGACATAATAGCGGACAATGAGCAGCCGGTACAGCACGCACCAGAGGCCGGCTGTCAGCATGGCGAAGTAAAAATTGTCGATCGTTACCAAGGCTGCGACTTGCGGAAGGCCGAGCATGATGAACATGGCGGAACTTGCGGGGAAGGACTGGCCTGAGCCGGCGTTGCCGGCACAGATGGTCGCGGCGGTCTCCTTCGGCCAGCCGGATTCGATCATCCAGGGAATCGTGATGGTGCCGACAGTCGCCGAGTTCGCGACGGAGTTGCCGGAGACCAGGCCGAACAGGGCGCTCGCCAGAACAGAAACGTACGCGGAGCCGCCGCGCAGGCGGCCGATGAGAGAGTTGAGGATCTCGACCAGCTCGCCGATGATGCCGGTTTTTGCCATGATGGCCGACATGAACACGAAGAGCATGGTGGCCAACAGGATCTCTTCCGTGGCAGCCTCATACAGGGCGGAGCCGAGGGTGGTGAAGTAGTTTTCAACACCGCCAAAAAGAGAGACGACGAGAAAACCGAGCAGCATGGACTCCGACATGGAACGCTTGACGAGCGTACTCCAAAGGATGACGACTGCCAAATAGACCACAAAGGCCCATACGCCTATGCCAATGGACATGAATTAGTACCTCCTTATAATTTATTTGGGGAATACGGGACGGGGCACAGTCGATTAGGATAGGGACGCGGAATCCCCTTTGATTTTCACCTCCATGATATTCTCGCAAAAATTGATGAATGCAGACAAGTTCTCACAAAATTCACTTGCTTTTTTCGTCAATTAAGATATTACAGTTTTCTGCAAAAGTCAAAACCGAGAACGATAATGCTGATATTAAGTAAAACTAATACCTTGACATTCCACCGGCATTATAAGTAAAAGCTTATGATAACATGGGGAATGAAGTATTTGCATTCTGCGGATAGAATACACTATACTGCAATTATAACGGAAGACAAATTCTCACAAAAAGCTTCTTTTTACTGGAAAAATGAAAGGAAGTGTCATCATGGCAAAAATTCTCATCACCGAATCGGTCCACCCCATCGGGCCCGAGCTGCTGACCGCGGCGGGCCACACCGTCGTCTACGCCGACCGTGACATGGACATCATCCGCCGCGAGATCGTGGACGCGGACGCCGTGCTCGTGCGCATCATCGAGCTGCCCGGTTCGCTGCTCGCGACGGCGAAGAACCTCAAGATCGTCTCCAAGCACGGCGTGGGCTACGATAATATCGACCTCGACTACTGCAAGAGCCACGGCATCACCGTGACCATCACCCCGAACGCGAACAGCCTTTCCGTCGCCGAGCACGCCTTCACGCTGATGCTCACGCTGGCGAAGAACATCATACCCGTTTCCAACGAGTACCGCACGGTCGGCTTTGCCGCGAAGAACCACGCCCCCGGCATCGAAATGACCGGCAAGACGCTGGGTCTGATCGGCATGGGCCGCATCGGAAAGCATATCCTGCATATGTGCAGGGACGGCCTGGATATGCACGTCATCGTCTACGACCCCTACATCAGCGAGGTCCCCGAGGGCGTCGAGAAGGTGGACGACCTTTCCGAGCTGCTGCGCCGCGCCGACGTCGTGACGCTCCATTGTCTGCTCACCGACGAGACGCGCAAGCTCATCGACCGCGAGCGCCTCGCGCTGATGAAGCCCACCGCGCTGCTTATCAACTGCGCCCGCGGACCCATCGTGGACGAAGCTGCGCTCATCGAGGCGCTGGAGAACGGCAGACTCGCCGGCGCCGGTCTTGACGTCACCGACCCCGAGCCGGTCGCGCCGGACAGCCCGCTCTTTAAGCTGCCGAACGTCATTGTCACGCCGCACTACGCGCCCACAACGGTCGAATCCGCCACGCGCGTTTCCAAGATCGCAGCCGAAAACATTAACGCGGTGCTTGCCGGTCAAGAGCCGGTGGGCCGCATCGTCTGAACAAGATTAAGAGGAGGAAAGCAACCATGAGACTCGCAACGATCAAGCTGCACGGCGCGGAGGTCGCCGGCATCGTCACCAGGAAGGGGATCCTGCCCGTCGCCGCGCTCAACGCCTACAAGGGCACGGGCTGGAAGGAGGACATGATGAGCCTCATTCAGGCCAATCACATCCCCGGCCTGACAAAGTGGTATAACGAGGGCGGTAAGGAGGAGCTGGAGAGCATCCCCGGTCTCGTGCCGACAGAAGAGGTCGTCTACGCGCCGCTCTACCGCAACCCCAAGCGCATCTTCGGCATCGGCCTCAATTACGCCGACCACGCCAAGGACATCGGCAACGCCGCGCCCACGGGCTTCCCCGGCAGCTTCTTCAAGATGGCGGATACCCTCATCGGCCCGAATGACGACATCCTGCTGCCCAAGCTCAAGGAAGCGCAGAAGACCACCGCGGAGGCGGAGCTCGGCATCATCATGGGCCGCGACTGCCGCGACGTTCCCGAGGAGGAGTGGGAGAGCGCCATCGTCGGCTACACCACGATCCTCGACATGACCGAGGAATCCATCCTCAAGGGCAACGACTTCGTGCCCGGCAATCCCCGCTATCTGACCATCGTCAAGAACTTCCCGACGTTCTTCTCCTTCGGTCCCCAGCTCGTCACGCCCGACGAGGTGCCCGACGTCCTCAAGCTCGAGGTCCAGAGCGTCCACAACGGCGAGATCCACGCGAAGAACACGGTCGATCACATGACGCACGTTCCGTCCCGCCTCGTTTCCCTGCACTCGAGCATCCAGGGCTGGTACGCCGGCGACGTGCTCTCCACCGGCACCCCGCGCGCGTTCCACATTCAGGACGGCGACATCGCCGAGTGCCGTATCGTCGGCCCCGACGGCTTCGAGATGGAGCCGCTGAAGAATCCTGTCGTGGATCTCAAGCTGCACTAAGGAAGATCAAAAATTTTAAGATATCAGGAGGAAATTATCATGGATCTGGGTTTGAAGGATAAGGTCGTCGTTTGTATGTCCAGCGCGTCCGGCTTTGGCAAGGGCATTGCGACAGAGTTCGCCCGCGAGGGCGCGAAGGTGGTCATCTGCACCAGCGAGGCGTTCAAGGCGGAGCTGGATCAGGCGGTCGTCGACATCGAGAAGGAGACCGGCAACCGTCCTTATCCCTATATGTACGACGTGCTCAACAATGAGAGCATCACCGCGATGATCAACAAGGTCGCGGAGGACCTCGGCGGCATCTACGGCCTCGTGAACCACTGCCCCGGCCCGAAGGCCGGCACCTTCGAGGCGCTGACCGAGGCCGACTGGGCGGACGGCTATCAGAAGTGCCTGTACAGCTACACCACCGCCATCCGCGCGGCGCTGCCCTACATGAAGCAGGGCGGCGGCGGACGCATCGTCAACTCCACGTCTTCTTCCATCAAGCAGGAGCTGGATAACCTCATTCTCTCCAACACGTTCCGCATGGGCGTGGTGGGCATGAGCAAGACGATGGCGCGCGAGTTCGGTCCGTACAACATCATGGTCAACACGATGGGCCCCGGCCGCATCTACACCGACCGCATCAAGTACCTCAACACCATCCGCGCCGAGAAGGCGGGCATCACGCTCGAGGAGTACAACACCCGCGACGCCGCGAGCTTCCCGCAGAAGCGCTACCAGACGGCCGACGAGTACGCCCGCTCCGTAGTCTTCATGTGCTCTCCCGCGAACAGCGCGATCTCCGGTCAGGTCATCTGCGTCGACGGCGCCATGACCACCGCGTACTAAGCTTATCCTCTCAGCATACGCTGATCTCTCTTACAGGGAAAAGGCAGCGGCCCAAAGAGCCGCTGCCTTTTCCTATTCCGTTTACGGATCGCCGACGCCGTTTTCCCGCAGCCACGCGCAGATGGCGGCTTCCTCCGGTCGGTCGTTTTTCCACATCATACCGAAAAAATGGCTGCATATCAAGCTTTTTCTTGTAGAAAGGCGTTGGAATTTCTGCTTTTCTTTTAAGCAAGGCTGCGCTATAATGGGGACAACCGATAAGACGAACGGAGGAAAACACGATGGAAAGCTGGAAGGGAAACCGCACTCCCTCGAACCCGCAGGAGGGCTATTACGTCGGCTTGATGAACGCCTGCGGCTACCGCACAAAGGACCTGGAAAAGCCCGTCATCGGCATCGTCAATTCCTTTACGGACGTCAACCCCGGGCACCGTGCCTTCAAGGAGCTGGTGGGCTACGTCAAGGAGGGCGTGTGGGCCGCCGGCGGCACGCCGGCAGAGTTCAATGTGCCCGCCCCTTGCGACGGCATGGCGCAGGGCGAGGGGATGCACTTCATCCTGCCCTCGCGCGACCTGATCGCCGGCAGCATTCAGGCGATGGCGAGCGCCCACGGCTTCGACGGTCTGGTGTTCCTGTGCTCCTGCGACAAGATCGTGCCCGGTATGCTCATGGCCGCCGCAGCGCTCAACAAGCCCTGTATGTTCCTCACGGCGGGCAGTATGCTGCCCTACGAGGCGGACGAGGGCACCTATGTCACGCCCGACCTCAAGGAATCCATCGGTCAGCGCAACATCGACGCCATCAGCGAGGAGACCTTTACCCGCTTCCGTGAGAATATCTGCTTCTCCTGCGGCACCTGCTCGATGTACGGCACCGCCAACACCATGGGCGTATTCGCCGAGGTCATCGGCCTTTGCCCCATCGACAGCACGACCATGCTCTTCTGCTCGTCCGCCAAGTACAAGCAGGCGCGCGACGTCGGCGAGCGCATCGTCACTCTCACGAAGGAGGGTGTGCGCTTTTCCGATATCGTCACCGAGGCGAGCCTCAAGAACGGCCTGCGCCACGTCGCCGCGACCGGCGGCTCGACGAACGCCCAGCTCCACATCTGCGCGCTCGCGCGCGTGATGGGCATTCCGATGGACCTCGCGGCCTTTGACGAGATCCAGCGCGACGTGCCCTGCGTTGCGAAGTTCAAGCCGTCCTCGAAATTCAATATGTACGATTACTACAAGGCCGGCGGCGTGGGCGCGACGATGAAGGCCATCGAGCGCTATCTCAACCCCGACGCGCGTCTGGCGACGGGCGGCACGGTGGGCGAGTTCCTCGCCCGCTTCCGCCGCAGGGTCGATCCCGAGATCATCCACACGGCCGACGAGCCGCTCTACCCCGACGGCTGCTTCGCCGTGCTGCACGGCAATCTTGCGCCGGACGGCTGCATCGTGAAAAAGAGCGGCGTGGTGCCCGAGATGTTCCACCACCGCGGCCCCGCGGTCTGCTTTGACTCTGAGGACGCGCTGCGCGCGGCCATGACGGAGAAGTCCGTCAAGCCCGGCGATGTGCTGGTCATCCGCTACGAAGGCCCCAAGGGCGGGCCGGGGATGCGCGAGATGTCCATTCCCGCGGCCATGCTCGTCGGCATGGGCCTGCACACGAGCTGCGCCATGGTCACCGACGGGCGCTACTCCGGCGCGACGCGCGGCCCCTGCATCGGCCACGTCTCGCCCGAGGCGTGGGACGGCGGCCCCATCGCCGCGGTGCGCGACGGTGACATGATCGAGATCGACATCGACAAACACACCATCCACCTCGAGATTAGCGACGAGGAGCTCGCGGAGCGGCTGGGACACATCAAGCGTCCCGCGCATCCCGCGCCCGGCGTGCTCGGCGCCTACCGCAAAGCGGTCGACAGCGTGAACGAGGGCTGCACCTGGCTCTACGGCAAGGAAGAATAAGAAAACGGCAAGCGCCGCGGTCATCCGACCGCGGCGCTTGTATTGTGATCGTTTGCTGCTTCAG
>OKSD01003195.1_pt1 | contig 12832 bp, 11 predicted proteins | sample 1601221 | NCBI WGS metagenome assembly OKSD01 (sample SAMEA3541550, study PRJEB24748) | human gut metagenome | biome: human gut; feature: human-associated habitat; material: faeces | place: China | collected 2012
AGTCGATCACCTCACGGGCCTGCTGATAAGAGGTAAACGACCATGGCAGGGTCGCAACCGACAGCTTCGGTTCCAGATTCGCGAGCACGCACGTTGCGTAAGCACCCAGATCCGAGCCACCCACGGCGATGTACTCAACACCCTTGGTGCTGTTGCCACCCGCCAGTGTATCGTTTGAGAACACGTCGATCACGATGTTCCCGCCCGAGCGCTCAGACACAAGGTCGGCAAAGTGATGCGCTACCAGCGAGTCGATCTGCGTATCCGTTCCGTTGACTGCCATGGAGAGGTTGATCTTTTGATATTCGCCGCTCTCCCCATCGTTTGTTCCTTTACTGCCACAGCCGGCCAGGCTTGTGATCAGCATGGCCCCTACCAGCGCAGCTATGATTAGTCTCCCATGTTTCATACACAGTTACCTCCAGCGATCGTTAAGTCTTTGTCATTTGTCCTATGTCTGATAAAGATTGAGGTCATTATATCTATCAAAACTACTAAAGTCAAGGTTCAATTCTATTTCTGTCGTTTCAGACAAAAAGGGCAAATTATTTTATTGATTTGGTCAATTCTGTGTTAAAATTGTGTCAATCCGTCATTTTTTTAACGATTTGGCGGAAAGATGTCTTTTTGTTGCAAAATACCATAAAAGCCCCTCCACCTGTGCGGTGAAGAGGCTTTTTCCCTTTTATGAAAATGGCGGTGCGGCCGGTTCGTCTTGCTTTTTCAGCGGAGGGCACGCCCTCCCCTGCCGCAGCTTTAGCTCTTCGCTTCTGCCGGAACGGCATCTGGATATTTGATGAGATCGTACATTTTTCCGAATTCACCGAGGTCGCGCGTTCCGGCGAGCTCCATGCCGAGATGCACATACTTGTCGCATTTGGACCTGGCGTCCGTCTCTAAGATCACCGGCACACGGAGGCGGTCGCCCTCGGCAAAGGCGATGTCCATGACCTTTCGCATATAGCCCTGCCCCTGATACTTTTCGCACACGCAGACCATGCCGACGAAGATATAGGGCTTCTTTTCCTTGTCCATGCGCTCCTGGAGCGACTTTCCGCCCTTTTTGATGGCCATGGCGAAACGCATCAGGCGCTTCATGCTCGAATTGTGCAGCATTCCCGTCGCGATCGGCCAAAGGGTCTTGAAGCCGAGCTTTTCCTTGGGCCGCTTGTAGGCGATGTAACCCTCGCCGCGCTCGCTCGTCGTGTGCAGGAAGCCGCCGCGCAGCATCCCGCGCACGTAGGCACAGATGTATTGCGCCGTCGGCTCCTGACCGAAAAAGGCGTAGACCATGCCCGTCTCCTCCCCGTAGTCGTAGTAGCCGAAGGCGTGGCCGATCGCATAGATGGCGCTCTCATTCATGGATTTGACGATCATGCTGTCCGTTCCTTTCTTTTTCCGCGCTTCCCGCTTCAGTTAGAGGAGGCTAACTCAATGACTTTGAAAAAGCTGCCTTGGCAGCCTTGGCGCGAAATGATCTTAATTTGACCCAAACGGTTTTTCGGTCACAGTATAGCATCCAAATCTTTCATTTGCAAGGCAGTTTTCTGTTTTCGGCATTTTCCATGCATGTCTGCCGCCTTTTTCTTCCCTGCTGTGCGCTGTTTCTTCGTCCGATGCATAGGATAAAGCACCGATATCATGTCAGGGGGAGACGTCTATGAATTACTACACGGGGTCCTGCCGCGGGAACGGCTGCTGCCCGTCCGATCCGTATAGCCATGTCACGATCCAGGGGCCGACCGCGGTCCCGTCGGCCCAAAGGGCGATCCCTGCCCGCAGGGGCCCATTGGTCCCCGAGGCGAGCGCGTAGAAAAAGGCGAACAGGGCATCCAAGGCGAGAAAGGCGACACCGGCGAAATGCCGGTCGTCACCGTCGCGTAGGACACCCCACTGAGCTACAAGCTGCACTTCCAAACCAGCGAGCAGGAGTTGACGACGCCTAATCTATTCGCGCCGTTCACCGAGTACCATGTCGACCTCTCCGCGGCAGACAGCACGCTGAATATTCCGCTCAAGGACCTGATTTTGACCTATCAGCGCGCGTCGGCCAGCGCGCTGCGCATCAGCATCGTGCCGAAGAACACCGCCGCGCCCGTTTTGGTCGACCTGCGCAGAACGACCATCTACGACGGCAGCACGATCGAGACACAGACGCTCAACGGCAGCAGCATTTCCGCAAGCATTGCGATCGACGGCACCGTGTACACAAACTCGCAGGAGACGCACAACATGCGCATCCGCCAGCAGGATCCCGTCACGAAGCTCTGGTCGATGTGTGAGATCAATTCGTTCCTTTCCGCGGGCGGCGCACGCTGCTCCATCCGCATCCAGTGGAGCGAGTACGACGTGGCCTACGCCGCGCCGACGGTGTAACCACACCGATACCATATGAAGACACCGTCCGCGTTCCGGAAAGATATCCGGAATGCGGGCGGTGTTCACTATTTGATCTGAATTGTTTCTCCGTCATACACGCCTTGCAGGCATTCGCCGTTTCCGATGTGGTAGGCATAAAAGTCCTTCTTCGGACGAGCATAGGCCTCCATGATCGCCATGATGACGCCGCCGTGGACGACGAATCCCACGCGAGAGCCGTCCGGCACATTTTTGATCGTCTCCGCAAACGCCTCGCAGCAACGCGTTTTGAAGTCCGTCACGCTCTCACCCTCGGGGATGGGCGTCAGGCACATCGCGTCGACCCACGCCTGATAGGCGGGGTCGCCCGAAAGCTTGTCGGCGGACTTCCCCTCAAAGCGGCCAAAATCCGTCTCAATCAAGCCGTCCACAACGGTATAGTGCATCTTCGGAAAAAGAATGTCCGCCGTCTGCCGCGTGCGCAGCATGGGGCTGACAAAAAGCCGATCGACTGAAAGTCCCCGCTTTTGCAGCGCTTTGACCTGTGCGATGCCCGCCTCGCACAGCGGCTCGTCCGTGCGGCCGATGTAGCGGCGGCGGAGGTTGCCCTCTGTCGCGCCGTGGCGGATGAAGAAAATGTCGATCACAGCAGCCCTCCGATCCAGACGCCGATCAGGCCGCAGAGCTCGCAGAGCTGCAAAAAGAAGCCCGATGTGTCCCCTGTCACGCCGCCAAACTGTGCCAGCGCGAATCTGCGATACTTGAGCGCGGAAACCACCACAAACGCCGCCGCCATCCCGCCAGCCGTGGGAGACATCCAGACCATCGTCGCAACTGCGGTAAGGCCGGCAAGCGCAAGCGCGGCTGTCGCCGTGCGGCGCTGGACGCCGCTTGTGAAGGTGCAGAGCATGCCGGACTTTCGCGCATTCGGCAGATTCACCGCGCACAGGCCCGACAGCGCGCGAGAGAGCACGAACAGCGGGCAAATCAGCAAAATATGCCCCGCGGCGAACACCTCGTAGGCAAAGCCCGCGTAGGCGAGCAGGTACACGCCGCCGTAAATGACCGCGAACGCGCCGCAGTTGGCATCCTTCATGATCGCGAGCTTTTTCTCGCACGTCTGGTGCGACGAGAGTGCGTCCACCGTGTCGAGATAACCGTCCATGTGGATGCCGCCTGTCACTAAAATCGGCAGGCACGCCGCGATTGCCGCGAACAGCACGCCGCTCATGCCCGTCGCCTGCGCAAGTACAGCCCACAGCCAGAGCGCCGCGCCGCAGAGAACACCCACCGCGGGGAAAAAGCAGATCGCATAGCGCATATTTTTTTCGTTCCAATCAAGCTGCGGAACGGGCACCGCGCTGTACGTCGACAGCGCGATCAAAAGCGATTCAAATAATCTCATCGAGGTCTCCCTTTTCGGCAAACGGCGCGCCGTCTTTCATTGCGACCGCCGCCGCGGCGCGGTCGTACAATTTTTGATTCAGGCCGTTCAGCGCGCGGATGTAAGCCGCCGTCTCGCCGTCGTAGCCGTCGGCGCGCAGGCCTGTGATCGTCACGGCGACGAGCAGACGACAGCACGAGCACAGCGCTTCGATGTCCGCGTACACGCTTGCTTCATCCCCGCCGCGCTCGAACATCGCATTTGCCAGCAGATTCGACACATCCTCAAGCAGCACGACGCCGTCCCTTTCGACCGCCGCCGCGCCGACCTGATATGGGCATTCGAGCGTCGTAAATTGCAGGTCCTTTCGCTGCTCGCGGTGCTTTTCGATGCGCTGCAAATTTTCCTCCGAGCAGGGGCGCATCGTGGCGATGTAATAGCGCTCGCCTGTCGTGCGCGCGACGATGCGCTCGGCATAACGGCTCTTGCCGCTGCCGTTTGCACCGGAGATCATGATCAGCGTTCCCATACGCGTTCCCTTCTCTCAGGGCGTGAACTGGCCGCCCCGGCGAATTTCGTCCAGATAGTCGTCGTTGATGCCCGCCTCGTCAAAGGTCGCCATGTCGTTGATGACAGCGCACGCAGCGTCGAGCACCTGAAAGGCGAGCGGACAGCCGCTCCCCTCGCCCAATCGCATGCCGAGGTCAAACAGCGGGCGCAGGTCCATCGCCTCCATCGCGAGGCGGTAGCCGATCTCAAACGAGGCATGGCTCGGCACCAGATAGCCGTGCACATTCGGGCACAGCCTGACGGCGCACAGCGCCGCCGCGGCGGAAATGAGGCCGTCGATGACCGCCGGCCGGCGTGCCGCCGCCGCGCCCAAAAATGCGCCGCACATCGCCGCGAGGTCAAAGCCGCCGACCTTGGAAAGGACGCCGACAACGTCGTCCCTGTCTGGTCGATTTACCTCAATGGCGGTGCGGATGACCGCTTTCTTTTTGCGAAAGCTCTCCTCCGTGATACCGCCGCCGCGGCCCGTCACGGCCTCGACGTCCGCTCCCAGCAGCACGGCCAGCACCGCCGAAGAGGTCGTCGTGTTGCCGATGCCCATTTCGCCGACACCGATCACGTCCGCGTCGACCGTCCTCGCGATCTCTGCGCCGGTCAGGATGGCCTGTAAGGTTTGCTCCCGCGTCATCGCGGGGCCGGTGCAGATATTTTGCGTGCCGTAGGCGATCTTGCGGTTCAAAGCGGTGCTCTCGTAAATATCGGCATTCACGCCGACATCGCACACGGTCAAGCCGCAGCCAAAGTGCTTTGCCAGCACCGCAGCTCCCGTCTTGCCCCGCATCAGGTTAATGGTCTGCTGCTTCGTCACGGACTGCGGCGCGCTGGAAACGCCCTCGGCCACCACGCCGTTGTCCGCAGCGAAGACGAGCAGCTGCTTTTTATTGAGCGCATTGTGCACCCGCCCTGTGATCCCCGCAAGCTGGATGGAGATCTCTTCGAGCCGCCCGAGGCTGCCGGGGGGCTTGGCGAGCCGCGCCTGATACTCTTCCGCCGCCGTCATCGCGCCGCGATCGAGCGGCGCGACTGCGCGCACGAGCGCGTCCAATTCCTTCTGCATGGCTCTCCCCTCCTTAAAATTCGACGCCGCGCCGCGCGGCGATCCCCCGTTCAAACGGGTGCTTGCGCTTTCGCATCTCCGTCACATAGTCGGCGGCGTCCAGCAAATGCTGCGACGGATCTCGCCCCGTCAGCACGACTTCAAGCGCTTTTGGTCTGCCGCGCAGAAAGTCGATCAGCGTTGCCTCTTCGATCAAGCCGTGGTTGCAGGCGGCGACCGCCTCGTCGAGCACGAACAGATCGACGCCGTCCGCGCTCTTTCGCATCACGTCTTCCAGCAGCGCGGAATAGGCCTTTTGCGCCGCCGCTTTCGTCTGCCCGTCCATCGCCTTGAAAAAGCCGAAGTTCTGCGTGCAGCACGCGACCTCAACATTTTGCAGCGCGCGCAGGACGTTCAGTTCCGACGAGCTGCCGTCCTTCAAAAACTGCGCAAACAGCACGCGCTTTCCAGCGCCCGCCGCGCGGACGCTCAGTCCGACCGCCGCGGTCGTCTTGCCCTTGCCGTCGCCGAAGTACAGATGAATAAGCCCCTGCATGCTCACACCTCCCGATTCAAAATGCGGTAGATGAGCGGCATATCGAGCCCCGCGCGCACCGCGTCTGCCAGCAGATCATACTGCCGCTCCTTGTAGGCCCTCGCGTCAAAGGTGCCGAGCGATTCAAAGGAAACGCCCTTTTTCGTGCACAGCGCTTTTAAGACCGTGTCGGCGACCTCTTGTTCATCGAAAACACCGTGGACATAGCTGCCGTAGACATTGCCCATGCTGAAGAGCGCGCCGCGCGCTTCTTCGCTGCGGCCCATGTGGATCTCGTAGCCCGCGTAGCGCTTGCCGTTCAGCTCAGAGAGCAATCCCGCGACGCCGGAGAAGACGCCGTTTGTCTGCGTCTGCACCTTTTCGCCCTGAAATACTGTTTCGAGCGGCAGAAGGCCCATTCCGTCGATTTCCGTCACGCCCGCGGCCTCGACCTGTTCGGGGTCGGAAATGTGCCGCCCCAGCATCTGATAGCCGCCGCAGACGCCGAAAACCAGCGTGCCGCCGCTCGCAGCCTTTTGGATCGATGCCTCCAGCCCGCTCTGGCGGAGCCATTGGAGGTCGGCGATCGTACTCTTCGTACCGGGAATCACGATCATATCCGGCGCGCGCAGGTCCCGCGCCCGCTCCACATAGCGGAGCAAGACATTCTCGTAGCGCTCAAACGGCGAAAAATCCGTAAAGTTCGAAATGCGCGGCAGGCGGATGACCGCAATGTCGATGAGCCGCGGCTCCTTATCCCGCCCGAAGCGTTCGCTCAAGCTATCCTCGTCGTCGATGTCGACATGGAGGTATGGCACAATGCCCGCCACGGGTACGCCGCAGAGCTCCTCAAGCGTTTTGAGCCCCGGTTCCAGAATGGCGCGGTCACCGCGGAATTTGTTGACAACAACGCCCTTGATGCGCCTTCTGTCCTCTTCACTTTGCAGCGCGACCGTGCCGTAGAGCTGGGCGAACACGCCGCCGCGGTCGATGTCGCCCACCAGCAGCACCGGCGCATCCACCATGCGGGCAAGACCCATGTTGACGATGTCGTTTTCCTGCAAATTGATTTCCGCGGGGCTGCCCGCGCCCTCGATGACGATGATGTCGTACTCGCGTGCCAAGCTCTCATAGGCCTCCATCACCGCGGGGATAAAGTCGCGCTTTCTGCGATAGTATTCCATCGCGGGCATATTGCCCTGTACGCGTCCGTTCACGATGACCTGACTGCCGACGTCCGTCGTCGGCTTCAGTAAAATCGGATTCATGCGCACATCCGGCTCGATGCCCGCGGCCTCAGCCTGCACCACCTGCGCGCGCCCCATCTCGCCGCCATCTTTCGTGATGAACGAGTTGAGCGCCATATTCTGGCTCTTGAACGGGGCAACGCGATAGCCGTCCTGCTTCAAAACGCGGCAGAGCCCCGCGGCCAGCAGACTCTTGCCCGCGTTGGACATCGTCCCCTGGATCATGATAGTTTTTGCCATGCGCTCACTCCTTTCCCACGCTTCTGATTGCCGCGATAAGCTGTTCGTTTTCCTCGTACTGCCGGACCGCGACGCGATACCAGCCGGATGTCAGGCCCTCGAAATTTGCGCAGTCGCGGATCGCGACGCCGCGCGCTCGCAGCTGTTCCGTCAAGCCCACATCGCCACGGAATAAGATGTAATTCACCTGCGATGGGCACACCCAAAAGCCGAATTTCCTCAGTTTTTCCTCGAGCCACGGGCGCTCCGCTCGGATGATGGTTCGGTTTTTCTCCAGAAACTCCGCATCGCCCAGCGCGGCGACGCCCGCCGCCTGTGCAAGCGTCGAGACATTCCACGGCGGCACCGCCGCCGACATCTTCCGCAGCAATGCCTCGTCCGCGCTCAGGCCATATCCCAGCCGCAGCCCCGCCATGCCAAAGCTCTTCGTAAAGGCCTTGAGGATAAAAAGCTGCGGGAAGTCAGATAGGGACGGCGTCAGATCAACGCCGCCGTCCGACAGGCTCAAAAAGCACTCGTCGACAAAAAGCGCGATATTTTTCTCGCGGCAGATGCGCAGAATTTCTTCCAGCAAATCGTCCGCAACGAGCCGTCCCGTCGGGTTGTTCGGGTTGCAGAGGAACAGCGCGTCGATCTTTTCGCGCGCAAGGATCGGCAAAAAGTTCTCCCGCAAGTCAAAGTTTTCCTCTTGCTTGAGCGCAAAGCGCACGACCTCGCAGCCTGTCCGCCGCAAGGCAAGCGAATACTCCGAAAACGTCGGTGCGAGCTCCATCGCGCGCTTGGGCCGCACGGCCCCGCAATAGGCATAGATCAGCTCGGACGCGCCATTGCCGCAGAGGACAAAGTTCTTCGGCACCCCCTCATATTCCGAGATCGTCTGTACGAGTGTCCGGCAGTAGGGGTCTGGGTAGCGGTAGAGCTCAGGCAGCGCGCGTTCGATCGCGTCGGTCACGCTTCTCGGCGTGCCGAGCGGGCTCACACTCGCCGAAAAGTCGAGCGCAATGCCGCCGTAGATATCTCCGCCGTGGCGGTTTTCCGTTTGATAAAGCATTCTCTTCCCTCACAGCGAAAAAATCAGCAGCCGGACCGCGCAGCCAAGCAGCAGCGCCAGAAGCGTCGTGCCGTACATCAGCCGGCAGGCGCGCGGGATATCCTCATGCTCGATCTGCCGCAGTGCGTCGCCGATGTACTCCTTTTTGTGCAGCACGCCGTGGTACCACGCATCGCCCGCGAGGCGCACATCCAAAAGGCCCGCGCAGACCGACTCCGTCTGCGCAGAGTTCGGGCTCGCGTGCTTGTAGCGGTCGCGGCGGAATATCTTCCAGCCGTTTTTCACGTCCATGCGCAGAAGTCCGCCCGCCGCGAGCATCAGCAGCGCGGAGATGCGCGCAGGCAGATAGTTCGCAATATCATCCGCCTTCGCAGGCACAAGGCCGATGTCCTTATACGGCGGCTCGACGTAGCCGAGCATCGAGTCCATCGTATTCACAGCCTTGTAGAAAAAGCCCAGCGGCGCGCCGCCGATGGCAAGGTACAGCAGCGGTGCGACCACGCCGTCTGACGTGTTCTCCGCCACGGTCTCGACCGCGGCGCGCGTCACGCCCGCATCGTCGAGCGCCGCCGTGTCGCGTCCCACGATCATCGAAACGGCGCGGCGCGCGGATTCGATGCTGCCGTGCTCGAGTTCGTGATACACCTTCATGCTCTCATCCCGCAGCGACTTTGCCGCCAAGATCTGCCAGCACATGACGCTCTCGACCGCGAGGCGCAGCCACGGACTCACCCTGCCGCACAAACACAGAAGCAGCGCGGGCACCGCCGCCGCAAGAAATGCGACGATCAACCACAGCACCGCACCCGCCGCGCGCTCGCCGCGCGGCGTTTTGGGGAAAATCCTCCGCAGGACGCACTCCAGCGCGCTGATCGTCTTCCCGATCAGCACGACCGGATGCGGCAGGCTGTGCGGATCGCCCAGAATGCAGTCGATGCCAAAGCCGATGAGAAGCGGCAAAACGAGGCAAATCATGGTTTCTCCTCCGACTGCATCGTGAAGATATACACGGGGTTCTGCCCCGTCATCAGGTGATACGGTCCCGCCTTTTTGCCGCGGGCGATCTGGACGGAGACGGCCTCCACCTCGGTAAAGGCAAGATCCTTCATGCACGCCGTCAGCTCGGCGATGCTCTCAAGCGAGACGGCCGTCGCCACGATGCGGACGTGCGGATTTTTGGCAAGCAGCATCGATAGAATATCACGCAGGTTGCCCGCGCTGCCGCCAATAAAGACGTGCGTCGGTGCAGGCAGATCGCGGCACGCCTCCGGCGCAGTGCCGGAAACGACCGTCAGGTTCTCCACATGGAACGCCGCTTGATTCTTTTTCAACAGCTCGACCGCGTCGTCTCTGCGCTCAACGGCGTAGACATGACCGTGCTTCGCCTGAAGCGCCATCTCGATGGCGACCGAACCCGTTCCCGCGCCGATATCATAGCAGACGGCGCGCTCGGTCAGGCGGAGCTTCGAGAGCGCGACGGCGCGCACCTCGCTCTTGGTCATCGGCACAACGCCGCCCTCGCCCGCGCCTCGCAAAAACGCCTCGTCCGGCAGTCCGTGCGTCACGATGGCATCGGGATGGTCGTTTTCGATCAGCACGGCGCTCAAGGGCGCAAAGGCCTTACTTTGCAGTTCCTCCGCCATGCCGGTGGTAATGGTCTCATCCTCGTAGCTCAGCTGTTCGCCGACGCTCACCGTCACGGTGCCGAGGCCGTTTTCCGCCAGCGTTCGGCACAGGCCGTTCACGCCATTCTCGCCGCCGACGAGCGCGAAAACGCGCGCGTGCGCGCGCACGTCTTCCGTGATGTCGTGCGCGCGGCCATGCAGGCTGACGACATGAACGTCCTCATAGGACGTTTGCAGCTTTGCACAGAGGTAGGAAAGCGAGTTCAGGCCCGGCAGCACGCTGACCTCGCAGTCAGAAAGCAGCGGCAGCAGCTTCCTCGTGCCGCTGAAAAAGCCCGTGTCGCCCGACATCACGACCGCGCTTTGCCGGTATTCGCAGTGCGCGTGAATGAAATCCGCGATCTCCTGTGGTGCAATGGCGGCATAAGTCTTCTGCCCGCCGCGCGCGGCGGCATCCAGCATGCGTCTCGCGCCGATGAGGCAGTCCGCCTCTTCGATCGCGCGGCGCGCCTCCTGCGTCATCGCATCCCTGCTGCCCGGCCCGATACCGACGATCTTCACACTCTGCGCGAATCGGAAACCAAAGCGGCACTCCAAGCTGTCCAACACCTGCGAAAAGGACTTCCCCTCCCGCTGCTTTGGCCGTCCGATCACGAGCACATTTGCCCCGGCCTTTCGCGCCGCGGCGACCTTGGCGGCAAAGCCGCCCGCCTCGCCGCCGTCCTTCGTCACGAGCCACTTAGCCGACACGGCGCGCAGCATGGCCGTGTCCATCTCCTCGGAAAACGGCCCCTGCATCGCTAAAATGTGCGACGGCTGCACGCCCGCCTCGCGACAGAGCGCGAGCGACGCGTCCAGCGGCAGCACGCGCGCATAGGCTCTATCTGTAAAGTCTTTTACCTTGCTATACGTTTTCAGATCCTTGCTGCCGGTCGTCAGCAGGATATTTCCGTCCGTCTTCGACAGGAACAGCGCTGCTGCTTCCGCATTCAACACGCAAGTAAAGTCAGATACCTTGTCAGACTCCTCGCGCAGAAGGCGCAGATATTCTGTCCCTGTCTCCGCGCAGGCGCGCGCAACGCTCTCGGTGATCGATGCCGCGTAGGGGTGCGTCGCGTCGATCACCAAATCAAATTTCGTGTCGGAGAACATTTGAATGATCCCGTCCACCGGGATACGCCCCGAGCGCACCGTCACGTTGCCCCCTTCGGGCAGGAGTGTTTCACCGTATTCCGTTGCTACGCAGGCCGTGACGGAGACCGGCTGGGTGCTCAAAAGCTCCACGAGCCGGCGCGCCTCCGTCGTGCCTGCGAAAATGCAGATCTTACACATTTTTGTACCCTCGCGGCGTGATGAGCCGCCCCGCAATTTCCTTCGTTGATACGTTGCCGACGATCACCGTGCAGAACATATCGACCTCTGCCTCTCTGAGTTCCCCGAGCGTCAGGGTGCGCCAGCTTTCCCCCGCGCGGCCGATGTTGCGCGCGATGCCGCAGAGGCGGCTGTCCGGCAGGTCGCGCAGCAGGATATCACACGCACGCTTCAAATGTGCGGGCCGCGAACGGCTCGCGGGATTGTAAAGGGCGATGGTCAGGTCGGCCTTTGCCGCGTGCGTCAGGCGCTTTTCGATGGTCTCCCACGGCGTCAGGCGGTCGCTCAGGCTGATGACGGCAAAGTCGTGCGTCAGCGGCGCGCCCAAAAGCGCCGCAGCGCTGCATGCCGCCGTCAGGCCGGGGACGACCTCGATCTCAGGCTCTTCGCTCTCGCCGCGCAGCTCGTACACGAGCGCCGCCATGCCGTAAATGCCGCTGTCGCCCGAGCAGACCATCGCCGCGGTCTTGCCCGCGCGCGCCAGATCAAGCGCGAGCGCGCAGCGCTTTGCCTCCTGCGTCATGGGCGTTTCATAAAACGCCTTGTCCGGATAGCGCTCCTTCACAAGGTCAACATAAACTCCGTAGCCGACGATGGCGTCGCACGATTGCAGCGCGCGGTCGGCGCGGATCGTCATATCCTCATAGTTTCCCGGGCCGATGCCCACTACGATCACTTTACCCAAAGGAAACCTCCCAATGCTCCGCCGCCACAGCGACGGTCACGCCGTCCACCGCAGTCTTTTTCACCAATAATTTCTCCGCGCCGCGCATCGCCGCGCGCTCGCAGACGTTGCCGACACCCGTCATCTCCTGCACGAAGGGGGAATCCGTAAATTCGCCCGGTACGCTGCGTAATTCCTCTGCCGTGTAAAATACCGTCGGCCAGTTGTGCTTCGCGCAGGCGGCAAGCAGCCCCGCCTCCTGCTGCTTTAAGTCAATGGAATAGACGCCCTTGACCGCGCTTGGATCCAGCTGATGCGCAGAAAGCACCGCCGCAACGGCGGCTTCAATGGTTTCCTGTGCAGTTCCCCTGCGGCAGCCGATGCCGACACGCAATACTCTCGGCGTGAGGCGCAGCGTTTCGGCAAACGGTTCTTTCATGCAGTATCCGATCACAATTCCCAGCGCGCCCTGCGTTTTTTCCACAATTCCGCCGGGCAATGCACCCTTGATCGGAAAATCGCTCACAAGCGGCACGTCGTGCTCTAAAATCTCCGCCGCGACCTTTTTCGCAAGCGGCATGCTCGAGATGGCGCAGCCGTTTTTCGCCGCCCAGGCGTCGACAGCAAATTTACCGTTCACGTCCGTTGCCGTCGTGATGACCGCCGATGCGCCGAGCGCCGCGGCAAGGCGGCGCGCCAGATCGTTCGCCCCGCCGATATGACCGGAAAGCAGCGGAATGACAAACTGCAT
>OKSD01003209.1_pt1 | contig 12788 bp, 5 predicted proteins | sample 1601221 | NCBI WGS metagenome assembly OKSD01 (sample SAMEA3541550, study PRJEB24748) | human gut metagenome | biome: human gut; feature: human-associated habitat; material: faeces | place: China | collected 2012
CCGTCGGCCCACCATGCCACCGTATAGGAAGCCGCCCCGGCCACTTCGTCCCATTCGAGGGTCAGCTTGTCGGAATAGACGGCTTCGGCGTCGAATTTCACGTTCGCCGGAACGGTGAGTTTTTCCAGTTTGGTCTCGCCGTCGTAAACCACGACGATGTCGTCGAGCAGGTAGCGGGTCTTGTTGGCGCCCGCCTGTGCGGGGTTCGACGAAAATGCGATGCGCGACGTGGGCGAGAGGCCGTCGAGCGTCACCGTGAAGGTTTCGAACCGGCCTACGGCCGACGAGATGTTCACGACCTTCGAAGCCACAACCGTGCCCTTCTTGCTCACGACGTTGTTCGTGCCGAACTCGGCGCCCTCGATGGCCTCGACCACGATGTCGCTGCCATAGACGTTTTCGCCTTCGGCATAGGCGCTGGCCGAGAAGCTCACCGTTACGGTCGTGTTCTTGGGCAGGGCCGCCAGCTCGGGCGTATAGAGGATGCCGATGCCGCCGCCACCGCCGCCGCACTTGATGTAGCCCGGACGGGTCGAGGTGTTGCCCGACAGCCCCCAGCCTTTCATGCCGACGCTTTCGATGTACTCGGCCGACGTGCCTCCGGTGAATACGTTGAACTCCGTCGTCCAGTTGCAGACCGGACGGTCGCCGTCGGCCTGCGGGTTCTCGCCCGTGGCGGGTTCCCACGTCTTGCGGTACTCGGTACCCGATACGGCGTTGTAACCTGCCGCCGAGCGGACGATGTCGCCGCCGTGGATGAATGCCGCGAAATCCTGCGCCAACACGATATCTCCGGCCTGTGCCGGGTTGTTCGGCGAGGCTTCGGGCCCGGCCTTGGCCGTGGTTCCGGCGACGACGGGGGTCATGATGTTGCCGAAGCTGGCATTGGTAACCCGGGCGTAGTAGGTCGTTTCGGGATCGAGCCCCGAGAAGGTGAACCGCACGACGGGATAACCCGCCAGGGCGGTGAAGATGCCTTTGTCCGACGCGAGTTTGCCGTCGGCCAGCCAGCTGACATGCAGTTCGCTGCACGCCTCGTCACGGAACAGTTCGATGTTGTAGAGGCGCGTGGCGTCGGTCGCCGCATCTTCGGTATACGACCACTCGTAGGTGAGCGTCGACCCCGTCGCGGCATTGAGCGTGAGCTTCGGGTCGAGTTCGAGGATACCCACCGAGGCCATCAGCATGGCCGGCTGCTCGTTTGCCGTGACGTATACCCAGTCCGAAGTGGAGGAGTAGGGGTAGTTGGCCCTGACGCGGCCGTAGTATATCCGGTCGGTCGCCAGGTCGGTGAATTCATGGTAGTCGATTGCGTCCGTGGTCTTGCAGAGCGCTTCGCTGACGGGGTTCATATCCCCGTCGACGAGCTGTACGGTGTACGACGTCGCGCCGCGGATGAAATCCCAGCAGATCGTAAGCGACGTGGCCCCGTATTCGAGCAGTTTCACGTTCTTCGGGGTCTTGGACTTGTTGGCCCCCGATATTTCCACGCCGTCGTCCTTGCAGGCCGTCAGCGAGACTGCGGCCGATAGCGAGAAGAGGGCGAACAGAATATATAAAATGCTTTTTTTCATGGTAGTTGTCCGGTTTTAGTATACGAGCTTGATGTCGTCGATGTACCAGCGGCCCGCCTTCACCGAGGAGCCCGAGAACCAGCTGTCGGCCGTGGAGATGAAGAATGCCGGATTGGCTTTCGCGCCGGGATTGGGGATGACGGCCGTGACCTCGACCCACGTGTAGGCGGGGATGTCGAGCGAAACGTAGCTCTTGGTCGAAGCTACGATCTTGTCCAGCGTGCCCTTCGGGATCCAGAACCCGTCGTTCTTCTCGCAGATGCCCACCATGCCCTGGTCGGGGGCTGCGGCCCAGATGGCGACCTTGCAGGTCAGCAGCAGGTCGTAGCCCGCGGGGATGTTCAGCACCGGGGAGATGAGGTTGCCCGGCTGCCCGTCGGCATTGTCGCTCGCGGCGCCCAACTGGATGTAGCCCGGACACATGTAGTTCAGGTAGCCTGTCCACCCCTCCATGCCGATGGCGCGGTAGAACGCCGCGTTGCCGTTGCGTACGGTCGAGGTGATGCCGCCGATGCTGGCGTTGGTGCCCGCCGTAACGCTCACCGTCTCGTTGTCGAGGCTCAGGTTGGCCACGGTCTTGTCGGCCGTCGTGACACCCGCCTTCTGGCCGATGCAGTCGCCGCCCCAGGGGAATTTGCCGAAGTTCTGCGTCAGCAGGGGAAGCTCCTCGCCCTGGGCGTCGAACCCGGCGCGGACGATGGTCGAAACGGAGCCGAAGTCCTTTTCCGCGCCGGCCTCGTCCATAGCCTTCACGGCGAAGGTCACGATGCCCTGGCGGGTGGCGGTGCCCGTCAGGGGTACTTCGATGTAACCGTTGCCGGCCGCCGAGATCGAATAGCTGCCGCTGGCGGCCGTGATCCCCTCGCCGCCGGTCTGCGTCACCGTGACGGTGTATTTTTCCGTGCCGAGCGCCTTGATGTAGGGGATGCGGAGCTTGGCCCCGGCTTCCGCGTTGAGTTTGAGCATACCCGAGACGTCGAACTGCTGTCCGTTGTCGAAGGGTTTCCACTCGAAGATACCGTTGTCCTGCCTGATGGCGATGGCGACGTTCTCTTCGCCGCAGCCGTGCAGGTAGATGGTGGCGTTACGCTCCTCGGAGGTGTTCTGGTCGCAGGTGACCGTCACCTTCTGGTAGGTGCCGGGGTCTCCCTTGCCCGAGAGCTGGTCGACATGCACCCAGCCGTAGGCGTTCGTCCACTCGCGGCTGTCGGGGGTGTCGCTGATTTGCCAGTCCCCCGTGGCGCGGATCGTGAACGTATCGCTCGATTCGACGTACGGGAAACTCATCTCGCGCAGGTTGCGTTTGAGGAACCCCTGGTCGTCGTCGCTGCACGCGGCAAGACCGCAGATCCCGCCCAACGCGAGAACTATCGTCAGTTTATGAATAAATTTCATCATGATTGGATCGTTAGTTTGTTTGTAAAACCGATAAAAAAAAATCAGAAACCGACTCCGGATACACTGCCGGATGTCAATTTCCTACACGGTTTCTAACGATATCGAATGACTTGCACTGCAAATATAGCAATTTTCCGGGATTCGTAAGAAAAATGTTTAAAATTTTACGAACCTTGCGGCGAAAAACCGAAAAATAAAATATCTGTAATATATAGGTATAAAAATTTGCATTGCAATTTTGTGAAAAAAGCTTCCGGCATTGGGTAGTTTGCCCCGGTCGCTTGTATCTAATGCAGACCGGACGGAAAACGCCAGCCGCAACCGACCCAGTGTAAACTAAAGAAACGATTATTAACCGGAAACTTTAAAACAACTTCGACGATGCCTGACTAATCCCCCTACACCAGCACTACACGGTTTTTTATCGGACGACGGATGACTTGCAAGGTTCTGTCTGCCGTATCGGAACGAATTTCCCCGGAGCCCGCCTGCACGGCGCGGCTGCGGACGTGCTTTGCACGCGGCAGCGGGAAATAACCAATTAACCGAATTGAAACTATGAAGAAATTATTCCATAAAGGACTATGTCTGGTCATGGTGCTCTGCGCGGGGGCTTTCGGCTGCTATGCCGCCCAAGGATCGCTCCCCGGTGCGCAAGGGCAGGGGTATGACCTGAATTTATCCTACTCGCGGACGACGCTCAAGGCCGTTGCCGATGCTATTACGCAACAAGTGGGCATCGCCTTCTCCTACGAAACGGCACTGGCCGGCTATCCGATGGAGAACCTGGAGGTCTCGGAGAAGGGTGCCACCATCGAGGCCATCCTTGCCGCCGTATTCACGCCTCGCGGCATCGACTACCGGGTGGTTGACAAAGTGGTCGTGCTGACGCGCAGCACGCGCCCCGTTCCGGCAGCCAGTGCCGCCGCCAAATCGGAGGTGAAAGGGGTCGTCCGCGACGCTGCGGGCAACCCGATGATCGGCGTGACGGTCACTATCAAGGGGACGCTGGTCGGCGTCTCGACGGGTGTCGACGGCGGCTATGCGATCCCGGCCGACGGGAACGCCACGCTGCTCTTCTCGTATATCGGCTACCGCCCCCATGAGGAGGTGGTAGGGCGCCGCACGCAGATCGACGTCACGATGCAGGAGGACGAGCTGGTGATGGACGAAGTAGTCGTCGTAGGCTACGGCACGCTCAAGAAACGCAATATCGTGGGCGCGGTCGAGAACCTTTCGGGCGACGCGGTCGAAAACCGGCCCAATGCCAACATCACCCGTTCGTTGCAGGGCCAGATCCCCGGCCTGAACATCGTGCAGGTCGACGGTAAGGCCGACCATGCCGGCGAAGTCACCATCCGCGGCGTGAACAACACGTTCAAGGCCCGTGTGAGCGGCGGTGAAAAGACCAACAAACTCGGACAGGGCGGCGGCGCGCTGGTGCTCATCGACGGTGCCGAAGGCGACATGGGTTCGGTGAACCCCGACGACATCGCCTCGATCTCGGTGCTCAAGGACGCTTCGTCGGCCGCAGTATACGGCGCCCGCGGCGCATTCGGCGTGATTCTCATCACGACCAAGGATCCCGAGAAGGGCAAGGTGCGCGTGAGTTACAACGGCTCCGTGTCGCTGCACCGCCGTACGGTGATCTGGGAGGACAACGTGGTCACCGACCCCGTGCAGTGGGTCGATGCCTTCCGCGAGTCGTATCTCAACTCCTCGCCGACGGCGACCGTACCGTCGCTCTTCAACAACTACATGCCCTATTCGAACGCCTGGTTCGAGGAGCTCAAACGCCGCCGTGCCGATCCGACGATGGACAACTACGACATCGACGCCAACGGCAACTACAACTACTACGGCGAGACCAACTGGCTCAAGGAGATCTACAAGTCGGTGAACTATTCGACCACCCACGCCGTCAGCATCCAGGGCGGCCGCGAAGGGGTCAGTTACTACATTTCGGGCCGTTACTACAACCAGGACGGCATCTACAAGGTGGGCGAGGAGACCTACAAGAAGTATAACCTCCGTGCCAAGGGCTCGATCCGCATCCGCCCGTGGCTGACGCTGGACAACAATACCAGCCTGATGAGCAGCAAGTACCACCAGCCCATGGTGCACTACGGCCAGCAGGTGATCTCGCGCCAGATCGACATGTTCGCCTTCCCGTTCGCCCTGCTGAAGAACCCCGACGGCACCTGGACGCAGACCGCGGCCAAGACCGGTTATGCGGCCTTCGCCGAGGGCACCTCGTGGCAGGAGAACAACAAGCTCGAAGTGGCCAACACCACGACGTTCAACTTCGAATTCGTCCCCGACGTCTTCAAGGTCTCGGCCGACGTGACCTACAAGGGCTCCCGCTGGTCGCGCGACCGCATGGAGAACCTCTACACCTACTACACCGGCGTGAACGTTTCGGGGCAGGACAACAGTTTCTCGTCGCTCGAAAACTGGACGTACCGCTCGGACTACATCTCGACGAACATCGTCGGCACGGTCACGCCCAAGCTGGGTTCGGATCACGACCTGAACGTGGTCGCCGGATGGAACCTCGAGGACTACGACTACCGCACGCAGAAGACCTACCGCCAGGGTAACCTCTATCCCTCGAAGCCGAGCTTCACGCTCATGGACGGCGAGTATTACTCGACCACCTCGGGCGGCTACACGTGGGGGCTGGTCGGATTCTTCGGCCGCGTCAACTACGCCTATGCAGGCCGTTACCTGGCCGAAGTGAGCGCCCGCTACGACGGGTCGTCGAAATTCCCGTCCAGTTCGCAGTGGGGCTTCTTCCCCTCGGCATCGGTCGGATGGCGCCTCTCCGAAGAGCCCTGGCTCAAACCGCACGTCGAAGGGTGGCTGGACAACTTCAAGGTTCGCGCCAGCATCGGTTCGCTCGGCAATGCCAACATCGACCCCTACCAGTACCTCGAGACCATGACCGCTTCGGGCAGCGCCTCGATCGCCAAGTCGTCGGTCATCATCAACGGCCAGAACGTACCTTACACGTCGGTGCCCAGTCTGATCCCCGACGACATCACCTGGGAAAAGGTCACCACCTACAACATCGGCCTCGACCTCGACCTGTTCCACAACCGGCTTTCGTTCACCGGCGACTACTACCGCCGCAATACGACCGACCTCTACACCGTCGGCCCGAACCTCCCGCAGGTACTCGGAAGCGCCGCGCCCTACGGCAACTACGCCAGCCTCAAGACCAAGGGATGGGAGCTGAGCCTTTCGTGGCGCGACTCGTTCAACCTGGGCGGCAAGTCGTTCAATTACAGCATCAAGGGTATGCTGTGGGACAGCCGCAGCTGGATCACCGACTACTATAACGAAACGGGCGACCTGACGACCTACTACAAGGGCATGGAGATCGGCGAGATATGGGGTTTCCGCACGGCGGGCATCTACGCCAGCAACGCCGACGCCCTGAACGGCCCGGCCTACAACTTCTTCAAGAACGGCGAGATGTTCCGCGCCTATGCCGGCGACCTGCGCTTCGTCGACGTGGACGGCGACGGCATCATGACCAAGGGCAACCGCACGCTGTCCAACCACGGCGACCTGGAGATCATCGGCAACCAGTCGCCGCGCTACCAGTACAGCATCAACATGTCGCTGAACTGGAACGGCATCGGGCTTTCGATGCTGTGGCAGGGCGTGGGCAAGCGCGACTGGTACCCGTGGACGGAGTCCGGATTCTTCTGGGGCAAATGGAACCGCGCCTACAACTCGCTGATGAAGACGCAGACGGGCGACAACGTGGTTAAGATCGACAAGAGCACCGACAACTGGCGTGTCACCAACATGGACAAGAACCCCTACTGGACACGCATGGTATCGCTCGCCGCCAACCGCAACGACGGCCCGCTGACGTGGGAGAACGACCACTACCTGCAGGACGCTTCGTACATCCGACTGAAGAACATCACCGTCGACTACACCTTCCCCAAGCACATCTGCAAGAAGCTGCGCCTCGAAGGGCTGAAGGTCTACCTGTCGGGCGAGAACCTCTTCACCCACTCGCCGATGTTCAAGCACACGGACATGTTCGACCCCGAAGTCATCACCAGCGGCGACTCCGATTTCGCGGCCTCGACCACTTCGGGCCTGAACGGTACGGGTAACGGCTATTCCTACCCGATGCTCAAGACCGTGACCCTGGGTATAAACGTAACATTTTAACCGACAGCAACCATGAGAAAGATACTGCTATATACGCTGACGACCCTCGCTGCCGCAGGAATGGCCTCCTGCGAGGATTTCCTGACGCGCGACACCTACGACCAGATCGGCAGCGACGAGTTCTGGAAATCGGAAACCGACCTGGAACTCTATGCCAACGGTTTCATCCAGAAGATGATCCCCGGCGACGGAACCATTACGCGCGGCGACATCTATGCCGACTACTGCGCCGTGGACATCCCGACCGACCTGCTGCGCCCCGACGGCAACGTCTCGCCCGACAACCAGACCGGATGGGCTGAGAGCAACTGGACGAACCTTCGCCGCGTGAACTACATGCTCGACAACATGCACAAGTGCAGGGGGCGTGTGAGCGACGAGATCTACAACCACTACGAGGGCGTCGCCCGTTTCTGGCGCGCCTGGTTCTACTACGACAAGGTGCAGACCTTCGGCGCCGTGCCCTGGTACGACTTCACGATCGCGGCCAGCGACAAGGAAGCGATGATGAAACCCCGCGACAGCCGCGAGTACGTCATGGACAAAGTGCTGGAAGACCTCACCTTCGCAAGCACCTACTGCCTCTCCGACGCCAAGTTCACCAAAGGCTCGGCGCTCATCAACAAGTGGGTGGCACTGGCCTTCAAGTCGCGCGTCTGCCTCTATGAAGGCACCTTCCGCAAGTACCACTCGCGCGAGCCCTCGTCCGACAAACCGTGGCAGGCCGAGTATAACGCCGACAACAAATTCCTGCGCGAGGCCGCTGCCGCCGCCAAGGAGATCATGGACAAGGGGCCCTATTCGCTCGTCACGGGCGATGTGAAGACCGCCTACCGCTCGCTCTTCACCAGCGCCGGGCTGCTCACGCAGGAGGTGATCTTCGGCCGCGAGTACAGCAAGGAGCTCTCGGCGTTCCACGAGACCAGCTGGTACTACTATTCGCCGACCTACGGTGCCAAGATCGCCATGACCAAGAAGTTCATGAACACCTACCTCACGACCCGGGGCACGCCGTTCACCGACATCGACGGTTACCAGACCATCGACTTCATCCGCGAGTTCGACGGCCGTGACGCCCGCATGGCGCAGACGGTCATCAGCCCGACCTACAAGATGAAGATCAGCGGCCGCGAACGGCTCTATTCGCCCAACTGGAAAGTGACCCGTACGGGCTACCATCCGATCAAGTGGTCGATCGACGACGATGCCGACAACGTGCTGTCGAAGGCCGCGAGCTGGAATTCGCTGCCGATCCTCCGCTATGCCGAGGTGCTGCTGAACTACGCCGAGGCGAAGGCCGAGCTGGGCGAAATGGACGCCGCGGTATGGGATCAGACCATCGCGCTGCTGCGCAGCCGTGCCGGCGTGACCCCGGTCGTCCCGGACAAGGCCGACCCCTACATGGAGGCCTATTTCCTCAATACCGTGACCGACAAGTGGATCCTCGAAGTGCGCCGTGAGCGCGGCATCGAGCTCTGCCTCGAAATGGGGCTGCGCTGGGACGACGACATGCGCTGGCACATGGGCGACCTGCTCACGAGCGACAACAACCCCTGGACGGGCATCTGGATCGGCAACACGGGCTACACCTACGATTTCACGGGGCAGAGCACCGACGACAACGGCGATCCCGTGCCCGACTTCTACATCCGCCCGGGCGAGGATACCGAACATTCGATCGCCATTTCCAATACGGGGGCCAACCAGACCTTCTCGCTCAACGCCGCGGGGAATATCGTCTGGGAGTACAAGCGCACGTGGGGCGAAAAGAAATACCTGCGCCCGATCCCCCAGACGGCGATCACCCGCAACCCGAACCTCGAACAGAACGCGCTTTGGAAATAAGCAATAAAAAACTCAGGATATGAAAACGAAAATCATGTTATTATGCTGTATGGCGGCGACGCTGATGCTGGCATGCAGCAACGACAAGTCCGGCGGGCATGACGGCGGCGAGGGTGTCGAAACCGAAGTCAACGGCACGCAGCTCGACGGCAATACGACCCTCTACGGACTGGTGACCGACACGTCGGGGAACCCCGTCCCGGGCGTGGTCGTGTCGGACGGCTACGGCTGCGTGGAGACCGATGCCAACGGCGTCTACCAGATGGAGCGCTACAAGAAGGCGCGCTTCGTACATTACAGCACGCCGGCAGGGTATGCCGTCAACACGTCGGCGGACAACTACCCGCTCTTCTACGCCGAGATCGTCCATAAGAATATCGCCGACCGCCACGACTTCGTGCTGACGCCGCTGCCGGCCCCGGAAAGCGATTTCACGCTGGTCTGCATCGCCGACCCGCAGTGTGCGACCACGGCCGAGATCAGCCGCTACGTCAACGAGACGATCCCCGACGTCGAGGCTACGGTCGACGGTTACAAGGCCAAGGGCACGCCGGTCTACGGCATCACGCTCGGCGACATCGTCTTCGATACGCCCGACCTGTGGAGCAACATGAAGGAGTCGATGGCCAACCGCAACCTGCCCGTCTTCCAGACCATCGGCAACCACGACCATTTGCAGACCGAGACCTCCGATGACAATGCCGCAGCCAATTTCGAAACGCAGTTCGGCCCGCGCAACTATTCGTTCAACCGCGGCGACGTGCACATCGTGTCGATGGACAACGTCCTCTACGAAGGCAAGAAAAAGTACAAGGGCGGCATCACCGACAGGCAGCTCGAGTGGCTGCGCCAGGACTTGTCGCACGTGGACAAGGACAAGCTCGTGATCTTCTGCGCGCACATCCCGTTCCGCGGGGGTACGAGCGTGACGGACGAGAGCCACGAGAACTACGACGGCGTGCTCGACCTGCTGTCCGGGTTCTCCGAGGCGCACATCATGATCGGCCATACGCATTACCACCAGAAATACATCCACAAGCATAACGGGAAGACGATCCTCGAACATGTCCACGGCGCCGCCTGCGGTGCATGGTGGACGGCGAACATCTGCGCCGACGGCACGCCGAACGGGTACAGCGTCTACGAGATCTCGGGCAACACCATTGCCAACCAGTACTACAAGTCGACCAACAAGGAAGCCGGCTATCAGATCCGGGCCTATTCGGCCACGCAGGTGTTCGGCAAGTCGGGCAGCCTCACCTTCGGCTGGGCGGCCAACGCCCCGGCCATGAACGATGCGAAGTGCATCGTGGCCAACGTCTGGAACTCCGACGCCTCGGGCAACTGGAAAGTCTCGCTCTGGCAGAACGGCACGAAAGTCTGCGACATGACCCGTGTCAAGACCTACGACTACTGGGCCTATGCCTACCACGTGCTCTATTACAGCAAGAGCGTGGGCACGACCTGGGGCAAGAACCTCGACCATTACTATTACGGGAACCTGGCGTCGGGAACGCCCGAGACCGCCGATTTCGAAATCGTGGCGGAGGACGGCATGGGCAACACCTACCGCACCTCGAAGCTCCAGACCGACTTCATTCTCCCACGACGGCCATTTCTTCTTGAGGAAATGGCCCGCTTCCTAAAAGCGATGCCGCGCCCCGAAAAGGGCGCGGCATTTTTCTTGCCGGTTCACAGGCGCGGTTGCAGGCACGTCGCCTCCCGGGCGCAGGTTCCTCCTCCCGCCTTGCGGGACCTCCGTCGCCGCCCCTATACGGCGGCGTTCCGTCCCGGGCGGTCAATACCAGCCTTCGGTCTGCGTGAGGTTGTAATTTCGGCTCATAGCCGCCTGCGTGATGGGCCATAGCAGTATGTTGGGGTTCTTGTCGCGCTGCGCCGCGATGTCGGCGCTGTACTCCCATATCTTGTCCGTGCGCAGGAGCATCCACCAGGTGCGGCCTTCGCCGACCATCTCCCTGAGGTATTCGTCGACGATCGCCTGCAGGACGGCTTCGGGCGACGTGTCGGTATAGTAATCCCTCCGCCCGTAGGCCCTGGCGGCCAGCGGTGCCAGGGCTTCGAGCGCACCCGCGTAGTCCTTCCCGTAATACCGGGCTTCGGCCGCCATCAGGAAGGCTTCGCCGTAGCGGTAAAGGATGAAATCCGAGTCGAAGATGCGTGTGCCGTTGTCCACGCGCCCCATCAGCTTCTCCGTCCAGCCGATCCTGCGGCCGCCCGTGCCGTAATCGGCCGTACGGCAGGTCAGCGCCGCGCGCGTATCGGCGGGGTCGGCCTGCAGCAGGGCCCGGTAGGTGTCGGTATACCACCACCACTGGTTGCCCCCGGTGGTGGGGACGGGGTTATTGCGGTAGGCCGCTTCGACGTAACTCTCGTTCCAGCCGAGGTAGTAGGCCGGGCCGTTCAGGGCTTCCGACACATCCTGGTGCACGGCGAAAATGACCTCGCGGCCGCATTTGTTCGACGAACTGAAAATATCGGCATACGCGGGCTCGAGCAGGGCGTCCGACAGGCCGAGTTCCCCGAGCGCCTCTTGGGCCATCGCCAGGTAAGCCTCGCCCCCGGCCTGCATACGGTACATCCACAGGGCATAGTCGGCCTTCAGCATCGCCACGGCGGCCGGCGTGGCCACGGTCTTGTCCGACGTATCGGCGACGTACCTTTCCGCGTCGGCAATGTCGCGTTCCACGCGCATCAGCACTTCCGAGACGGGGGTGCGTCCGAGGAACAGCTCCGTGTCGGTCGATTCGTAGCCCCAGAGCGGCAGCGGGGCATCGCCCCAGATGCGTGCGATCTGGAAGAAGCAGTACGCGCGGATGAAGTGGGCGTTCCCCAGACAGAAGGCCCGCGGTTTCTCCTTCAACCCCATCGCAGGGACATGCCTGATGACCAGGTTTGCCTGGTTGACCGTCGTGTAGAGCGCCGTCCAGTCGGCATACTCGTTGACCGAGCTCATGGTGCTGGTGCGCACCTGCGACTGGTCGACGCCGTTGAGCGTGTTGTGCGTCCCCGGGCCCCACAGCCCGTTGCGCAGCTCGCCCCAGCAGAGGTAGATGTCGTTCATGCTCTTGAGCGCGCTGCGCAGGTAGACGTACAGCCCGTAGGTGGCCGACGTGGCGTCGCTCTCCTCTTTCCACATGTTGCTGGCCGAGAGCTTGTTGTCCTGCATGATGTCCAGGTCGCCGTGACAGCCGCCCGCCCCGTATGCACAGAGCAGCAGCGCGATTCCGGCTATGGTCTTTCCGAATTTCGTTTTCATGGCAGTAGGGTATCAGAACGTGAGTTTGGCCGTGAAGAGCACTTTGCGCGTCGGCGGATAAGGACTGAACCCGGTGTCGTAGGTCGACGACGCGGTGTAGAGGCCGCCGGTGGTCGCGGCCTCGGGCGAGACCCCGTGCACGGCCGTCCAGTAGCAGAGCGTGTTGCCCGAGACGGTGAGCGTCACCTGGCTTATGTGCAGTTTGCGCAGCCACGCCTTCGGGAGCGACCACGAGAGCGAAACGTCGCGCAGGCAGAGGTAGTCGGCCTTCTCGACGATGCCCTTATAGGCATCTTTGTCGTAGGTTTCGGCGAGCGTGCGCTCGGCATCCTTCATCAGATCCTTGAACATGTCGCGATCCCAGATATCGCGGCGCTCCTCGCGCTCGGTGTGGTGCACGGGAATATAGAGCGACACGACGGGCGCGGTCGCATCAGCGAGGATGGCCGGATCGAAGTCCTCCATCACGTGAATGCTATCGGCGGTCTTCCGCAAGGTCT
>OKSD01003211.1_pt1 | contig 12786 bp, 8 predicted proteins | sample 1601221 | NCBI WGS metagenome assembly OKSD01 (sample SAMEA3541550, study PRJEB24748) | human gut metagenome | biome: human gut; feature: human-associated habitat; material: faeces | place: China | collected 2012
CCGGAACAACAGCAACCTGCTCGGAAGACGGCGTGAGATTGAGGAACTCGAAAAGAGCGTACAGGGTCTTGCGAAGGAACTGCGGGAAATCCAGCAGGAACTTGAAGAGAAGAAAAATAAGCGGAATGAAATCCGTGATCTCCGCACCGAGCTGAATGAAAAACTGCAGCGGCAGTACATCGAGCAGAATACGGTGCGCCTGAATCTGGAAAAAGCGCGCGAGAAAAAGACGGAAATCCGTCTGGATTTTGAAGCGCTTCAGAAGGAGAGTCTCGAGATTGAAAATCAGATCGCCGAGATTGAGCGGAACCGGAAAGTCATCGGTCAGGAAATGCAGGAATCGGTGGAGCGGGAAAGCACGCTGCAGGAGAATATCCAGAAGGCGCAGGAGGCGCTTACAGGGCTTCGCCGCCGGGAAGCAGAATATACGAAGGATCTTGAAGAAATCCGGTTAAATTACGCAAATCTGTCCCAGAAGGATGGATTCCTTGCCCAGAACATCCGCCGTCTTGAGGAAGAGACGGGAAAACTGGAAGCGGAAAGCCGCACCATGCTGGAAAAAGCGGCGGAGGAAAAAGACGATGTCAAAAAGAAACAGCAGGACATCGTGGAGATCCAGAAGACGATTGCAGCAGCAGTGCAGGCAAAAGAAGAGGAAGACCGCCGGATTGTGGAACTGCAGGAGAAAAAAGAAGCATTAAGCGCAGATCACAAAGAATTTTTCGAGAAGCGGGATCAGCTCTCCGACCATATTTCCCTGATGGACAAAGAGTGCTTCCGTCTGAACAGCCAGAAAGAAAAGCTGGAGGAGACAAAAGAGGCACAGACCTCGTATCTCTGGGAAGAGTACGAAGTGACACCGGGCCACGCAAGAGAGTTCCAGATGGAGGAAATTCCGGAGCGCAGTGAATTAAAGCGGCGTGTGCTGGAAGTAAAAGATGCGATCCGGAAACTTGGCTCTGTCAATGTGAATGCGATTGAGGAGTACAAAGAGATTTCGGAGCGCCACGCCTTTCTCGATGCACAGCACACCGATCTTGTCAAAGCGGCAGAGACACTGCAGGGCATCATCGATGAGCTGGATGCCGGTATGCGCAAGCAGTTCACGGAAAAATTCGAGGAGATCCGGAAAGAGTTTGACCGCGTGTTCCGCCAACTGTTCGGCGGCGGAAAGGGAACGCTGGAGCTCGAGGAGGATACGGATGTACTCGAGGCAGGTATCCGCATCATTTCCCAGCCGCCGGGAAAGAAACTGCAGAATATGATGCAGCTCTCCGGAGGCGAGAAGGCACTGACCGCGATTGCGCTGCTTTTTGCAATCCAGAACTTAAAGCCGTCCCCGTTCTGTTTACTTGACGAGATCGAGGCGGCGCTCGACGATTCCAACGTAACGCGTTTTGCGCAGTATCTGCATAAGCTGACAAAAAATACCCAGTTCATCGTCATCACCCACAGGCGCGGTACGATGACGGCGGCAGACCGTCTGTACGGCATCACGATGCAGGAGAAGGGTGTTTCTACCCTTGTTTCTGTCGATTTGATCGAGGGAGAACTGGACAAATAGAAACGAATAAGATACAATACGAAAGAAGTAAGATAGAAAAGATAAAGGGAGGCGAACGGTATGGCGGAGGAGAAAGTAGGCTTTTTCAAACGTCTTGTCAACGGTCTGACGAAGACCCGAGACAGCATTGTAGCTGGAATTGATTCTATTTTCAGCGGCTATTCCAATATTGATGACGATTTTTATGAGGAGATCGAGGAGATTCTCGTCATGGGAGACATCGGCATCAATACAACGACCAAAATTATTGACCATTTAAAAGAGCGGGTGGCAGAAGAGCACATTACCGATCCGGCAGAGTGCAAACAGCTTCTGATCGAGAGCATCAAAAAACAGATGGATGTAGGCGATACAGCCTATGAATTTGAAAACCGGAAATCGGTAGTGCTGGTGATCGGTGTCAATGGAGTCGGAAAAACGACCTCCGTCGGAAAGCTGGCCGGCCTTTTGAAGGATCAGGGCAAAAAGGTTGTTCTTGCGGCAGCAGATACGTTCCGTGCAGCGGCAGGCGAGCAGCTCACGGAGTGGGCGCACCGCGCCGGCGTGGATATCATCGGCGGACAGAACGGAGCAGATCCGGCGTCCATCGTGTACGATGCAGTCGCAGCGGCAAAAGCCAGAAATGCGGATGTGCTGATCTGTGATACGGCAGGAAGACTTCACAACAAGAAGAACCTGATGGAAGAGCTCCACAAGATTTACCGGATTCTGGAAAAAGAGTACCCAGAGGCATACCTGGAAACGCTGGTGGTGCTGGATGGTACCACGGGCCAGAATGCGCTGCAGCAGGCAAGACAGTTTGCAGAAGTGGCAAATGTCACCGGTATCATTCTGACGAAGCTGGACGGAACTGCAAAGGGCGGTATCGCCGTTGCCATCCAGTCCGAGCTTGATATTCCGGTCAAATACATCGGCGTGGGCGAGAGCATCCACGATCTACAGAAATTTGATGCAGACCAGTTTGTAAATGCACTGTTCCATACATCCGAAGAGAATGCTTAAAAAAGACAACAAGGAGAAAAGACTATGGCAGAAGAAATGCTGACACTCCCGAAATTTGAGGAAGCGTCTGAAATCGTAAAAAAAGTAACACAGGAGACCAAACTGGTTTACAGCAAATATTTCAGCGAGCAGACGGGAAATAAAGTCTACTTAAAACCGGAAAATATGCAGCTGACCGGCGCCTATAAGCTGCGCGGTGCCTATTACAAAATCAGCACCTTAAGTGAAGAGGAGCGCGCAAAAGGACTGATCACCGCATCTGCAGGAAACCATGCACAGGGCGTTGCGTATGCGGCAAAATGTTACGGTGCAAAGGCTGTCATCGTAATGCCGACTACCACACCGCTCATCAAAGTAGAGCGTACCCAGAGCTACGGCGCTGAGGTTGTTCTGTACGGAGATGTGTATGATGAGGCATGTGCAAAAGCATACGAGCTTGCAGCAGAGCATGGCTATACCTTTATTCACCCGTTCGATGATCTGACCGTTGCAACTGGCCAGGGAACCATCGCTATGGAAGTGATTCAGGAGCTTCCGCTCGTAGATTATATCCTTGTTCCGATCGGAGGAGGCGGACTGGCTACCGGTGTTTCCACACTGGCAAAACTGCTGAAACCAAACATCAAAGTCATCGGTGTTGAGCCGTCCGGAGCAGCCTGTATGAAGGCTTCTTTTGAAAAAGGCGAGGTAACGACCGTATCTCCTGTCAGCACAATTGCAGACGGTACTGCAGTACAGACACCGGGATCCAAGATTTTCCCGTATGTAAGACAGAACCTGGATGAGATTATTACCGTGGATGATGATGAGCTGATCGTAGCATTCCTTGATATGGTAGAAAACCACAAGATGATCGTTGAGAACTCCGGTCTTCTGACTGTGGCTGCATTAAAGCATCTGGATGTCAAGGGCAAAAAGATTGTTTCGATCTTAAGCGGCGGAAATATGGATGTCATCACCATGTCTTCTGTGATCCAGAACGGACTGATCCAGAGAGACCGTATCTTTACTGTATCCGTTCTTCTGCCGGATAAACCAGGCGAGCTGGTACGCGTTTCCCAGGTGATTGCAAACGAGAACGGAAACGTCATCAAACTGGACCACAACCAGTTCTTCACAACGAACAGAAGTGCTGCAGTAGAGCTCCGTATCACAATGGAGGCATTCGGCACCGATCACAAGAACCGTATTGTCAAAGCACTGGAAGAGGCTGGCTATACACCGAAGATTGTAAGACCGAACCTGTAAAAACAGAAATTGCAGAGAAAATTCTGAAAAAAAGAAAAATAAAAAATCAGAGGGATCCGGAAAGGAATTTCCTCTGATTTTTTTGAGCAGGAAAAAACCCTTGCATGCACAAGGGTTTTCGTTCTGCGGAAGATGGGACTTGAACCCACACGATCGCAATGACCACCAGATCCTTAGTCTGGCCTGTCTGCCAATTCCAGCACTTCCGCATGTTCTTTAAGTTTTTGTCATCTCGCTGACGACAAGATGTATTATAGCACCAGAGTTGTAAGCCGTCAACACTTTTTTTGAAAAAATTTGAAAAATTTGAAAAATAAAAAAGGAAATCGGAATCGGGCACCGAATATAGGAAATAGGAGGACAATGAAAAGAACTGTTACAGGCATATTACCGGGAAAGAGGTGGTCTTCGTTTGAACTTGAGAGAATCGTTTGAAGAACGGGAATTTCAGGAGCTGAGTCCTTATGCGGCGCACAGCCGGAATTCCAGAGGAAGGGACCGATATGAACCGGAGTGTGACATCCGCACCGTCTACCAGAGAGACCGGGACCGGATTCTCCACTCCAAAGCCTTTCGCAGGATGAAAGATAAAACACAGGTGTTTCTCGCTGCGCAGGGAGATCATTACCGGACCCGCCTGACGCACACACTCGAGGTGTCCCAGATTGCCCGCACGATTGCGCGGGCGCTGAATCTGAATGAGGATCTGACCGAAGCCATTGCGCTTGGCCACGATCTCGGACACACGCCGTTTGGCCATTCCGGGGAAGCGGCGCTCAATGCGGTGCATCCCGGGGGCTTCCGCCACGCGGAACAGAGCGTCCGTGTCGTGGAGGTTCTGGAAAAGGAAGGACAGGGCCTGAACCTGACCTGGGAAGTGCGGGATGGAATTCTGAACCACCGCACGGCGGGAAAGCCGTCGACCCTGGAGGGACAGGTTGTGCGTCTCTGCGACAAGATCGCCTATATCCACCACGATATGGACGATGCCATCCGTGCCGGCATTTTAAGCGAGGATGACATCCCGATTACGATCCGCGTCGTCCTTGGCGATACATGCCGCGAGCGGCTCAATACGCTGATCCACGACATTGTGGAGCAGAGCCGCGGAACGGAGTATGTGCGCCAGTCGGCGGAGATTGCCGAGGGCATGCGCATGCTGCGGGAGTTGATGTTCGCGAACGTCTACCGCAACCCGGAGGCGAAAAAAGAGGAGGAGAAGGCAAAGAAGATGCTGATTTCCCTCTACACCTACTACCAGGAGCACCCGGAACAGATGTCCCGCGAGTACCGGAATCTGATCGGGTGCGGCGAGGACAAGACACAGGTGGTATGCGACTACATTGCCGGTATGACCGATCAGTATTCCATGCACAAATACGAGGAGCTGTTCGTGCCGAAAGCCTGGGCGGTTTATTAGATACAGGGAGGAAAAAATGCGATATTCCGATGATTTAGTGGAAGAGATTCGTATGAAAAATGACATCGTAGATGTGATATCCGGCTACGTAAAGCTGACAAGAAGAGGAAGCTCTTACTTCGGGCTCTGCCCGTTCCACAATGAGAAGTCCCCTTCCTTTTCCGTCAGCCCAGGAAAGCAGATGTATTACTGCTTCGGATGCGGAGCCGGAGGAAATGTTTTTACGTTTTTGATGGAATATGAAAACTTTACGTTTGTGGAAGCTTTGAAATTTCTGGCGGACCGGGCCGGGGTGGAGCTTCCGCAGATGGAGTATTCGAAAGAAGCAAAGGAGCAGGCGGATTTAAAGAATACGCTGCTGGAGATCAACAAGCAGGCGGCGAAATTCTATTATTACCAGCTTCACACCGAGCGTGGAAAGCAGGGCTATGATTACCTGAAGGGCCGCGGCCTTTCGGATGATACGATCCGGAAATTCGGCCTTGGCTACTCCGATAAGTACGGAAGCCTGCTGTACCGTTTCTTAAAAGAAAAAGGGTATGACGATGAAATCCTTCGTCAGTCGGGCCTGTTTCTGGCGGACGAGGTGCACGGCATGCAGGACAAATTCTGGAACCGTGTCATTTATCCGATCATGGATGCCAACAGCCGCGTGATCGGCTTCGGAGGCCGTGTGATGGGGGATGGAAAGCCGAAATACCTGAACTCGCCGGAGACAAAGATCTTCGACAAAAGCCGCAACCTCTATGGGCTGAACCTGGCGCGCTCTTCGCGGAGGAAAAATCTGATCATCTGCGAGGGCTATATGGATGTCATCTCCATGCACCAGGCGGGCTTCAACAACGCGGTGGCATCTCTTGGAACGGCGCTCACCTCGCTGCAGGCGGGGCTCATGAAGCGGTACACCGACGAGGTCCTTGTAATCTACGACAGCGATGAGGCGGGTGTCAAAGCAGCACTCCGTGCGATCCCGATGCTGAAGGGCGTCGGTCTTACCACGCGTGTCGTCAATTTAAGGCCGTATAAGGACCCCGATGAGTTTATCCAGCACGAAGGCTGTGAGGCGTTCGAAAAACGGCTGGAGGAGGCGGAAAACAGCGTTCTGTACGAGATCCGTATGAAGGAGCGTGACTTTGACCTTGCCGATCCGCAGGGCAAATCCGATTTTCTTCATGAAGCGGTGCGCCGCCTTGTGGCAATTGAGGATGAGATCGAGCGGAACAGCTATCTTGAGGCTGTGGCGGGAAAGTACGGCATTGCTGTCGAGGTACTGCGCAAGCAGGTCGGCCAGATGGCACTCTCGGGAGCCGGAAGGACGGAGAGCGTAAAGCCGCGGAATACAGCCTCAAACAAAAAAGAAAAAGAGGGCGGCGTCGAAAAAGCACAGAAGCTGATGCTGACGTGGATGACCTCTTATCCGGCGCTCATTGGAAAGCTGGAAAAATATATTACGCCGGCGGATTTTACCACCCCTCTCTACCACCAGATTGCAGAGATGATTGTGCTGCAGTACCACGAGGGCGGCGTAAATCCGGCAAAGCTTTTGAATCAGTTTGTTGATTCCGAGGAGCAGAAAGAAGTTGCGGGCCTTTTTAATGCCAGAATCCCGCTGGAGACAGAGGAGGAAAAACGGCGCGCGCTGCACGATGTGATCTGCAATATGAAAGAGAACAGTATTGCATATCAGTCGGCGCATATGAATGTGACCGATATGGCGGCGCTGCAGAAATTGATGGCAGGTAAAAAAAGCCTGGAGCGGTGGAAAGCAGGGGAGCTTCCGGAATTCACTTTTTAAGCAAAACTGGATACCCAAGAAAAACCCTGGAATCTTCTGTTCTGTGTGTTTAATTTCGCAGGGCAGGGACAGAATATATACAAGCTATGGAAGGATGGACAGTCAATGGAGTTCGATAAAGCAAAATTTATGGAAAAATTAAAAGAGCTGGTAGCATACGGCAAAAAGAAAAAGAGCGTCCTGGAATATCAGGAAATCAACGACTTTTTCCGCGATATGCCGCTGGACGCGGAGCAGATGGAGAAGGTATTTGAATACCTGGAGGCAAGCGGCATCGACGTACTGCGTCTCTCAGACATGACCGAGGATCCAAATGCGGCAGACCGTGATCTTCTCCTTCTGGACGACGATGACATCGATCTTTCTGAAGAAGAAGAGATCGATATGGAGAACATCGACCTTTCCGTTCCGGAAGGCGTCAGCATTGAGGATCCGGTCCGCATGTACTTAAAAGAGATCGGTAAAGTGCCGCTTCTTTCTGCAGAGGAAGAGATTAAGCTGGCACAGAGAATGGAAGAGGGAGATGAGGAAGCAAAAAAACGTCTGGCAGAGGCAAACCTTCGTCTTGTTGTTTCGATTGCAAAACGTTACGTAGGCCGTGGTATGCTGTTTCTGGATCTGATTCAGGAAGGTAACTTAGGTCTTATTAAAGCGGTGGAAAAATTCGACTACCGCAAAGGATACAAATTCTCTACGTATGCAACGTGGTGGATCCGCCAGGCGATCACAAGAGCGATTGCAGATCAGGCGAGAACAATCCGTATTCCGGTTCATATGGTAGAAACGATCAACAAGCTGATCCGCGTTTCCCGTCAGTTACTGCAGGAGTTAGGCCGCGAACCTACGCCGGAAGAGATCGCAGAGGAGATGCATATGTCTGTGGAGCGTGTCCGCGAGATCCTGAAAATTTCCCAGGAGCCGGTTTCTCTTGAGACCCCGATCGGCGAGGAGGAGGACAGCCACCTCGGTGACTTCATCCAGGATGACAATGTGCCGGTACCGGCAGATGCGGCAGCATTCACGATGCTGAAAGAGCAGCTGGAGGATGTCTTAAGCACACTGACCGACCGTGAGCAGAAGGTTCTGCGTCTCCGTTTCGGACTTGATGATGGCCGTGCGAGAACCCTCGAAGAGGTTGGTAAAGAGTTTAATGTTACAAGAGAGCGTATCCGTCAGATCGAGGCGAAAGCGCTCCGTAAACTGCGCCATCCGAGCCGTTCCAGAAAGCTGAAAGATTACCTGGACTAATCTGCGAGGAAGAAAAGGACGACAGGAAAATGCAGTTATCAAAAAGACTTTCCGCGGTAGCGGAGTTTGTCACCCCGGGCGGCTGCCTGGTCGATGTGGGAACAGATCACGGCTATGTGCCGATTGCGCTGCTGGAACAGAAGAAGATTTCCTCCGCAATCGCCATGGATGTGAACCGCGGACCGCTGGAGCGGGCCAGGGAGCATATTGCGCAGTACCAGATGGGGGACTACATAGAAACAAGACTTTCCGACGGACTCCATGCCCTGCGTGCGGGAGAGGGTGATTCTCTTCTCATCGCGGGCATGGGCGGCGGGCTTACCATAAGAATTTTAAGCGAAGGTGAGCCGCTGCTGTCCGGTTTTCGGGAGCTGATCCTGGAGCCGCAGTCGGATATCGACCGCGTGCGTGCATGGCTTCTGGAACACGGATTTTTCCTTGCACAGGAGAATTTTGTAGAGGAGGATGGAAAATATTATCCGATTCTGCGGGCAGTGCCAGGGGAAAAGGAGAATCTGAAGGCGGAGGAGCTTTTCTATGGACCGCGCCTTCTGGAAAAGGAAAATCCGGTGCTGAGGGAATACCTTCTGAAACAGCAGGAGCAGAACCAGACGCTGATCCGCCAGCTTTCGGATCACTCCAGTGAAAAGGCAGCACAGCGCCTTTGGGAATTAAAAGAAAAAGAGGCAGTACTGGAATCTGCGCTTGCGCGTTTCCATACGATGTAACGACAGCGTTTGCACAAGAGGGGCGTGTCTGAAAATTTCAGCAGTTGTAATTTTCGGGCGCGCCTTTTCTGTCACTTCTGAATTTTCAGAAAGTTTTGCAAGAAGGAGGAATTACAATTGATTCAGGTAACAATTGATGGAAAAGGATACGAATATCCGGAAAATTGCTCTTATTATGAGATTGCAAAGGATTTTGAAAAAACAATGGACGCGCCGATTGTCCTTGTGAAAGTGGACGGACGGCTGCGGGAGCTGCACAAACAGCTGAAAAAAGACTGTGAACTGGAATTTGTGACAACGGAGGATGAGATCGGACATAAAACGTATCAGAGGAGTCTTTCTCTTCTGCTGGTAAAAGCGGTGTATCATGTGGGAGGCTACGATAAGATCCGCCATGTGATGCTGCATTTTTCGGCGGGTTCGGGCTTTTTCTACACGGTGGACGGCGATATCACGCTGAATCAGGCGTTTTTGGACGAAGTAAAAGCGTATATGCATGAACAGGTGGAAAAGGCGGTGCCGATTTATAAGCGGAGTGTCGATACGCACGAGGCGAGAGAACGGTTCCGGCTGCATGGCATGACGGATAAAGACCGCTTGTTCCGTTACCGCCGTGTCTCCCGTGTGAATCTGTACAGTCTCGGGGATTTTGAAGACTATTATTATGGATTTATGACGTATGATACGAGTTATCTGAAGTATTTTGATCTCTATTTATACGATGACGGCTTTGTGCTGCAGATGCCGGAGAAAAAGGCGCCGGAGACGGTGCCGGCGGCGAATCTCTCCCCGAAGGTGTTCCAGGTGCAGCGGGAATCGGAGCGCTGGGGTGAGCAGATGGGAATTTCCACGGTTGCCGACTTAAATGAACGCATCACGAAGGGCAATATTCAGCAGATGATGCTGATTGCGGAGGCGCTGCAGGAGCAGAAGATTGCGAAGATTGCGGAGCAGATTGCGGAAAGAAAGCAGGTTAAATTTGTGCTGATTGCGGGTCCGTCTTCCTCCGGAAAGACGACGTTCTGCAACCGGCTGTCGATCCAGCTTTCGGCGCATGGTCTGACGCCGCATCCGATCAGCCTTGATAATTACTATGTGAACCGGGTAGATACGCCGCGGGATGAAAACGGCGACTATGATTTTGAATGCCTGGAAGCACTGGATATCGAGCTTTTGAACCGGGATATGACAGCACTTTTGAACGGAGAGCGTGTGGAACTGCCGTATTTTAATTTTAAGACGGGCAAGCGCGAGTACAAGGGGAATTTTATTCAGATGAAGGAGACTGATGTGCTGGTGCTGGAGGGGATTCACGGGCTGAATGAAAAACTGACGTGGTCGCTTCCTTCGGAAAGTAAATTCCGGATTTATATCAGTGCGCTGACGCAGATTAATGTGGATGAACACAACCGGATTCCGACGACGGATGGCCGGCTGATCCGGCGTATGGTGCGTGACAGCCGGACACGGGCGACGTCGGCGAAGGAGACGATTGCGATGTGGCCGTCGGTGCGCCGCGGGGAAGATCGTAATATTTTCCCGAATCAGGAGAAGGCGGATGTGATGTTCAATTCAGCGCTGGTGTATGAGCTTTCGGTGCTGAAGCTGTATGCGGAGCCGCTTTTGTTCCAGATTGAGGAGGGAGAGCCGGAGTACCAGGAGGCAAAGCGGCTGCTGAAGTTTTTGGATTATTTTGTCGGGGTGCCGATTGAGGATATTCCCAAGAATTCGATTCTGCGGGAGTTTGTGGGGGGAAGCTGCTTTGATGTGTGAAAGGCTGTTTTGTATGGCTTTGTGGGATCTGCGATTTGGGGATGGACAAGAAAGAGAGTTTGTGGTATGATTATTAACTGTCTGATGTTCCGTTTTTGACAAAGTAAGATATGTAATCGCGGCTGGCAGGACCGAAAGGGGCCAGGTGAGGAAAGTCCGGGCTTCGCAGGGCAGGATGCCGGATAACGTCCGGCGGAGGCGACTCCAGGGATAGTGCAACAGAGAGATACCGCCAGGTTTTTCCTGGTAAGGGTGGAAAGGCAGTGTAAGAGACTACCGTTTCTCTGGTAACAGAGAAAGCCATGTAAACCCCATCCGAAGCAAGACCGAATAGAAAACGTATATGGCTGCCCGTCATGTTTTCAGGTGGGTCGCTTAAGGGGACTGGCGACAGTTCCATTGGATAGATGATTACACACGACATAACCCGGCTTATCGTTTTGCTTTGCATAAGACGGAAATTCAGGCATCTGGATAAAATAAGTACGCCGGGAACGGACACGAGTGGATTGTGTTTGTTCCCGGCGTACTTATTTTATCCGGCCATCTGGCGCAAGCCGCACATTCCCGCGGACCGCTGCATGGTGTGAAAAAAATGCATGTCATGAAAGAAAAAATAAAGGAGACAGCAGGATGAAAGTGATATTGGCTTCGGGGTCACCCAGAAGAAGAGAGTTGATGGAGATGTTGGGAATACGGTGTAAGGTTCAGGCTTCAGGGGCGGAAGAAGTTGTGACGTCTGCGGAACCGGAGAAGGTTGTGGAGGAGCTTTCACGGCTGAAATGTCTGGATGTTGCGGAGATTACCGAAGGGGATGCCGTTGTGATCGGGGCGGATACGGTTGTGGCTTTTGAAGGGGAGATCCTTGGCAAGCCGAAGGGGATAGAACATGCCAGAAGCATGATGCAGCAGTTGCAGGGAAAGGTGCATCAGGTGTATACTGGAGTTACGATTGCGGTAACAGAGGGGGACGCAAAGCGTGTGGTATCGTTCTGTGACCGCACAGATGTAGAGTTTTATGCGATGACAGAGGAGGAGATAAACGGGTATCTTGCTCTTGAGAAAGAGGGGGAGGATCCTGTGTGGTCGGATAAGGCTGGAGGATACGGAATTCAGACCGTGTTTGGGACAAAGTTTGTGAAAGGAATCCAGGGAGACTATTATAATGTGATGGGACTGCCGGCGTCCCGGGTTTATCATGAGTTGAAAAATCTGGGCGTTCTGGAATAGAAGGAGGTAAGAGAAGATGAAAAAGTTTTCGGAAATTGAATACGTAAGGCCGGACATGGAGGCAGAGCGGGAAAAAGTAAGAGCGTATACGAAGGCGCTCAAAGAGGCAAAATCATATGAGGAGCTGCGCGGACTTTTTATGGAAGAAAAAACGCGCGAGGATGCCTGGGCGACAATGGCGGAAGTGGCGCAGGTAAGATATACGGTGGACACCAGAGATTCGTTTTATGAAGGAGAGGTTCAGTTCTGGAATGAGACGATTCCGGCGATCCATCTGCTGATACAAAAGGCAGAGAAGGTGATTCTGGAGTCTCCGTTTATCAAAGAGTTTGCAGAGGAGTTCGGGGAATTTTTTGTGAAGAATATGGAGGTTGGCCAAAAATTAGCGGACGACTGTATCGTGGAGGATCTGATCGAAGAGGCGAATCTGACGCAGCAATACAGTAAAATTACGGCGAATGCTTCGACGGAATTTAAGGGCGAAACGTGTAATTTTTATGGACTGCTGAAGGCGATGCAGAGTACGGACCGCCAGATGCGGAAAGAGGCGATGACGGCATGGGGAGATTTGTATGAAGAGATTTCCGGGGAGCTGGATGCGCTGTATGACAAGATGGTTCCGCTGCGCGATAAAATTGCGAAGAAGCTGGGATTTTCTTCTTACATTGAATTTATTTACCTGAGCTATGGAAGATACGATTATACGGCGGAGGATGTTGCAAGGTTCCGTGCGCAGGTGAAGGAGAAGATTGTACCACTCTGCCTGGAGCTTCGGAAG
>OKSD01003214.1_pt1 | contig 12780 bp, 8 predicted proteins | sample 1601221 | NCBI WGS metagenome assembly OKSD01 (sample SAMEA3541550, study PRJEB24748) | human gut metagenome | biome: human gut; feature: human-associated habitat; material: faeces | place: China | collected 2012
AATCCTGCGGGACTTATACTCCCATACGGGTTCGATTCCCGTTGCCGGCATAAACATATGACAGCAAAGTGGATAGATTTACACTTTGCTGTTTTTTTACGTTATTGGAGGGGTTATGGTTAATCTTGATGGAAAATTATCAGTTGTAATGCCGGCGTATAATGAGGAAAAACTCATATACAGTAGTATTAAAACAACTATTTCTGTTATTTCTGGATTTGTAAAAGATTTTGAGATAGTTGCGGTAAATGATGGCAGCACTGATGCGACCAAAGAGGAAATAAAGCGTGCCATGAAAGAAGATGGCAGGGTAAGAATGGTGTCATCTGATAAAAACAGGGGTAAAGGTACGGCTATAATATCAGGCGTAACAGAGTCAGAAGGAAAATATATTGCATTTCTTGATGCGGACCTTGAACTTAATCCTTCACAGCTTGAGAGTTACCTTCGCAAGATGATTGATGATAATGCAGATGTTGTAATCGGATGCAAATTTCACAAAGATTCAAAACTAAGTTATCCTTTAATACGTAAAATAATAAGTATGGGATATTATATAATGCTGCTCATTCTTTTTCATCTTAATGTAAAAGATACACAGACAGGATTAAAAGTATTTCGTGCAGAAGCGATAAGACCGGTGGCACATCTTGTGAGGACTTCAGGATTTGCATATGACATAGAACTGCTTGTTGCACTTAACAGGAGAGGATGTACTATTGCACAAATGCCTGTAACTGTGGTATATGTAAGGGATAAGAATACAAAGAGAATTGGAATGAAAGATATATGGCGTGCGTTTAAAGATACATGGGCTATATTTATAAGAGTTTATTTTAAACATTATTATGACTAGATATTTGCATATATAAATAAAAATTGATATAATAAAAAAGTATATGATTAATAGATGCGAAAGGACGATAAAGATGCATTACGATTATCTTGTTGTTGGTGCCGGACTTTACGGTGCAGTATTTGCACATGAGGCAAAGAAAAAAGGGAAGACCTGTCTGGTTATAGAAAAAAGAAATCATATAGCAGGTAATATATATTGTGAAAATGTTGAAGGGATTAATGTACATGTATATGGTGCACACATTTTTCACACTTCTGACAAATTTATATGGGATTATATAAATGAGTTCGCAGAATTCAATAATTATATTAATTCACCGATTGCAAAATATAAAAATGAATTATATAACCTTCCTTTCAATATGAATACATTCAGCAAGATGTGGGGAATAAGCACTCCACAGGAGGCAAAAGACATCATTGCTGCACAGATTGCAGACCTTAATATAACAGAGCCGAAGAATCTTGAAGAACAGGCATTATCACTTGTCGGAAAAGATGTATATGAAAAGCTTATAAAGGGATATACTGAGAAACAGTGGGGAAGAGACTGCAAAGAACTTCCTTCATTTATAATTAAGAGACTGCCGTTAAGATTTGTATATGATAACAATTATTTTAATGACAGATATCAGGGAATTCCAATTGGCGGATATACTAAGATAGTAGAAAAGATGCTTGAAGGAACTGAGGTAAGGCTTGATACTGACTATCTTGCAAACAGGGAAGAATTTGATTCCATGGCAGATAAGATTGTATACACAGGGATGCTTGACCAGTTTTATGATTATAAGCTGGGAGTTCTTGAATACCGTTCGGTAAGATTTGAGACGGAGACGCTTGCAACTGATAATTATCAGGGAAATGCAGTTGTCAATTATACAGAACGTGAAGTTCCTTATACAAGAATTATTGAGCATAAACATTTTGAATTTGGAAAACAGCCGGTTACGGTAATTTCAAGGGAATATTCAAGTGAGTGGCATAAAGGTGATGAGCCTTATTATCCGATTAACAATGAAAGAAATAATGAGCTGTATCAGAGATATAGAGAGCTTGCAGATAAAGAAAAACGTGTGATTTTCGGTGGAAGATTAGGCGGATATAAATATTATGATATGGATAAAGTTATTAAAGCTGCACTTGAAATGTGTAGTGAAGAATTGGTTTAAGGGGAATGAAAATGGAAAAAGAGGACAGGGAATTAATTAAGTTATTAAATGATTCTAAAAAAGGCAATAAAAACAGCTTTGAAAAATTCACAAGACTTGTATATCAGGAAGTTTATAATCTTGTTGCATTTGTCTATATAACAAAGGAATCAAGAGAGAAGCTTACCAAGCACGTTCTTGTCAGAATGTTCAAAAATGCTTCAGAGTTTGATAATGAAGAACTTGATATACATTTGTGGATTGCCCGTTTTACAACAGTTGAAGTCTATAATGTGTGCAAAAAACAGAATGGTGAATTATTTGATACACAGATTTCTGCCGAAGAGTACAATTATGACTCAATAAGTGAAGATTCAGAATTTGCAAAATGTGCAGCTGATTATAATCAGGCATTTCTTGATATAGATCAGTTAAATGAGATTATGACAGATTTTGAGGATTTTTCAAAGGGACAGAGGCTCCTATATCTTATGTTTGCATATGAGAGTTATACGATAGACGAGATTGAGGATTTACTTGAAATTGACAGCACATTTATCGGCACACAGATTATGCAGATACGAGGTATGCTCGGACTTGATATGGTATCATTGGATGGTGATGGGTCACAAGTACATGTGGCAGATGAGGATTCATCAGAGGATGAGACAGATGATGAAGATAGTTCCGATGACAGTGTACCTGAAATTGATTTTGATGATAATGACAATTATTCTGACAGATATGATGCTAAGAGTGCAAATCATGGAATTAAGGCAGATGCACGCATGCGTGGAATAGTAGCAATATGTGCGGCATTAGTGGTTGTGCTTGCGGTGGTAACTGTTGCAATTGCCGGACGTATAAAGAAAAATAAGTCAAAGAGCACATTTAATCCGACACCTGTTACAACAGCTGCAGAAGAGGCTACAACTAAGAAATCATCAAAGAATAATAATGCAACAACAAAGGCGGCAGAGACGACAACAACTAAAGCAGCAGAGACTGATGAACAGACAGAGGCTGCAACAACTAGAAGAACGCAGACTCAAACGAATGATACTGAGGCTGCCGGAGATACCGAAGATGGCGGAAGCGGTTCAGGTGACAGCGGAAGCACAGATGGAAGCGGTTCAGGCGATAGTGGAAACACAAGTGGAAGCGAAAGTGGTAGTGAAACCGGAAGTTCAGAAGCCGCAGGTAATTAACTATTGTTTTTAGTTTGCATTGCAATACAAGGAGGATACGAAAAACAATGAAATGTTTAATACTTGCCGGAGGCAGCGGTGACAGCCTTTGGCCATTGTCAAGAAAGAATTATCCAAAGCAGTTTATGAATATTAAAGAAGGACGTTCACTTTTACAGGAAACGGTCGTTAGAAATATGCCATTTTGTGATGAATTTATAATTGTCACAAAGGAGAGTTACAGGAATATAGTCAATGGTCAGATGAAAGCATTCCAGAGTCTGAAGTACCGGCTTATTCTTGAGGGTTCACCAAAGGGGACAGCTGCGGCAATTATGCTTGGAAATATGTTCTGCAATCAGTCAGAACTTGTTTTTGTAGTAACTGCGGATCATTTAATAGAAGGTCAGGAATATAGAAATGCAGTGCTTAGAGGCAAGGAACTTGCTAAAGAAGGATATGTTGCTGCTATAGGAATCAAGCCGACAGAGAATACATCCGGATATGATTATATTATAAAAGATGAAGAGGATGTACTTGGTTTTGTCGAGAGACAGCAGTTCGATTCGGAAAGCGATTCGTATAAGAATAAAGAATATCTTTGGAACAGCGGAATGTATATATACAGAGTTGGGGATCTTATAAACAGTGTGAAAAATATTTCACCTGAATTATATAATACATGTCGTTTTGCAAAGAGAAGAACTCCTGCAATAAGACGAGGCATACGCTTTTCTGAAAATGTGATGAAAGATATTCCTACAGGCAGTATTGAGCAGATTGTATTTTCAAAGAACAGTATTGTAAAAGTTGTTGAGGCAGAATTTGGCTGGAAAGATGTCGGCAATGTAAGTGATCTTGACGGATTTGGCAGTGTGACACATTCTGATTATGTAATAAAGAATAATTGTGAAGATGTATCAGTCGTAAATAATGCAGAGAGACAGCTTGTTGTAACAAATGATTTGAATGATGTAGTAGTTGTAAATACTGAAGATGCAGTTTATGTTTCTTCAAAAGAGCGTGCAAAAGATATTAAAGATATAATAAAAGATAACCGTGAAAAGTATGAAAGTTATTTTGATTACAACAGACTTTCTTATCGTGAATGGGGAATTCATGAACTTCTCACATGGTCCGAAGGGTACAAAGTAAAGAAAGTAACAGTTTTTCCGGGAATGAGCATGAATCTTCACCAGCATGAGATGAGAAGTGAGCACTGGGCTGTTGTTGAAGGTACAGCGACTATCACACTCGGTCAGGAGACAAGAGATTATCATAAGTTTGAAAGCGTATTTGTGCCTATTGGAATGAAGCACAAAGTTGCTAATAAAACAGATAAAAATGTTGTTATTATAGAGATTGGAATAGGTGAGGTTGTATCTGAGAGAGATATTGTAAAGATATATACAGATGAATCCTCTGAGGGTAATTATGTTGCAACACAGGATAATCCTGTTGTAAAGCTTGACCCTGCATTTAAGGATAATCTCTGGGGCGGCACGAAGCTTCGTACTGTATTTGGCAAGAAATGCGATTATGATATTATTGCGGAAAGCTGGGAATTATCAGCACATCCGGATGGACCAAGCCGTATAGCAGATGGTAGATACAAGGGTATGCTTTTTGGTGATTATCTTTCAATTATTGGAAAAGAAAGTCTTGGCTGGAAATGTCAGGCACAGGACAGATTCCCTATCCTTATAAAGTTTATTGATGCAAAGCAGGCATTGTCAGTACAGATTCATCCTGATGATGAATATGCACTTGAAAATGGAGGTGAGTATGGCAAGAATGAGATGTGGTATGTTGTTGACAGTGAACCGGGCTCATATCTTTACTGCGGACTTAAAAAAAATACTGATAAAGAAGAGATTGAACGCAGAATTGCCGATAATACAATAACAGATATTCTCAATAAAATTGAAGTTAAAAAGGGCGATGTTGTTATGGTTAAAGCCGGAACAATACATGCTATAGGAGCCGGAATAATTATCTGTGAAATTCAGCAGAACTCAAACTGCACATACAGAATGTATGATTATGACAGAAGAGATAAGTATGGCAATCCGAGAGAACTTCATGTAAAAAAAGCACTTGATGTTGTTGACACAAAAGCATATGTGAAAGATAATAAAACGGAAGTTATGCTTGAGGAAAATGAGCATTATTCCCTTGAACGTCTTGTACAGTGCAAATACTTTGAGTGTCTCAAATATGAGATAAAAGACGAGGTTAAGATAGTTGCAGATGAATCATCATTTGTTTCGCTTGTATTTATAGAGGGAAGCGGAACGATAGAGGCAGATGATTATAAGCAGGAAGTTCCGTTCAAAGCGGGAGAAAGCTTCTTTGTAAGTTCAGGAAAAAGAAGCATCAATATTAAAGGAAAAGGCACATGCATAGTAACACATGTATAAATATGCGGTGTGTATTTATACATGCGTTACATGGACACGTTGTGTAAACTATGAAAGCCCGCATCAGCTGCGGGCTTTGTGACGTAAAATAAAAAGGCAGGTTTCTGATGAAAAGCGGCGGTAAGAAGACAAGGATTGTGCTTTACAGTGCAAGTATTATATTGGTATTATTTTATATAATTGTAATGTGGTGGGGAATTACCCCAAAAGTAGGAATTGAATATAAGATGTATTATATAACGCACGAACTTTCTGACTGGCCGGGATATGGCAGATTAAGCTATAAACTTGGAACCAAAGAAATCTGTACATCATACAAAGACAGAAATGGAAGTCCTTATACATGGGATGTATGTGTGAGGAAAGGTCAGGGCTGGAACAGGGAGCAGTATGACGGAAGCGTAAGCAATGCATCTGAAAGCTACATATATTATCTTCCTGAAAAAAATGCGGATAATGTTACATATACGATTGAGGTAAAAAATGTTACAGGAGCCGTAAAGGTATATGCGGATGATAAGCAGATAGGTGAGTTTGAAAAAGATGGAACATACAGTTTTAAAGCAGGAAATGCTGTGAGTGATAAATTATTTACAATAAAATTTGAGACAGAAAGAGGAAGCAGTTTTACACTGTGGAGTACCTGCCTTGAATAATGCAGGCTGGTTGATTATTAAGTGATGGAGGCGTTATGAAAGACAACAAATCGTTATTTCAGAGAGTAAAATTATATGCCATACCCGGATTGATTACGTGTGCGGTTATTGTATTTATTTATGTTTTTAAAGGTATATGGCCGTTTGGAGCTAACCGTATAGATTATTTTGACAATATGCAGCAGGTAGCACCACTCTATGCACATCTTTGGGACTGGATGCATGGAAAGGCGTCATTGTGGTTTGACTGGTACACAGGATTTGGCACGAATGTATCAATGAGTATATCTGCATTTTCAATGCTTAGTCCTTTTAATCTTTTGCTGTATCTTTTTCCGAGAACTCTGATACTTGAAAGTATATCAATACTTACGCTTGTAAAGATGATATTTATGGCAGTTGCCATGTATGCATATATTAATAAAAAATATAACAGCCTTTCATATAATATGAAAGTTGTATTTTCACTTATGTATACATTCTGCGGATATACAGTGCTCTATGGTTCATGCTTTACACCATGGATGGATATAGTTGCATTATTCCCACTCCTTATGCTTGCATATGAAAATATGATGCAGACAGGCAAAAAGCTTTTCTACATAATAATGGTTGCAATTATTTTCATAATTAACTATTATCTCGGTGCCATGTCACTTGTATACATATTCCTTATAAGCGGGGCGTATGTTCTTCTTATGTCTAAGAAAGAAAAAATCAAGGAACATGCATGGAATCTTGGAATCGGAACTGTTGCAGGACTTGGGCTTTCATGTTTTGTGCTTGTGCCTGTAATGATGCAGCTTTCAGGTTCACAGAGAGGTGGCTCCGGACAGGGAATTGTATCGCAGTATATCGGCTGGATAAAGAGTGCTATTATATCTGACGGGCAGATGGCAGCATTTCAGAGATGGATGATGCTTTATGGAATGGCATTTGCAGCAGCAGTAATAATTATGGGCTTAAAGAAGTTCAAAGAAGAGAAGAATACTATAAGATATATGATTTCCCTGCTTCTTATTTCGCTTCTGCCAATTGTTGTCGAAGGAATCAATCTTATGTGGCATTTTGGTTCGTATAACGGATATACGTTAAGAAACGGATATATTGTCGCATTTACGCTTATAACTGTTGCTGCGTATTTTGCACAGCGGATGTTTGAAGAAGTGACAGCTGATAAAAAACAGCTTGTAAAACAGCTTGTCATATTTGTTGTAGCGGCAGCTGTATATGCAGTTATTTATAATATTATTCCTTCAAATGATATCATCTTAGCAGCATTTATATTATTTATAGCGATATTTATAGCAGCATTTATTTTTTATAATAAAAAGCTTAAAAAAGATGGAATTGGATTTGATTTTAATACTATTATAGCGATAGTTGCAATAGAAGTATTTATTGGTGCATATTCGCTTATCGGACCACCTAAGTTTTATGAATATGAGCCATATCAGTATGGCGATTATGTCCAGGCTGCGAATGAAGTAAAGGATTCACTTGATATTGAAGAGTCTGTGACTGAAAGAATTGTCAATCCGGATATAAGCCTTAATGCCAACTATCCGCTTATTTTAAGGAGAAGTGCAATGTCAAGCTTTACGGCGGCACTTCAGAGTGATACACAGAGTTATTCAAAGAAATTTGGTTACTCTAAGTATTTCCTCTGGCTTCTTGATTCAGGCGGCACGGTATTTACTAATTCACTCTTTCATGTTACTCAGGCAGTTAATGTGAATGAACTTGATTCACAGATATATACAGCAGTAAGAAGTGATGGAGACTATACGTTATATGATGCTAATTACAAGCTTCCTTTTGCAATGAGTGTAAATAAAAACATTACACGTCAGGATTTCAGTGGAAACTGGGAAGATTTACATAATATTTTCTATAAGGCACTCACCAATGACACACAGGATATTGTTAATGGCATGTCATATACTAAGAAAGAGTCATCGGTTATAAGGGAGTATAATGTAAGAGCAGATGGAAAACAGGCTGTTTATATTAATATTGTTGATGTAAATAACCGTAATACAGATGCTAATGCTTCATGGCTTATAAGTTCAATGCATATATATGTCAATGGTGAAGCGGTTCTTGTTCCGACACTTGGTGATGTTAAGAATACAGCATATTTTACAGATTATAATAATAATCTCGTATATCTTGGCACATTTGAGAATGAGAATTTTACAATAAGAGTTGAATATGATGACCCATGGTATCTGAAGGTAAGTGAGGTATCATTTGCCGGACTTGATATGGATAAGATGCAGTCACTTGTCGATAAACATGCCGATGATTACTGTGAGACATCATATACTTCAGATTCGCTTACAGTTAAGCTTAACGGAAGCGGTGTAAATAATATGGCACTTATTCCTGTTGTATACAGTGATAACTGGAATGTAAAGGTGAATGGAAAGAAAGTAAAAGCTAAAAGTGTCTGCGGACTTTTTACAGGTGTTGATATTCATGCAGGTGAAAATGTGATTGAGATGACATTTGAGCCTAAAGGCAAAAAAGCAGGAATGCTTATATCTTTAGCAACACTTATTATGATGATAGCATCAGCACTTATTTTGAAGTTTACAAAATTGAAAGTGCCGGCTTTATTAAAAATGTGTGCAGCATTCATATATCTTGAACTTTATAATATTGTAATTGTTGCAATGTTTTTAATTCCTGTAGTAGCGGCAATTCCGGCATTGATTTATCAGATTGTAATAAGGCTGATGCAGCTGTTCTGATGCAGCTGTCTAAATAGGGGATAAAAAATGAATACTTTGATTGAAAAATACAAAAAGAACAGTAATTTCAGACTGGCTGTACAATTGCTTTTTATACTTGTACTATCAAGGGTGGTTATGCTTATTATGGTACCGGTATACAATGGAATTATGGGAACAAACCGGTCATTTAGTTTCCTTATGAATGAGTGGGATGCAAAAAGATACCAGTTTATGGTAGATAATGGATATACATTTCCTCTTGATACTGACCCGCAGGCGAACTGGGCGTTCTTTCCGATGTATGTTATTGTCTGCCAGTTTGTGAAACTGCTCACATTCTGGAAAGCCGATACGTACTGGGTTGGCATGTTTGTATCAAATATGTGTATTTATATAGCAGCATATTTTGGTATAAAATGGCTTCGAGACAGATATGAAATAAATAATGGTACACAGTCGGATATTAATAATAATTATGGAATTCTTCTTGGAGTTCTTATGTTTATGGCACCATATTCATTTTACTGTGCATCTGTTTATACTGAAGCGATGTTTATAATGTTTATTGTTTTATTCTTTTATTTCAGCCAGAAAAAGCAATGGCTTATTGCGGGACTTATGTCTGCATTTGCAAGTGCAACAAGAATTGTGGGCTGTACACTTGTATTTGCACTGATTATCGAACTTTATCTTGACTATAAGAATAAAAATACAGTTATTGACAGCAAAAAAGCAGGAATCTGGCAAAACGTCAGAGATTTTGTGGTTCATTTTATAAAGACGCCGAAAGAGATATTGTCAGTTATGCTTTGTCCTCTCGGAACATTTATATATATGACATTTTTGAGATTTTTCTGCGGAGATGTGTGGGCATTCATGCATGTCCAGATTGCCTGGAGAGAAGATTCATATTTTCCTGTAATCGGAGTTATGTGGAAAGCGTGTACCGGGCAGATTGAACCAAGATATACATATATGGGCTGGTTTTGTATTGCAGCATTTGCTGTATATGCATATATGATTTACAGAAAATATTATTCAATGGCATTTTTTGGAATAATAGCACTTCTTGTCCCACTAACATCACATGTTATGAGCACATGCAGATTTATAATAGGCTCATTTGTCATATTTATTGGTGCGTATGATTTGATGACTGCCGGTGGACGGGAGTATTCGGAATTAAAAAATAAAAAGAAAGTAATTGCTATTGATTCTATTGTTTTAATAACCTTTTTTGTTTTAGAGTTATTTTTATTGTTTTTGTGGTATAATTCTGATTGCTGGCTGATGTAGTATTACGTATATAGATATGTGGAATACTGAGAGGGAATGCTGGAAAGAAAAGGAGTAATAGTCATTGAAAATTAAACTTAAAAGAAGAAAAGGAACAAATAAAAAACAAAATAATCAGAATTTGAGAAAATTTGGCGAAAGACTAAATGTTTTTTTCAGCGACAGGAAGAATGTTGCTGTTACATCATTGTTTGTAATCATTATTGTTATAGCTTCGGTCTGTGGAGTTGTAGGCTGGAAAAAGGTCAACAGACCTAAGAATAAGGAAGTATTGACGACAGAGGCACTCTCTGAGACTGAAAAAATTACGGAAACCCAGGCGGAAACGGAAACTGAGACGGAAACTGAGACGGAAACTGAGACGGAAACAGAAATTTCGGAAGAAGAAGCCGAAGAATTAATGGAAGAATTGCCGGATGAAGATCAGGCACCATGGGAACTGCCTCCAAGAACTATGACGTCTGAATGTATACCATATGACGGACAATACAGGGAGATTTCTTGCTGGGGAGATTCTATGACATGGGGAAATGGGTCTGAATACGTAGAGGGATATTATAATGGGAAATCCTATACATATCCTAGAACGTTAGAAATGTTTAGTCATATACCGACACATAATTTTGGTATGCCAGGGGCAACTTCCGATGAGATTGCAATGATGCAGGGTGGACTTGCAATGAAAACGGACAGAACTGTAACAATAAATGATGCCAGTGAGACACAGATAAGAATTGTAAGAGGTGACAATGGCGATTTTATTTCTAATGACTGGGGATTTCTTGATAATGTTTATATATTAGACAGAGTGTTCCATGTAAGAAAAACAGATGACAGACATTATATTTCAAGAATATATGAGATTGAATTAAAAAGTGAATCACAGAATTCTAATAAACTTGCGGCATTTGCTAATGTTAAGGGAAAAGATTCTGATGCGGCTGTTATAAAAGAGACTGGGACAGCCACAAAAGAAAATCCGACAAAAGAACCAACAACACAGGAACCGACAACAGAAGTACCAACACCGGCATATGAGACAATAACAATACCTGAGGGAACGAGAGTTTATACAAAAACAGCAATTGATCACAGCGGCGATATTCTTATTCTTGAGATAGGAAGTAACGGTGGCTGGGAAAATGATTATAAGACACTTATTCTTCAATATGATGCCATGATTCAGGAGTTTGGCTGCAAATATTATATTGTTGTAGGTGACACGGATGACCCGGGAACATCTATTGGTGATCTCAGTCAGGGGGAAACGGATGCAAACGGTGATTATATAGGCATTGGCGACACATCATGGGAAGCAGCTTTAAGACTTGCATATGGTGACCATTTTATCAATATGAGAACGTATCTTATTCAGAATGGGCTTAAAGATTTAGGACTTGTACCTACATTGGAAGATCTTGAAAATTATAGAATAGGCAGAATCTCTAAAAGAATAAGAGCTGATTGGACTCATCTTAATTCAAAGGGTTATTATTCAAAAGGAAAAGGCATATATCTTAAAGGTGTAGAACTCGGATATTGGAATTGATACTTGTATATTTTATAAATAAGTATTATAATCAATTAGCTTAGACACAAGCGATAATACGGATTTATTTTGAATAAAAAGGAGAAAATACAATGGAATATGTAAAGCTCGGTAATTCACCTCTCACGGTGTCACGCCTTTGCGTAGGCTGCATGAGTTTTGGCGACCCGGCCAGCCGGATGCACGCCTGGACGCTGGACCCTGCTGAAAGCGAAGAGATCGTGAAGCACGCGCTTTCGCTGGGCATCAACTTCTTCGATACTGCCAACACCTACTCAGCGGGTACCAGCGAAGAATACCTGGGCCGCGCCATCCGCAGCAACGTCCCCCGCGACCAGGTCATCCTCGCCTCCAAGGTCTACTTCAACGAGGGGCACCTCTCCCGGGAGGCCATCCTGCGCGAGATCGACGGCACGCTGCAGCGGCTGGGCACAGACTATCTGGACCTGTACATCATCCACCGCTTTGACGCAGACACGCCCGTCGAGGAGACGATGGAGGCGCTGGACAGCCTTGTACGGGCGGGAAAAGTACGTGCGCTGGGCGCTTCCGCGATGTACGGCTATCAATTCTTCAACATGCAGCTTGCAGCGCGGGACAACGGCTGGACGCCATTTGTTTCCATGCAAAACCACTACAACCTGCTCTACCGCGAGGATGAGCGGGAGCTGATCCCCATTTGCACGCAGCAGAACGTGGCCCGCACCCCGTACAGCCCGTTGGCGGCGGGGCGGCTCTCCCGTTTGGAATGGGACGCAGACACCAAGCGCAGCCGGACGGACAAAACCGCCGTTTCCAAATATGACAGCACCCGGGAGAGCGACTACGGCATTGTGTTGCGCGTCCATGAGCTTGCCCAAAAGCACGCCGCCACGATGACACAAATCTCGCTTGCATGGCAGTTTGCCCGCGGCGTGACCTCACC